>Ga0208244_100132_pt1 | contig 100611 bp, 82 predicted proteins | sample SubbioCR12Aug_5A_FD_184828 | JGI IMG/M metagenome (GOLD analysis project Ga0208244, IMG submission 184828) | Serpentinite rock and fluid subsurface biosphere microbial communities from McLaughlin Reserve, California, USA - CR12Aug_5A (SPAdes) | ecosystem: Environmental > Terrestrial > Deep... | reverse complement strand
TGGTCTAAGGTCGTGGTCTGTGGTTGATTAAAACCAAAAACCAAGACCAATAACTAAACTGACCGCCACGACCATAAACCCTAAACTAATTAACTGCCCTAACCATAAACCTTAGACCAATTAACCTTAGACTAAACTGGCTACTATAACCACAAACCCTAGACTCTTTCCCCAAATACTGTTACCTTAAAAATTAGAAACCAAGGAATTATTATATCAATTATATACTAATCAACCAGACTTAATCAAAATGGCTCGTTTTTAGTTGACAAAGAGTTCATTTATTATATAATAAAAATGGCTAAATAAAGTCAAAATATGATTTCAGAACTAGTTCAAAAATTTGTTATTCAACATCAAAGAATTAAAGAAATTGAAGAAGAAACAAAAAACAGATCCGCGGCAACCAACATTAATGTTGATGAAGTAGCAATTAAAGTGGCTGCCTTTTACGAAAAAATCAGAAAAATAGTTGACTGGCGCGAAGAACATTTAATGCGCCGGGTAGCCATTAAAAGAATCATCAAAAGAAGAAAATTTCTTGGTGGCAATGATAATGCCGAAGAATTTGTAATTGAGCTAATCCGTGGCGGACATTTTCCTAACGGTAAAATAGAAAGGATAAAAATTAAAGAAGTTAAAAAAATACTGGGAAAATATCAAGCAATTATTAATAAAGCACAAGATTTAATCATTGGCAAAAAATCTCTTTTTTGGAGTGAAGTTTTAGACATCGCCTCATGCGAGATTGAAGAAGCCTTAGATGAGGTTGGACACACGAAAACTAATGCCTTAATCGAATTAATGGAAAATTCGATTAGCCCAAGAATTATTATTGGCAAAAGAGCCAATAAAAATTGTCCGATTAATGCCGAGCAAAAAAAAGAATTTATTTATGTTGCTATCCAACAAGCTCTTTTTAATTTAGACGAACAATTAATTTATTACAATTTACTTAAAAAAAGAAATTCTGGTTGGCGAGAAGAAAATGAATCTGAACAAGTGGAAGTTTTATTAAAACAACTTGTTGACGTCCTTAATGAGTATGAAGACATTGTCAATCATCCACTCTTTAATAAATTTTATAAAATTTGCGAACAATATGACACCCCATTTTTAATCATTGGTGACATTGTTAATCAAAATCCAAACGATGCCACAGATATTTTTGATAATGAAAATTCCTTAAGGCTAGCAATCAGAAAAAATTATGAAAAAAGATTAGAAAAAATAAAGGGCAAATCAAGAAGATCGGCAGTTTATTCAACAATTTCTGTTTTTTTGGGAAATATAATTTCTTTATATGCCCTAGAAATTCCTTTTACTCTTTACATTATGGGCAGTCTAAATCCTTGGGCCCAAATTTTAACTGTTATTTTACCAACGCTTTTAATGTTATTTTTAGTAACAACCATTAAATCACCATCAGTCAATAATTATCGTTTAGTAATAGATGAGACAAAAAAAATAGTGGCTGGCGATCGAACTATTTATGAAGCAGAAATATTCACCAAAAAAAAGCTTTTGTTTAAAATTTTAAGCTTTTTTGTTTATTTTTTAAGCATCTGCATTTGCGGTTTTATTTATGGTTATTTTCTTTATTACTTTAAATATCCACCGCTTTCTTCATTTCTTTTCGTCGCCTTTACAGCTCTAATCATGTTCGCCGGTATAAAAATTAGACGACGGGCCAGAGAATTAGAAATTGAGCCCGAAAAAGAAGGTTTTATCAGTCTCTTAAAAGATCTTTTTTCTTTGCCAGTTGTCCGACTAGGAAAATGGCTTTCTAATTATTGGAAAAAATACAATATTGTTTCAATTACTTTTAATTTTTTGGTTGAATTACCTTTTATGACTTTTATAAATTTTATCGAAAACTGGCGAGACTTTATTAAAGAAAAAAAAGAAGATATTCACTAATTAGTTACTAAGTTATTAAGTTATTAGTTACCAGGATCTATCTGCCAGCTGGCAGATTTCAAATTTTTTACAAAACACTTCATCTCTTCAACATCTTAATATAAACATCAGATGGCACATTGACTCGACCGATGGCCATCATTTGTTTTTTACCTTTTTTCTGTTTTTGTAATAGTTTCATTTTACGACTAACGTCACCACCATAAAGATTAGCCGTCACGTCTTTTCTCATGGCTGATATTTTTTCAGCAGCAATAATTTTACCGCCGGCCTCATGTCCTTTAGCTTTTGGTGTCCAGCCAGTCACTGCTTGAATTTTAACTTCAAACATTTGTCGTGGCAAGTTTTTTTTCAAAAAATCAACTATTTGACGAGCCTCGTGATAAGCATCTGTTTGATAAACAATTGAGGAAAAAGCTTCTTGCCTTTCGCCGGCCAACAAAATATCAAGTCGCACCAAATCGACTTCCTGATAACAAACAAATTCATAACTCATCGAGGCAAAACCAGCGCTAACATTTTTTAATTTATCATAAAAATTAATAATTAGCATCGCCAAAGGAATCTTTGCTTTAATAATTAAAGAAGAAAAATCAGCAAGGGTAGAGTCACTAATCAAATAATGTTGATCAACAAATTGACCATGATACTTGCTGATTAATTCTAAAATATTTCCTAAATATTTCGGCGGGGTGATAATCTCAACGTCCATTATTGGAGCTTCAATCTTTTCTAAATTACCCGTTGGAAAATCCTCGGGTGAATAAATTTCTTTCATTTCTTTTTTGCCCTTTAACCATACATGGTAAGCAACTGATGGCCTGGTAGTAATAACGTCTAAAGTATACTCTCGAAGCAATCTTTCTTTAATTATTTCTAAATGAAAAAGTCCTAAAAAGCCACAACGATACCCAAAGCCCAAGGCCATCGACGACTCTGGTTCAAAAAATAAGCTGGCATCATTTAATCTTAATTTTTCAAGCGCTTCGCCCAATTTGCGAGATTCTCTATTTTGCTGATTATATAAACTTGAAAAAACCATTGGTTTAATTTCTTTATAACCAGGCAATGGCACTACTGTGTTTGCCGACTTAGGCTGATCCAACCAAGGCGGGACTGACTGACGCAAAAGGTCCGTCTTTGTTTGTTGGCTATCTTTACGTTTGTTTGCGCTTATAATCGTATCACCAACTCGACATTTCTTTATATCTTTTAAGCCAGTCACTAGATAACCGATCGAGCTGTTAAATAATACCTCTTTTTTAAAAAGATTGGGTTTAAAAATTCCAACCTCTAATGCTTCAAACTTGGCCCGCGTACCAATAATTTCTAATTGATCGCCAGCTTTAATTTCACCGTCAACCACCCTAAGATACGTAATCACTCCTCGATGTTCAGAATATATGGAGTCAAAAATAAGCGCTCGCAACGGCGCCTCTTTTTTACCAACTGGACCAGGAATTTTATTAATAATTTCTTCTAAAATTTTATCAACTCCAATGCCTGTTTTAGCAGAAATAAGAAAAACGTCTTTAGCTGAAACATTAATTAGTTCAGCCAATTCTTTTTTCCGGGCCTCTAAATCAATCCCTGGTAAATCAATCTTATTCAAAACCGGAATAATTGTTAATTTTTGTTCTAAGGCCAAACGTAAATTAGTCACGGTTTGCGCCTGAATGCCCTGACTAGCATCAACTAATAAAATTACTCCCTCAACCGCGGCCAATGATCGAGAAACTTCATAATTAAAATCAACGTGGCCGGGAGTATCTATCAAATTCAGAGTATATTCTGAATTTGCAAACCCTAAATTTGAATCTCTAAACTCTAAATCGTTTTGATTTTTTGAATTTTGAATTTGTGATTTGTTTAGGATTTCGGATTCCTGATTTCGGAGTTGATGACTTGGCAATGACCAAGTCATCGTCACTGGTGTCAATTTAATTGTCACTCCCCTTTCACGCTCTAGATCCATTTGATCAAGATATTGAGATTTCATTTTATTCTCCTGAACAGTTTTGGTCAATTCTAAAAAACGATCAGCTAATGTTGACTTTCCATGATCAATGTGGGCAATAATGGCAAAATTTCTTATAAAATTATTCATAATTTTATTTCCTACTAACTAAGAAAAATTTACTAAACTACGAAATAAAAAAATTATGCTTTTTCGTATTTTCGTACGATTTCGTATTTCGTAGTGGTTATTCCAAAACAAAAGCAAAAATTTTATCTCGATCAATTAAAGACGAAAATTTAATAATATTATTTTCTTGCTCTATTTCTTTTGTCGGATAAGTCCAAACGATTTTTCTTTTTTCTGGCAAAATAATTTCAACTGATAAATCAATGCTTCGTCCAGATTGTTTCTGAATCATTAAATTATAAGAAGCTCCTTTACTATTTAAGTCTATTTTAAACGGCAACAAATATTTAAAAAAAATGTCATTTTCTTGACCAGGCTCTATTTCAATAAAATTACCTAAACATGTTTTGCCAAATTCTTGAGTAACGCGGGTGCCAGAAAAATTATCAATTGAAATTTCTTTTTCTATATTTTTCAAATCATTGTCAATCGGCAAATCTGAAATCGGTAAGTTCCTTTTAAGTTGAGACTTGGCTCCCAAAAAAATCGATCCAGCCGGAAGATAGGCCCTAACCCAAGAAAGATCTTTTTTCCCATAAAATGGTTCATTTATTTGTCCCCGATGATTTCTTTTAATATTTAAAGTAGCGATCATTGAGCCATCTTTATCAACTTCTAATTTATAAAAAACTTTTTCAAGAATCTTGCCTTCAGCTTTAGCCCCATTAACATTAGCTGAGTTAATCATCAAATAATCAAAAGAGCTTTCTTTTATCTCGCCGGCTAATTTTTTCTCAATAAAAAATTGATTAATTTTTTGATCATTAAAATAAAAAGACGCCTTTTTTCTTTCTAAACCTTGATTAATTTTACTAAAAAGATTTAATAATTGAGTTGGTTCTAAATTTAAAATCTTGCTAAAAATAATAGGGGTTAATTCAACTAGAACTTGCTTTGGTTCATTTTCTTCTTTTCTGTCAATTCCAATAATTTTTTGAATTTCTAAAATAAAATTATCTTTGTCGAGTATTCTTTGATAATCTTCTGACTCAACCTCACCAATTATTTCTAAAATATCAGGTAAAAACTCAGCATTAATAGCAATCACTCCGTCAACTGTTACGCCGCCAGAGCGTTCATAAAACCATGCCAACTTTTGAGCCGAGGTTGGCCAATCAGGAAACCAATTAGCATCATGAAATTGCCACTTGGGGTGAGCAATAAAAAGTGGCTTGGGCGGCGCGACCCTAACAGAAAGTTGCCCAGCCAAATCATAAGTCCCGCCTGGTGGCATTTCAAAATAAACAATCTTGCCATAATCAAAATCAACTTGTGCATAAGTTCCAAGAAAACCACCGCTTGGCCTCATCTCATTATTGTTTTGAAAAACTATTAAATAGCGCTTAAGCCCACCTTGACCAAAAATTTTTTCAGCAACTGATAAAAATTCTACAGCGTTCTGAGCTAAATTTTTAACTTTATTTGATTCTTTTTTCAACAAATTAAAAACTTGTTGAAAATTATTAGGCAAATAAAAAGCCTGGATGTTATCAAAGCGCTGATTAATTTTTTCTAATAAATAATAGATTTCAGTGGCTCGGCTTTTTAAAAAAGAAGTTTTTTCTAAAAAATTAAATTCAAGAATCTCGGCTGGTAAAATACTTTCGGTTGATAATTGACTGCCATTAATTTTTATCAAAGAAGTTGTTTCTTGACCGGTTTGAGCTAATAAAAAACCAACCCGAGAAGCATCTTTCAAGGCTCTCAAAATATTAAAGTTGGTTTTAGCAGCTGGATAAAAATTTGCCAACCAATTAATCAAAGGATTAGAACTTTCTATTTTTTTTAAAGTTATTTCAAAATTTTTTTCAATTAAAATAAATTTATTCTGAGCTTCTATAAACTCTAGTCTTTCTAAGTGTTCAAAAGCTTCAAAAAAAATTGTTATTTGAGAATCAGATTCATTAACAATCTCTATTTTAAGTTTTTGGATTTGATTGTATGTTTGATAAGCAAATAAAATTCCGACTATCACCAAAAACAATATACTAATAAAAATAGATGCTCGCCTAAAATTCCTGGCCGATGAAGTAATATTTATTTGTTTAACTTTTTTTTCTTTCTGTCGCAAATCAATAAGATGAGGAGAGATCTCTTCTTTAGTTAAAAAATCTAATTTTATTTTTCGACCACCGGGCATATTCTAATTATTCAAATAAATATCTAATATTTCTTTACTCATCTTTTCCCAAGAAAACTTATTAATTTGTTTTTTGCCCTTTTCTTGCAATTCTCTTCTTAATTTCTCATCAATCGCCAATGCTTCAATTGCCCGACTAATCGCCCGAATGTCGCGTGGATTAAAATAATAAGCAGCCTGACCTAAAATTTCTGGCAAAGAATAAACTCTTGAAGCAGCTACTGGCAAATTATGACCAATTGCTTCAAGCGCCGGCAAACCAAAACCCTCAGCTAAAGAAGGAAAAATAAAAAACAAAGCATGTCGATAATAAGTCGCTAATTCTTGATCGCTAACTTCTCCTGTTAAAACAACCTCATCAATTAAATCTAATTTTTCAATTAAATTTCTAAGCCGCTGATAAAAATAGTCATTTTTACCAACTAAAACTAATTTTAATTTTTTACTAATTGGATGCTCTTTCTTTTCTATAAATCTTTTAAAAGCAATGATCAAGCGTTCAAGGTTTTTATGAGGATAAGCCGCACCAACATATAAAACATAAGGATCATAAATTAATCGCCGATCGCCAGCTTTAATTAAATCGACTCCTTCATAAATAACTTTAATTTTAGAAAAATTATAACCTTCTCCTTTGGGGAATCCACCTTTAACGGAAATAATTTCTTCTTTAGTTGCTTGAGAAACAGCGATAATTTTTTTCGATTTAGACAAAGCGTTCTTTAAAACTAAGTTATAAAAAAATAATTTTAAATAATAAAGTGGTAAAGGCAGGGTTGTTGATTTGCGTCGAGACTCGGGAAAACGAGTAATAATTAAATCATGAATCGTCACAATAAATGGCTGACGATAAAAAACAGGGACATTAAAATGAGTAAAATGAACTAGATCTAATTTGTGTTTTTTTAATTGTTGAGAAAATAAAATTTGCTCTTGCCAAGAATATGGTCGATAATCTGCTAAAATTTTATGAAAATTTTTATGTGACGGCTGATAACTTTGAAAACCGTCCTGACGTAAAAAAATAAAATAATCATTTTGCTGGTCAATTTTATCCAAATAATAAACAAGCTTCTCAGTATAACGACCGATGCCACGATCTTTTAAACCATATAATCTTGCATCAATTCCTATCTTCATATAATTAATTCTAACAAAAAAATAACAACTTCTCAAGTTATTGTTTAGATGATTTTAAAAAAATTATTTTTTAAATTATTGTCTTTCTTGAAAAGATTTTTGCGACTCTGTTATGCTTGTTCTAATTCGCTCTGTTATTTCGTCTTTGGTCATCTTACCCGGTTCGAATGGCTTTCCAAAAATAACCTGGACTTCGGTCCCGGCTTCCCATTTTCGAGCACCATGGATATAGGCTGGTAATACTGGAAGCTGATGTTTCGAAGCAATAAATGCGGCTCCCGTTTCTAATTTATGCTTAGGATCAAAATCTTTGAACCAATGTCCTTCAGGAAATATCAAAATTGGATATTTGCCACCTGCCACAACTTGTTCAACAATTTTGATAAAATCTCTATTTAAACTGCCAGGATTTTTGAAAATCGGGATAAAACCCATTCCTTCAGACATGCCCTGGCCGAAAGGATTGACAATATGTTTTTGTAACCCCCGATATAAATCATTCTGAGACCACCAACCATCATCACACTTAGAAATAATACGTAACTCTTAACCAGTTATGCGACGGACTAATTGTTCTAAAACAAACGCATCTGGCGACAATTGTGATTGTTGAGCTTTACCGCCTTCGGGCATCAGGTGATTAGCAACTAAAAGATACTGTTTGTCTTTTAATAATTCAAGGCACCCCTCACCTAATGTTTCTATTTTAAATTCTTTTATTTTTTCTCTTAATAATCTCAAGACTTCCGTCCCGAGAGCTTCTCCCACCCACTCACCAGCTTCTTTAATAAATTTGTTCATAAATTTATATTATATTATACCAAATAAAATATAAATTTTCAAAATTTATTAAAAGTTTCCATGGCCACAACTAAATCATTAATATCGTGCGGGTTGATAAAAATAATTTTATCGCTTTCAATTTCAGTCAAAGAAGAAGTATGGCTGGTAATGACTGGCAAACCACAAGCAGTAGCTTCAGCCACTGGGTAACCATAACCTTCATAAAAAGATGGATAAACAAATAATTTAGCTAAATGATAAAGTGCTTGCTTGTCTTCTTCGGGTATATAACCAAGAAATTTAACTTGCTCGCCCACTCCCAAACTCTTAGCCAGTTTTTTTAATTTTTTTGATTGACGACCAGTACCAGCAATAACCAGGTTGTTGGTTATTAAGTTATTAGTTATGAGTTGATGAAAGGCGCGGATCAGGGTATCAAGGTTTTTGCGTGGTTCAAGGTTGCCAAGATATAAAAGAAAATTATCAGACAAAGAATATTTTTGCTTAACTCTGATTTTTTCTTTTTCGTCGATAGGTTGAAAAAATTTTTTGGCCATCAATGGTTTTTTGACTTCAATTTTAGCTGAATCAATTTTATAAAAATTAATAATATCGTTTTTAGTGTTTTCAGAATGAGTAATAATTTTTAAAGCTTGTTGGCAAAGCTTTCTAGAATTAATCAGTTTATGCCAGAAACGTTGTTTCAAAGTAAAAAATTGCGAATAAATTATAAAAGATAAGTCATGAACAACCAGCGTAATTTTTTTATTTTTCGAAAAAGAAACAAAATTAAAATTCGGCAGAAAAACTTCATCAATTTTCTGACCGATTCTTCTTTCAACTAATTTATCAATTTTCGGCCATTTCAAAAAATTTAAACAAAAATTAAATATTTTGTTTGGCCAATGAAAATCAACTATTTTAAAATTTGAAAATTCGAATGTCGGTAAATCTTTATCTTGATATTTGGCTGAATTATAAAAAAGAAAATAATTATTTTCTTTATCCTGCGAAAATTTTTCATTTAAAACATTAAGAGTATATTGACCAACACCAGTATATGGCTTATCTAACAATGAACGAATATCAACTAAAATGTTCATATTAATTTATGAATTAAACAATAATTTCTTTTCCAAAATCTAACATCGAGTTGGTTTTTAGTTGTTAGTCTTGGCTACCAGTTTGGTCTATGAGCTGGTCTTTGGTTGTTGGTCCAGCTGTTGGTTCAATTTATGAAATGGTCTTGGGTTGTTGTTTATTGGTTGTTAGTTATTGGCAACCGGTTTGGTCTAAGGTCGTGGTCTGTGGTTGATTAAAACCAAAAACCAAGACCAATAACTAAACTGACCGCCACGACCATAAACCCTAAACTAATTAACTGCCCTAACCATAAACCTTAGACCAATTAACTAAATACTGTTACTTTAAAAACTATAACCCAAGCAATTAAAATATTTAAAAAATTAACCAGATAATAAAGTTTTTTGAACAACATCAACTATCTCTTTTTTAAAATTTTCTTTAGAAAACTTTAAGCTATGTTGGCGAATCTTTTCTGGATTAAATTTTTTTTCATCAAAACGCATGACCGCGTCAGCCAATGATTGCCAATTTTGATCATCAAAAAAAACTCCTGTTTTGTTCTCAATAACTGTTTCCATTGCTCCGCCAGCCCGATAAGCAATTACTGGTCGACCAGCAGCCATAGCCTCAACAGCTGTAATACCAAAATCTTCTTCTTGGGGATGAATAAAAGCTTTGGCCCGAGACAAATACTCTGCTTTTTCTTTATCAGAAACGTAACTTAAAAATTCAATATTATGTTTTATTTTGGGAAATAAAGCTCTCCCTTCTTGCTTGCTCATACCAATAATTTTGATTGGAATTTTTAAATGATTAAAAGCCTGAATAATCAAATCAATTCTTTTATAATATCGCGGCCGCGAAACAACAACAAAATAATCGCCAATTTCTTTGGAAACAAAAAAACTATCAACCTCTGCTGGTGAATAAATAATCGCTTCTGGCGTGCGTTGATAATATTTTTCAATTCTTCTTTTAATAAATTGAGAAATAGCAATTAAAACATCGGGTCTTTTAGCAGCTCTTAAATCCCATTGACGAAGTTTGTTAAATAGTAAATTTAAAGCTGGGCGAGCTAAATTTTCTAAACCGCGCAAGTTTCGCGTATATTCATCTTGATCTGACCAAAGATAACGAGTTGGTGTTAAAAGATAGCAAATTGATTTTGTTTTTTGATTAGTAACAACACCTTTGGCAAAAGCAGAGGCAACTGAAAAAACAACATCATAACCGCTAAAATCTAATTTCTCAATCGCTCGTGGCATTAGTGGTAAAGTCCAACGATAATTGTTTTTAATAAGCGGAATTCTTTGCAAAAAAGATGGCTTAATTCGATAATTCTTAAACTGATTACGCGTTGTTTGTTCGTCATAAACTAAAGTATAAACAGGCGCTTCCGGCCAAAGCTCATGAAGCACCTCTAATACTTTTTCTGCCCCACCCAACTGAGTGAGAAAGTCAGTTACTAAAGCAATTTTCATAAATATAATGCCAATTTGCGAATTTTTATGCCAAGCTAAAAGCTACTAATATTTTTATTCGCAATCTTGCGACATTAACACTTGATTGATAAATTTGTATTATTTACGTTTCTTGAGAAATAAAAACGGTGTTGCAAGGGCAATTGAAGACCAAGCGCCAATGCCAATTCCAACCATCATCGCTAAAATAAAATCGCGAATTGATTCGCCACCAAAAAAGAAAATAGCCAAAAGAGCTAATAAGGTCGTTAATGTCGTATTAAGTGATCGAACAATTGTCTCATTCAAGCTCCGATTAACAATGCCTTCGAAATCCTTCCAACCATGAGTTAATAAGTTTTCTCGAATACGATCATAAACAACGATTGTATCATTAACTGAATAACCAATAACTGTTAAAACGGCGGTGATAAAAGTTGAATTTATTTCAAATCCTCGAAAATATCCAAGCACAGCAAAAAACCCAAGCATAATTAAAACATCGTGAAGCAAAGCAACCAAAGCACCCGCCCCATAAATCCAAGACTCGCCCTTTTTAATAATTTTGGAAAGTCGACGAAATGCCCAAGCAATATAAGCAATAATTGCCAAATTAACTAAAACAATTGCCCAAACTGCTTTCTCGGTTAATTCTTTACCAATGGTCGGCCCAATTGTTTCAAAGCGAATCTCCTCTGGTTGATTAAGTTTTTCTAAAATCTGTTGATGAGTTGCGCCGTCAATCTCTTTGAATCTTAAGAGCCAACCATCAGAACCGCTTGTTTGAATACTAATATCACCCAAATTAAAATCTTTTAAATCATTTAAAATTTCTTGTCTGGTTGGAATTTTTTCTTTAAATTTTACTTCTAGCATTGAACCACCAGTAAATTCTAAACCTGGTTTTAATCCCCAAAAAATTAATGCTAAAATTGACAAACTAACAAGAATGCCCGAAATAATAAGAAATATTTTTCTTTTACCAATAATGTTATACATATTTTGTTTAGTCTAGGGTTGTTGGTCTTGGCAGCCTGTATGGTTTTTAGTCTTGGTTCAATGCTTTCAAAACCAACAACTAGATTTTTAACCAATCTGGCAGCGATGACTTAAACCATGAACGATGATCTATTTATGATTCGCAAATATATTTAAAATTATTTAACTGGTTTTATAATTAAACTAATAATTGCTCTGGTAATAACCATGGCCGTGAACATACTAACCAAAACACCCAAACCAAGTGTTAATCCAAACCCGCGAACCAAGCCTGTGCCAAACTGATAAAGAATTAAACAAGAAATTAAAGTAGTAATATTGCCATCGCGAATGGCTGTCCAAGCATGGCGAAATCCTTCCTCAATCGCAGTTAAGCCCAGTTTGCCACTTCTTTTTTCGTCTTTAATTCTTTCAAAAACTAAAACATTAGCATCAACTGCCATGCCAACCGATAAAATAAAGCCAGCAATCCCAGCCAAGGTTAAAGTTACCGGAATTAATTTGAAAAGCATTAAATTTAAAATAACGTAAATAATCAAAGCAACCACAGCAATTATGCCAAACTTACCATAAAAAATAATCATAAATAAAGCAATCAACAAAAATCCAATTAAACCAGCAATAATACTTTTTTCTAAAAAAGAACGACCTAAACTTGGACCAATGTTTTGTTGAGCTATTAATTTAATTGGCACTGGCAAAGCTCCTGAACGCAAGCGCATCACTAAATCTTTGGCTTCTTGAACATTAAACTTACCGGTAATTACTGCCTTGCCACTAGGAATTTCTTCTTGAACAATCGGCGTACTAATTGGAAAACCATCTAAAAAAATTGCCAATGGTTTATTAATATTTTTTTTGGTTAATTCAGCAAAAAGTTGCGCCCCCTGATCATTAAACTCCAAACTAACAATTGGCTCATTAGTATTAGGGTCAAACTCTAATTTTGATATTTTAAGATGTTTGCCAGTTAAACCAGTATAAGCCCACTGTTCTTGACCACTTTTCATCTCTTCCTCTGAAGTAGTCCGAATTAAAATATGACTAGCCAAAATTTCTGATTCTTTATTATCATTAATCCTTTCGTCAAATTTTTTAATAATATGATAACCAAATTGGGTTTCCACTAGCTTTGAACTAACTTCGTTTTTCTTTAAATCAAAAGCTGCTGTTTCAAATTCCTTGACCATCACTCCTCGACCAAACCAACTTAAACTTCCGCCATTATCTTTTGACCCGGGATCTTCTGAGTATTCTTTGGCTGGTTCAGCAAAATCAGCTTCAACTTGTTTTGCTTTTTTTAAAATTTCTTGGGCTTTATTTTTAGCTGCTTGATTATATTCTTCGATTGCTTTTTTATCTTGAGCACTTAATTCTTTGGCCTCAGCCTGTTCTCTAAATTCTAAAATCGGCGTTTCGCCAATCATGGCGATAGCTTCATCAACATTTTTAATGCCCGGCAATTCAACAATTATTTTCCATTCATCATCAATTTTTGACGTCTGAATCATCGGTTCAGAAACACCAAAAATATTAATCCTTCTTTCAATAACATCTCGCGCGCCAGCAATCGCATCACTTCTTTCTTCAATGGGAATATCTTTGGTCCCTGTTAAATAAGTTAATTGCGTCCCGCCCTGTAAGTCAAGACCAAGATGAATTTTATGTCTGCTAAACCATTCGCTCATCGGAAACCAGCTTGGCAATCTAGGAATAGAAACAAGCAAAGCGAAGATAAGCAAAACCAAAACTAAACTAATTTTTGTCCAATTTATCTTCATATAAATAATTTAAAAAGTATAACACAATCCAAAAAATAAGACAAGAGTAATTTCTATATTATTTTCCACAGCAATGTTTATATTTAATTGACGTACCGTCTGGTTTTTTCGCTCCACAAGGGCATGGATCATTGCGACCAACTTTTCCCTGTTGTTGGTTGCTTATTATTTGTTGTTTGTTGTCGATTACTTGTTGTCGGTTACTTGTTGTCGGTTGTCGGTTGTTTGTTGTTTGTTGTTTGGTAATATTTATTTTAAAAACAGAGTGAACAATGCTTTTTCTAATATCATCCAAAAGTTGATGATATTTAAAATAAGATTCTTTTTTATATTCAACCAATGGATCCCGTTGGCCATAAGCCCGTAAACCAATACCACCCTTCAAGTTTTCCATTGACTCTAGGTGCCAAACCCAAAAATGATCAATTGTTCTTAAAATTGAAAACTTAACCACCCGATAAAACAACTCGACTTCATTTTCTTTTTCTAGTTTAATAAATATTTCCTTGGCTTGATCAAAAATATAATTAAAAAATAATGTTCGAGACTGAGCATCCTGCTCTCTAGTGCCAGCACTTTCTCTAATTTTTGTAAACTCTTCATGCCAATTATTTTCATAATTAAAAATTGAAGAACAAATTTCGCTCATTTTTTTTATATCCCAGCTACTTTCAGCATCATTAGTTGTGTGATAAACAAGAATATTATCGATTTCTTCTCCGATCATTTTAAAGATTTGTTCTTTTATTTTTTCTCTATCAACTAATTCTAAAATTTCATTTCGCCAACGATAAATTGCTTCGCGATGGCGTGATAAAACATTATCATAATCAAGCAAGTGCTTACGGGTATCAAAATTATAACCCTCTACTCTTTTTTGTGATTGTTCAATCGAACGGGAAAGAATTTTATTTTCAATCGGCATTCCCTCAGGAAAACGAAAGGTTTGCATCAAAGTTTTGATCCGATCGCCGCCAAAAATTCTCATTAAGTCATCTTCAGCTGAAACAAAAAATTGAGAAGAACCAGGATCGCCCTGGCGACCAGCTCGGCCACGCAACTGATTATCAATTCGACGAGATTCGTGACGTTCAGTACCAATCACATGGAGCCCGCCTACTTCTAAAATCTTTTTTTGTTCTTCTCTGTCCAAAGGACTGCCACCAAGAACAATATCTACCCCACGACCGGCCATATTAGTGGCACAAGTCACTGCTCGGAATCGACCAGCCTGTGATAAAATTTGCGCTTCTCGTTCATGTTGTTTGGCATTTAAAGCTTCGTGTGGGACGCCAGCTCTTTTCAGCAATTTACTTAAATATTCATTTTTTTCAATTGAAGTTGTCCCAATCAAAACTGGTTGTCCGGCTTGAAATCTTTTTTTAACTTCTTCAACCACTGCTTGAAATTTTCCTGCCTGAGTTGCATAAATTCTGTCTGGTAAATCTTGTCGCTTCAATGGTTTATTGGTCGGCACAATTGTTGTTTCAAGATTATAAATTTTATGAAATTCTTCTGCTTCGGTCATGGCCGTTCCAGTCATGCCAGATAATTTTTTATACATTTTAAAATAATTCTGAAAAGTTATCGTCGCCATAGTTTTTGATTCTTTTTTAACCTGAACTTTTTCCTTGGCCTCAATGGCTTGGTGCAATCCTTCTGAATAGCGTCGACCAATCATTAATCGCCCAGTAAATTCATCAACAATAATAATTTCACCCTCGCGAACCACGTAATCTTTATCTTTTTTAAAAAGCGCTTCAGCTTTCAGCGCCGCAGTAATATGATGTTCTAATTGAATCCCTCTGGCTTTTATTTTTAAATCATCGATTGAAGCACTCATCTCCCATGGATCTTCATTAATCAATTGAACAATTTTGTCTTGTCCTTCCTCAGTTAAAGTAGCTGCTTTCATTTTTTCATCAACTTTATAATCTTTTTCTGATATTAGTTTTTTAACAACTTCGGCAAGCTGGTAATATAGGTCAGCACTTTCTTCGGCTGGCGCAGAAATAATTAAGGGCGTCCTGGCCTCATCAATTAAAATCGAGTCAACTTCATCAACAATTGCATAAAAATGTTTCCGCTGGACAACTTCTTGCTGGCTATATGCCATCTTATCTCTTAAAAAATCAAAACCAAGTTCATTATTGGTCGCATAAGTAATGTCTGCTTGATAGGCTTCTTGACGCGACACTTCTTTTAATTCTTCACCTGAACCAAGATAAGATGTTCGCCCCTCATTTTTTAGTTGATACAAATATGATTTTTCATGATTTAAAACTCCAACTGATAAACCCAGAAAAGAATAAACTTTGCCCATCCATTCAGCGTCGCGACGAGCTAAATAATCATTAACCGTTACCAAATGAGCACCCCTTTTCTGAAGACTGGCTAAAAAAAGAGGCAAAGTGGCCACCAAGGTTTTACCTTCGCCTGTTTTCATTTCAGCAATGCTGTTTTGATAAAGAATAATACCACCTAACAATTGAACATCGAAATGACGCTGTTTAATTGTTCTTTTAGCTGCTTCACGAACCAAAGCAAAAGCTTCTGGCAATAATTCCTCTGGCTTTTCTCCTTTTTGAATTCTTTCAACAAGTTCAACCGTTTTATTTTTCAAATCATTGTCGGCAATTTTTTCAAAATCTTTTTCTAAATTATTAATTTGCTCAATCAATGGATAGAGCTTTTTTAAATATTTTTCATTAGCATCGCCAAAAATTTTTGAAATTAAACCCATCTTTACTATATCTTTTATTTATTGCTTGTTACTTACTACTTTCTAAGTTTTAAATTAAAGAATTTCCATTCATTTCTTTGGGTTGAGAAATTTCCATAAGTTTCAAAATAGTCGGAGCAATGTCAGCCAAAACTCCAGCTGGCGGCATCATTACTAAATCTATTCTTTGCTCGATTGATTGTTGCCATTGATGACCAACTAAAATAAATGGCACAGGATTGTTCGAATGTTCTTTATCAATCCCACCCTTCCGAAGGTTCAAGAGATCTTCAGCATTTCCGTGATCAGCGACAATAATCATTACCCCATTTTTATTCAAAATTGCCTCGGTTATCTGTTCAATCATCTTATCTAAAAATTCGATAGCTTTAATCGTTGCCTCGATCTTACCAGTATGCCCAACCATGTCTGGATTAGCAAAATTAACAACAATAAAATCATATTTATCCGAATTAACCGCAACAATAATTTTTTCAGTTAATTCTTTAGCGCTCATTTCTGGCTTTTGATCATAAGAAGAAATTCTGGGCGAAGCGACTAAAACCCAATCTTCATTAAGATGAGGTTTTTCTTTGCCGCCATTAAAAAAATATGTCACGTGAGCGTATTTTTCTGTTTCAGCAATATGCAACTGTTTTAACCCTTGCTCGGCAATTATCTTAGCGAGAGAATTTTCTATTTTTTCTGGCAAAAAAGCAACTTCAACTGGGAGACCTTCTTCATATTCAGACATTGCCACAAAAAATAAATCTTCAATTTTTTTTAGTCGATTAAATTTATCAAATTTTTCTAAAACAAAAGCTTTAGTTATTTGCCGAGCGCGATCAGGTCGAAAATTAAAAAATATCAAAGCATCCTTATCTTCAACGACCGCCACTGGTTTTTCATTTTCACTAATTATTATTGGATTAAATTCCTCATCGTAAATTTTTTGCTGATAAGAATTTTCAATCGCTTCAAACGGATTACTGACTAATTGACCTTGGCCAATCATGACTTGATAAGATTTTTCAGTTCTTTCCCAATGATTATCTCGATCCATCGCATAGTACCGACCGGCTAAACTAGCAATTTTGCCAAAACCAATTTCTTTTATTTTTTTTTCTAAATCTTGAATAAACTTTTGACCAGAATCAAGTGGTGCGTCGCGACCATCTAAAAAAGCATGAATAAAAACATTTTTAAACTTATTTTTTTGGCAAAGATCTAAAAGAGCAAATAAATGTTCAAGCGAAGAATGAACCCCGCCACTTGAAACCAATCCCATCAAATGAAGCTTAGATTGATTTTTTTTAGCATGATCAATTGCCGCTAAAAATTTTTTATTACTAAAAAAAGTACGATCACCAATTTCTTTGTTAATTCTAGGCAAGGTTTGATAAATAATCTTGCCGGCCCCTAAATTAAGGTGACCGACCTCTGAGTTGCCGGCTTCGCCCCAAGGCAAGCCAACGGCCAAACCAGAAGCTTGAAGAGTGGTTGAAAAATAATTATTTACTAATTTATCAAAAAATGGTTTTTGAGCTAAAGAAATGGCATTGCCACCCGAGGCTGGAGCAACGCCAAAGCCATCCAAAATCATTAAAAGAACCGGTTTATTTTTTTGAGCATCATCATTCATAGATTTAATTATTTGATTGAAAAATTAAAAATTAATAATCAATAAAAAAAATAAAAAATACTTAATCCTCAATTTTAATCTTACTTAATCAAAGATTGACCAGTCATTTCTTTAGGTTTCTCCACGCCAAGTATATCTAAAATCGTTGGCGCAACATCACCTAAAATTCCTCCTTTTCTTAGTTTCACTTTTTTATATCTTTCTGAAGCTAAAATAAATGGCACTGGATTGGTGGTGTGACCATTAAAAATTTCGCCAGTTGTTTCATCAATCATTTTTTCAGCATTACCGTGATCAGCAGTAATAATTAAATTAACTTTTTGCTTGGCAGTTTCTTTATAAATTTTACCTAAAAGAGTGTCAATAAATTCAATGGCTTTAATTGTCGCCGGAATATTTCCGGTGTGTCCTAAAATATCTGGATTTGGAAAATTAGCGACAATAAAATTGGTTTTTTTATCTCTTAATTTTTTAATAATTTTTTGAGAAACTTCACGCGTGTTCATTTCTGGATAAAGATCATAGTTCTCAACAGTTGGCGATGGAATTAAAAATCTTTTTTCGCCAGCAACTGGCTGGTCGTGACCGCCATTAAAAAAATATGTGATATGTGCATACTTTTCTCTTTCTGCTAAATAAGCTTGAGAAAAATCTTTCAACGCATGAACAATGCTTTGCTCTGCCAAACGAGACGGGTAAGCAGTGTGAACATCATCAAGGTCTGGCCCAAAGTCAGTTAAAGCAACAAAACAAAAACTACGCAAATATTTCTGACGATGGAAAGAACCAGGATTTTTTTTGTAAAATTGTTTTTGAACAAAAACTTTAGTTAACTGTCTGGCCCGATCTGATCTAAGATTAAAGAAAATCGCCGCATCTCCATCGTCCATTGTTATTGTCTTGCCATCTTGAGTAATAATTGATGGTGGAATATATTCATCAGTCAAAAGATTAAGCTTTTTATTGGGTCGACCATAGGCATAGGAAATAGCTTCTTCAACATTTTCAAATTTCCTGCCTCGACCAAGCGTAAATAAATTATAAGCCAACTCTATCCGTGACCATTCTTTTTTCCTGTCCATTGCGTAAAATCTACCAACCAAACTAACAATTTTTGCTCCATTTAATAATTCTTTTAATTTAGCATAAGCTTTCAAAAATGAATGCGGTGTTGTGTCACGACCATCAGTAATCAAATGTAAATAAATGTTCTCAATACCATTTTGCTCAGCCATTTTAATTAAAGCTAATAAATGATTTGGATCGGCGTGCCCGGTTGTTTCATCTGAAAACAAACCAATTAAATGAAATTTGCTTTTATTTTTTTTAACATGTTTAATTGCTTCTAGGATGGTTTGATTTTCGAAAAAAAGACCATTCTCAATGCTTTGCGAAATATAAACTGCATCATCTAAAACAATTTTGCCAGCCCCTAAATTAAAATGACCAGCTTCTGAGTTGCCGGCCATACCAGCCAACAAACCAACTGATTCACCCGAAGCACCCAATTCTGTATGCGGAAATTTTTTTAACAAATAATCAAAATTTGGTTTTTTTGCCAAAGAAATAGCATTGCCTTTACTCGCCGGGGCAATCCCCCAACCATCCAAAATAAGAAGAACGACTGATTCTTTTTCTTTTTTTTCTGGCATTGAATAATTTAATTATTTTTTAAAACCATTACCATTAGAAACAATATTGCTATGGAAAACAAAAACTGCCGCTGAAACAACAGAAGTCCAAAGACCATTTTTTTCACCCTCAGCTGTTTGAGTAATATTGGCAGTTCTAATAATTTTACCACTACCTTTATATAGTTGCTCTCTTTCGTCCCAAGCCCGATCAGGATCAATGTCTAATCCCAAAGTTGAACCAAGCATTGAAGCAGCTAAATCTTCGGCGTAATCACCAGCAATTGCTTCTTTCTCACCAAAAGAATGATGTTCAGAAAGATAACCATAGTCATTTGGATCAGCTGGCCAAGCATAACCAATCGAAGCAGCGATTAAACGATTTGGTTCGTTAGTCGAATTTCTAGCCATAACTACAAAAACAATTTGACCGGGTTTAAGATTTCTTAAACCTTCTTCGCGAGAAATTCTTTTACAGTTAGGCGGCAAAATACTTGAAACTGAAACCAAATTAAAAGGTGAAATACCGGCATCACGCAAAGCCATTTCAAATGACTGGAGATAATGCTTGTGTCGGCCAACGCCCTTAGTAAAAAAAACTTTAGGCGGAACAAAAGAAAAGTTTTCCATTTTTTATATTTAGTTATTAGGTTATTAAGTTATTGAGTTATTGTCTTTTAAATCTTTCTTGTCTTTCAGGTAACGAATATATCTATTTAATAATTTGCGAAAATTGTCACAAGATTCTATTAATCTTTCGCATTCATTTCTGGACGCTTGATTTAAATCTCTGGCGGTAATTAAATTGTCCTTTGTTTCTTCTAAAGAGCCTCTGGCTTGGCGACAAAATTGTATGTTTTCTTGATAGTGATAGCGACCAAAGCCCTCGACAATATTAGTAAGAATAGAAAAAACAGATCTTTTCAACTGAATGTTCCTGTTAAACTTTTCCTCTTTAGGTAAAAATTCAGCAAATTTATAAACTTCTAATCTTAATTAATGAGCTCTTTTCCAAACTTCTAAATCTGTAAAATCTCTAATCTTTTTCTCCATAATAATTTAATAACTCTCTGGTCTCTTTCTTTCCTTCAATAACTCAATAACCGAATACACTTAATAACTCTGCTTAGAGCAGCCCCTTAATTCCTGGCAATTTTTTACCTGATAAAAATTCCAGCATCGCCCCACCACCAGTTGAAATGAATGCGTTATTTTTTATTTTTTGTTTTTTATTTTTTATTTTATGCACGGCAATGGTATCGCCGCCACCAATAATAATTTTAGCTTTTTTATTCTTGACTATCATTTCTGCTATTTTTTTTGTTCCTTGATCAAACGGCCTCTCTTCAAACAAACCCATTGGCCCATTCCAGATAATCATTTTAGCATTTTTAATATAATCAGCAAATAATTCAACAGTTTCTTCACCAATATCTAAAATTTTAAAGTTTCGATTTTTTAGCTTATTTAGTTCTTCCACTTTTAAGTTTTGAATTTTAAATTGTAGTTTTGAGTTTTGAACTTTAAGTTTTGAGCTTGTCACAACGTCAACCGGTAAAACTATTTTTTTTTCAATTTCTAATTTAAATTTGGTTAATTTTTTTTCAACCATTGACTTGCCAATGTTATAACCCTTGGTTTTTAATAAATCATTAGCTAGGGCGCCACCAACTAAAATTTTGTCAACCTTGCTCGATAAATTTTTTAAAACTGGTAATTTGCTTGAAATTTTAGCTCCACCCATTACAGCAATAAATGGTTTTTTTGATTTATTTAAAACTTCTGATAATTTTTCAATTTCTTTTTCTAAAAGCAAACCAGCATAACTTGGCAAATATTGGGTGATAGCTGAAACTGATGCGTGATTCCGGTGAGCAACGGCAAAAGCATCATTAATATAGATGTCGGCTAAACTAGCTAAAAACTTGGTAAAATTTGGATTATTATCTTTTTCACCTGGGTAAAATCTAAGATTTTCCAGTAAAACAATTTTTTTATTTTTTACCTCCTCTTTAATAATCGGCCATTCCAGACTTTCAATAAATTCTAAATCTTTAATGCTTTTCTTAAGGTACTTAAAAACTGGCCGAAGACCATACCTTTGAATCTTCAATCTCATACTATTGACTTCTGACGGTCTGCCCAGATGAGAAATAAGAATAACCTTAGCTCCCTGCTTTAACAGAAAATTGATCGTTGGTAAATGAGCTAAAATTCTAGTATCGTCTGATACCCCACTATTTTTTATTGGCACATCAAAATTAACCCGCAATAAAACAGTTTTATTTCTTAGACTTAAATTTTTTATTGTTCTAAGTTCCATATCAAAATTAAATCATTATTTAAAAACAAAATTTAAAATTGTTCAAGTTCTTTAATAAAAATCTCGGCTTCTTGAGCAAACGACGGATCAAGCTCAACTACTTTTCTAACCGTTTCAATTGCTTTTTCTTTTTCGCCAGCTTCTTTATATAGCGCGGCCAAATTAGTGTAAGCTGAAATGCTACGAGAGAATTTTTGAACACTTGTTTCTGCTATTTTAATGGCTTTGGCAATATCACCAAATTTAAAATAAGTTGAAGAAATAAAAATAGAAAAAGATACTTCACTATAAATATCTACTGATTCTCTGGCTTTGTCTAGGTAGAGAAGACCCTCTTCAATTTTACCAGCTGCTAACCAGGCAAAAGATAAAACTTTATAAGATTCGGCTATTTGGGAATCTAAATTAACAGCTTGCTCCGCTATCTGGATAGCCCGATCAAAGTCTTGAGCCAATATTTTATTTTTTACCAGTTCAAAATAAATTGTTTGACGGTACGGCGACAAGGTTTTTGCTTGATTAAGAGTTAATTCTGCTTTATCTAAATATTCTTTGTTAATTAGACCCATTAAATTATAAATTTGCCCCAAATTAAGCCAATGACGAACATCTAGTGGGTGTTCTTTTATATTTTTTTCCATTTCAGCAATAACAAACATTAATCCTTCTTTATAGCTTTCATTTTTTATTTCTTGTTCAGATATGGTTTTAGCTAAAAAGGTTCTTATTTCTAAATTAGTAAAAACGTCTTCTTCAGCCAAAGCTTCTTTATAAAAATTAAGTCCGGCAATTAAGTTCTTTCGAGAAGTTTGAACCGCTTTAAATGCTAACGAGCCTTTTTGCCATGGTTCGATATTAAATTTATACATCGCCCAAGGAAGAAAAATAACAATCAAAAGAACTAAAATCGGCAACAGAAACTGTTTTTCAGTTTTCAATTTATAATTTTTAATTTTCAATTTTTCTTTTTCATTCGTATCATTAGTATGCATTTGTAAATTAGTATCACGCTGTGTCGTAAAATAAACCAACCCCAAACTAAAATAAAACATAATTAATAGTGCTGGCGTATCAAAAACTGTTAGATTCTGAATAAAGTATGCCAAAAACATCAACCCCAAAACAAATAATCCCGTTCGAGTCATTCGCGTGTATTCGAGTTTTTGGAGTCGTTTTTTAAAGAGTAACCAAAAAATACTGCCATACATTATTAAATAAGCCAAACCTCCCAAAACTCCAGTTAAAACAAAAATATCAATAACTTGATTATGCGAGCGATCATACCAGGTTGCTGATTCGCCCCATTTCAAAATTTCCGGACGATAATATTTGTTATAAGGAATGTTAAAATTCTCCCAGCCCCAACCCAAAATTGGTTTTTCCAAAAACCCCTCTAGACCAATTTGCCAAGGAATGGTTCTTTGATCAGATCCCGACAATAATGCTTCTAAATAAAAAATCCTACCAAAAATTGACGGCAATCGATCTAAAAATTTAAGACCACGTGGTGTTTGAAAAAAAATAAAACCTAAAACAATAATAAAAAAAACAAGAGCAAGAATAAAACTGATAATTCTTCGCCATTTTTTTGATGATAGGTTGAAAATTAAAAAAAAGAAAAAAAGAAAAAATGAAAAAACGAAAACAATCATTACTCCTCGACTATCAGTTAAAGACATTATCAAAAAATTGAAAATCGCTAAAAATATACTTAATATTTTAATAATTTTATTTTTTTCTTTTAAAAATAAAAAAATAGATAAAAAGATATTTAAAAATGAGTATGAGCCTAAATAAATAGGATTACCCAACAAAGAAGATAATCTATGAGAATCGGCCGCAATAAGAGACCCCAAGCCAATTTTTTGACCTAATCCATAAAGTCCGACCAAAAAAGAACAAATCAAACTTGCCCAAATTAATTTACGCCAATCCTTCCATTCCTTGAAGACACTAATTAAAACAATAAAAAATGCATAAAAATGAAGCATTGTCAAAACCCCAGTCATTCTCTCTTGCGTTGACCAAAAAGAGCGCTTAAAATCAAGGCCAGTTATTGCGGTTAAAAATAAAACTCCAATAAAAATTGTTAAAGAACAAACAAGCGGATTTTTCCAATTCGGCCTATATTCTTTTTTATAAATCATTAAAACTAACCAGGCCACAAAAATAATTTCTACTAAAATCTGAAAAACAATAATCTTACTAAAAACATACGGGTAAAGTACTCCCCGATAAATAAAAAGGGGCAAAAATAGAATTAAAATACTGCCTAAAAAAATTATTTTGTTTAATATTTTCTCTGTTCTGTCTCTCATAAAAACTTGTTTTTATATACGACCTTGTTATAATTATATTATTCTAAATCCTTGTCAAAAAATAATCAAGCATGGAAAAAACAAAAAAAAAGATAAAAATTATCTGTGTGGTTGGTGCTAGACCAAACTTTATTAAAATTACGCCAATAATCAAAGAATTTACTAAACATCAAAACTTAATCACCGCCAAGCTTATTCACACTGGTCAACATTATGACTCTAAAATGTCAAAAATTTTCTTTGATGAATTAGAAATATCGCAACCAAATTATAATTTAGGAGTTGGTTCTGACAGCCACGCTCGACAAACAGCTAAAATAATGGAAAAATTTGAACCGATTGTCTTAAAAGAAAAACCAAACTTAATCCTTGTTGTTGGTGATGTTAATTCTACGCTTGCTTGTGCTCTGGTTTCCGCCAAATTACAAGTTCCAGTAGCTCACGTTGAAGCAGGATTAAGAAGTTTTAACTGGCAAATGCCTGAAGAAATAAATCGTGTTTTAACAGATCGCTTAAGCGATTTTCTTTTTACCACCGAAGAATCAGCCAACAGAAATTTAATTAAAGAAAACATTCCAAAGGAAAAAATATTTTTTATTGGCAATGTTATGATTGATACTTTAAAAAATCATTTAAAAAAATCTCAAAAATCAAAAATACTAGAAAAATTAAAATTAAAAAAGAGAACTTATGCTCTTTTAACTCTTCATCGCGCTGAAATCGTTGATCAAAAAGAAAATCTTTATTTAATTGCTGACATTTTAAAATTGATTAGTCAAAAAATACCGATTGTTTTTCCGGTTCATCCTCGCACTCAACAAAAAATAAAAGAATTTGAATTGGAAGAAAAATTCAAAATGTCCAATCTAATTATTACCGAGGCATTGGGATATCTAGATTTTCTTAATTTACAAAACAATGCAAAAATAGTACTTACTGATAGCGGTGGTATTCAAGAAGAAACAACTCTTTTGAAAATCCCCTGTCTAACATTGCGTCAAGAGACAGAAAGGCCAGTTACTGTTGAAGTTGGCACTAACATTGTCACCAATTTAAATAAAGAAAAAATATTGAAAGAACTTAATTTAATTATGAAAAATAAATTTAAAAAGGGTGAAATCCCGCCCTTCTGGGACGGCAAAGCCGCTCAACGAATCGTTAGAATTTTAATAAAAAAATTAAAAAAATAAACTATTTCAAAAAGGTTGACTCAACAAAATTTTTATTTCTAGCCAGCCCCAATAAAATAGCTAAAATTGGCGCGTTGATAATGCCATAACCACGAATTGATAAAATTATACAAGCTATAAAAAAGAAAAAAATAACTTCTAAATAAAATTTATTTGATTGTTGAGAGCAATCAATTTTTTTATACTTATTATATAAAAATAATAAAGTGGATAATAAAAAAAGGATAAAAATAACCAAGCCAATCAACCCCATTCTAAAAAAAACAGATCCTGGCGTAAAGTGAATTGTGTGCAAATTTATAAATTTAAATAATGATTTATTGCCTTCTAATGATAATTCTCTGAAAGAACCTTCTCCAGTTCCAATAATAAAATTTAAATAATTATCTTTCATGGTATAAAAAATATCATTAATTTCTTCTGTTCTATAACTATAACTATAAATATTTTCTTTAACCTGATCGCTCTTTAACAACGCACGTAAAGAAATTCTTTCTAAAATAGAGGCTTTATCAAAAGACTCTAAAATAAAAAATAAACCAATAATAAAAAAAATGATAAGCATAAATTTCAAATAATTTTTTTTATAGTATGATGAAAAAAATGTAAAAATTAATATTATCAGAAAAAGCGTCATCACCAGAGCAAAGGAAACAGTAAAAAAAATAATAAAGATACTTGTTAACAAGGAAAAAAGAACCTTCCAAGATTTTTTTTCTGCTCTTTGGGATTTAACGTATTTAATAAAAAAATATATAAAAGGTAAAATAAAAAAATATCCAGCAGTTTTTCTAAAATAACCCGATTCAAAATATTGATAAAATGCATAAACCACATCAATGCTCATTAAAATAAAAAACAGATAGACCGAAAAATTTATTATTTTTTTAATATTTTCCCTCTGAATAAAGATAGCCGAAATAAAATATAAAAAAGCAAAAGAAAAAAGGTGAAAAGCATCTCCTACTATATAAATAATACTGTTTTGCCTCAAAAAACCATTAATCGTAGAAAATAATCCATAAATAACAAAAAAAAGTAAAACAAAAAAATCAATTTCCTTTAATTTAAAATTTTGAAATATTTTTTTATTTTTTATCTCAAAAATAGCTACCAAGAAACAGATAAATAAAATCATTCCGACTAACAACCCCTGAACTCTTAATATTAACCACTCTAAATCGAAGCCGGCAAACTTAATATTAATAATCGGCAAAAAAGAAAAAAAAGCTATAATACAAATTATAAAAATAATATTTTTTTCTATTAAATTCATTTAAATTAAAATTAAAAAAATTAATTTATCAAAGACTTAATTTCCTTAATGGCCCGCTCCGAGGCTTTTCCATCTGAAAATCCTATTGATTTATTAATAAAATCTTTTCTTTTTTGAAAAAAATAATCTTGTGTTTCTTGATCGTATAAAACACTCTCAATCGTCTTAACAAAATTCCCTTGATCAATAATTTTAATCGTTGCTTCGGTTCGCATATAATCTAACCCTGAAACCCAAACTGACGTATAGGCATCTAATAAAATAACTGGCTGAGCCCCAAGAATTAAAGCATCAAGAATTGTAGTTGAAAATTTACTCAAAAGAATATCTGAAATAAAAATCAGATCAAGCACATCAACTTCTTGAATAATTTTAGCTTTTATTTTTCTTTCTTCAATAATATTATTCCAAATGGTGTACCTCTCTAAACAATCTCGAGGATGAATTTTAATAATTAAGTATATATCGTTATGAGTTGCTAAAAATTTGAAAGCTAAATCAATCAAATTATCATTCAATAACTTACTAGATAAATCATGAGGTTGAGTGGTAATCAACAAAATTTTTAATCCGGCCGGCATGTTTAGTTCTTTTTTTATTTTATCTTTAATAAAATATTTCTTGTTTTCTTCAATACTTAAGTATTTATCATATTTTGGCGCACCAGTAACAAAAATTTTATTGTAATTATTGCCAGAAACAATCATTTGTTTTTTTATTTCTTGCCCATGAACTAAAAATTTATTAGCATAAATTGGAGAGGGCATAGCATAAGTATCCATACCGGCAGTTTGAAAAGAAATGGTTGGAATATTATATTTATCAGAAAAAAGACTCGTAATAGCCACCCAATGATCAATCATCCCCATACTTATTAATGCACTTGGTTTATAATTAATAATAAACCTTTTTAGTTCCTCAATAAAAATTATTGTTTCCGGCCAAGTATTAGCAACGCTTCTAAAAATTTCTTTAATAATATAACTTTGACTTAAAATTTCAGTAAAAATTGATTTATTAACCAATTCTTCATTTTGGATTAAAGAATCAGGCTTACAATTAAAAAATTTTAAAGCCTTTTTAAATTTTGTTTGGAGGATTAGTCCTCGAAAAAACAATTTTATAAATTTTCCGATTGAAGTTAATGAATACAAAGATATAAATTCTTCTTGATGACGACGAAGAATTTTCCATGATTGCGGACTAAGAAACATATCGCTTTGCAAAATAACAGCTTGAAGCTCGTCATTCTCGCCTTTTTTTATTTTTTCTAATACCGACTTAATGGCATAATATTCGGCACTAGCTCTAATAATAACACCCACCTTTTTTTTATTACTATTCTGTTCTTTATATTTCTTGTATTCTGACAAACGAACCAAAAAATGACGACCCAATAATTTAAAAAATTTAGCGGCGGTAAAAATAAAATATCTAATTTTAATTTTTAAAACTGGAAAAATAGAAGGGAACGGGGAAACAACAATAAGTGGAATCTCAAATTTTTTGCAGACATCTTTTGTGAGATGAAAATAAGTCAGTTCATTATTAAAAAGATAGCTAATGTCGGGCCTTTCTGGAGAATAAAATTTTAAAGACGGCCAAGCAAAAAATAAAATCTCCAATGATTTATTTTCTGAAATAAAACTCTTTAATCTTTCAACAAATAACAAAAATTCTCGGTAATAAATGACACAGATGTCATTGGCTAAAACCGAGACAAGATTTACGCCCTGATAATTAATAATTTTTTTTAATTCTTCAAGTTGATTAATTTTTTCTACAAATTGCCTGACAACAATCGCAGGAATACTAAACAAATCATTCAGTGAGCTCTTTTCAATAGTAAAATTTTTATATGGATCTATAAAAAAACCTAATCTTTTAAAATATTCTTGATCTTTTTCTGAAAATTCGACTCCGGCCATCATCGCCACCACTGTTACTTTTTCATATTTTTTTAATATCGCCTTATCTATTTTTCTTAACCAGCTAATTTCTTTCTGATTTATCAATAAAATTTTTAATTCCATAAATTCAAAAATATATTTTAAGAAAATTCCAAATTAAAAATTTTCCCTTTTTCGTCTTTTAAATATATTTTTATTAATTTCTTTTCACTATTTATAGCTGGTAATATATTAATTGATCCTTCTCGATAATTAAATTTATCTTTAATTTTTTCAAAATTATCTTCCTCAATATTTAAAAAAATGTAGTCGGTATTCATTATTTTATTTACTGGAGATAAAAGAATCGTTCCATCAAGTAAGGCTCGACGAATGTCACCATCTGCCACTGCTCCCAAAACAACATTGTCATTATTTAAAACTAAAACCGTTCTTCTTTGATTAGCGTTTATTTTAATCATCGCTGCTTCAATTGTTTCTTCTGCCCCAATAATAAAATCCTTATAGTTCATATATTTATATTAATATGTTATTTTTTTCACTAAAAGTTCATCATTTATTTTTATATTTTTAAGAATCTCTAATATTTTTTCTGAAGAACGCCCATCGCCATAATAATTTTTTACTTCTTTTGCCTTTTTTCTAAATTCCTCAGTTATTGCTATCTGAATAGCTTTAATAATTTCTTCGCCATCATATTTTGGAACATGGATAACGTTTTCTGCCGACTCTCTACCGATTTGTCTACGACCAATATTAATAGCTGGCAAACCAAAAACAGGAGACTCGATTAGTCCACTGGAAGAATTGCCAATCATAACCGAAGAAACTCTCATTATCCCAGCATAATCACGCCGAGAAAGATTTCTAAATAATCTAATGGAGGATTTTTGATTGCGATTAATTGCCTCGTTAACTGCCAAACTGCCAGCATCAGAATTGGGCGCAATAATAATTGTTTGATTGTCAAAACTATTCACTGCTCGTAAAATTTTTTCTGTGTTTTCAGCGGCACTAGAAAATTCTTCAGTAACTGGATGAATAACAACTAAAAAAATTTGTTTATTTTTGTCTAAATTAAATTTACTATAGATTTCTTCTTTTGGTGTCACTTCAGTTAAATTAATTAATTCGTCAAGCATTGGGGCTCCTGTCCTGTAAATTCTAAATTTTTCTTCTCCGCTAGCAATTAATCTTTTAACAGCTTGCTCACTAGCGGCAAAATGAATATGTGTATAACGAGCAATTGCATGACGAGTGGCATTATCAATGTTGCCAGAAACCTCTCCTGCTTGAATATGAGCTACGGGAATATACATATGAGCACCAGCAATGGCAGCCATTAGTTGTTCCCCTCGATCTCCGGCTATTAATATAAGATCTGGCTGCAACCGTTTCAATGTTTCTGGAAGCTGCATCAAAAAAACGCCCAAAGATTTAACCATTGTCTGGTAATTATAACCATCAAAAGTATTGTATATTTTTTCGGCTATTTTGATTCCATCCCCTTCTATTTCTGCTACACTATAACCAAATTCATGTAAAAGATGCATGTTAGTAACAATAAGCTGATGTTCTAAATCTTTGTCTTTTTCAATTAAACGTATAATGGGGCGAGTATAACCATATTCAGCTCTTGATCCGGTAATAATAGCAATTTTCCTCATATTAATTATTTATATTTTTTAAAAAAATATCTAGCTATTTCTAAATCATCTGGAATATTTATATCTATTGCTTCTATTGGGTTAACAATAATAAAATCTTTTTTACCAGCAAAAATATCATTTTTATTGATTAGGCTAGAGATTCTGAATAAATAACAAACTCCTGCTGTTTTATATAGTGGTTCTCGCTCTTGGCTACGACGAGGTGCTCCCGGGAAAAGTTCAATAAATTTACTGCCCCGTGAACGCCAAAATAAACTTCTATCAGCAATAACCGTACCAACAAAATCTAATTTTTTTTCAATAATTTTGTTTATTGCCATTTCAATGGTTTTCTTGTTTCTAAGGGGAGAAGTAACTTCAAGAAGCAATAAATAATCAAATTTTTCCCCTCTTTTCTTTATTTCACTTAAAACAAATTTAATAACCGGCAATGTTTTCACTTTATCACCTGATAGTTTGGTGGGCCTTGGCATTGCTTCGGTTCCAAATTTTCTAGCCACTGAAAGAATTTTTTTACTGTCTGAAGAAACAATTATTTTATCAATAAATTTTAATTTTTCAGCAAATAAAATTGTGTGAGTCAAAAGAGTTTTTCCACAAAAATTAATTATATTTTTATTTGGAATTCTTTTAGAACCACCCCGAGCAGGTATTAAAATTAATATTTTATTTTTTTTAAACATATTTTAATCTTCTAAATCTTCCCATTGTAAAATAGTATTTTCTAATAAATCTTTTGCTGCTTTTTTACCAAATAATAATTGTGAAAATAGCGGATCGACAAACTTACCAGGAATACCAGAGCCGGGACGAGCGACCTTAACATTCTGAACATTAATCTTCTCGCCACGATAAATATTTTTGGCAGCCACAACGCTGTGATGAGCCCAATCTCTAACTATTTGCTCCTCAATCGTCACTTCTTTTTTGTTACTCAACGCTTTTTCTATTTTATGAATTCCATCAACCATCATTTTAAATTCTGAGGGATGAAGAGAAACCACATCATCGGGACCTTTTAAGTCGGGTAGAGAAAAATGTTTTTCTATAACCACTGCTCCCAAAGTAACGGCGGCAATAGCACTATATATTTCCCTGGTATGATCAGACTGACCAACGAGAATATCATATTTTTCTTCTAATAATTTTATGAAATTAAGACGCAAGTGATCGTATTTAGCCGGATATTCTGAAGTGCAGTTCATTAACATAAAATTAGCTTTTTCTTCATTAAAAACCATAATTGCTTCGTCAATTTCTTGAAGTGTGCACATACCAGTAGAAGCAATAATTGGTTTTTTCTTCTTGGCGATATGACGCAACATTGATAAATTAGTAAATTCACCAGATCCAATTTTAAAAGCCTCCGCCCCAATATCATCTAAAATATCGGCTGCCTCTTTACAAAAAGGAGTACAAAGATATTGAATATCATTTTTCTGACAAAAATTCATTAGTTCTATATGTTGTTCTGGCTGACTAAAATTCGATTTTTTTAGAACATCGTCAAGTGATCCTCCCCAAAAATTAATAGTATTGGCGATCATTTCTTTCTCTGGAAGATGAAGTTGAAATTTAGCAATATCTGCTCCCGATTCTTTGGCCGCCAATATTAATTTTTTTGCTATCACCAAGTCACCACCATGCTGACAGGCTATTTCAGCAATTATAACCGCTGGCTGATTTTTATTAATAATTATTTTACCAAATTTAATCTCCTTCATAATTAAATAAATATTTTAATTATTTTTTATTTCGCAACAAATAATTAATTTGTTCTTTATAGCCCATTATTTTCCAATAATTCTTGAATTGTTTTTTCAATAGAAATTTTAGGGTGCCAGTCAGTTTGAGAAATAATTTTAGCATTATCACCAAAAGATTTTTTAATATCAATTGATCTAACTAATTTAGGATCACGAATTATTTTAATTTTATTTTTAAAACCTGTTTTTTTTAAAAGTAAGTCTAAAATATATTTAGTGCTAACACCTTTATTAGAACAAATATTATATATTTCTCCCGGCTTTCCCCTTTTCATTAATTTTAAATAAGCCTCAACTCCATCACGAACGTCTAAAAAATCTCTACAGGTGTTAAGGTCGCCGGTTTTGAAAACTTTATTTTTCCCTTCTTTGATTAATTTAATCTGTGGTAAAAAATTTTTTTCAACAAAGGTGTTACCACCGGCTGGAGCTAAAAAATTAAAGGTTCTAGCAATAATTATATTTAAATTAAAGTTATTATAATATTGCTTGCTTAAAATCTCAGCACAGGCCTTACTCGCCCCATAAGCATCAACCGCATTGGTAGCCAAAGTTTCTTTAATCGGCAGACTCTCGTCAGAAACATTACCATAAACTGCAGCCGTGCTAGCAATAAAAATTTTAGATCTGGGAGAGTTTTTCTTAAGTGCTTTTAATAAATTAAACGTTCCAATAAAATTTATTTCAAAAACGCTTTCTGATAATTCTTTAACATATCTTGGGGAAACCTTGGCAGCTAGATGAAAAACCCAGTCTGGTTTTATTTTTTTAATTAATAAACTAATTCTTTGATAATCTAAAATGTCTCCTTTAAATAAATATTTTTTATTTATCCTTTGATCAATCCTTAAATCTTTTGGATTCGATCTCACTAAACCATAAAGTCTAGCTTTGGGAAAATTATTAATTAATGCTTTAGCTAAATAACTACCGACAAAACCATTTATTCCCGTTATAAAAATATTCATTTTAAAAAATTTTGTTATTTGTTTTTTCTAACATTTTAATAATATTTTGACCATCCTCTCTGGCAATCTCTAAATTAGTGGGATTAATTTTTTTACCTTGCGGTGGCACCATGTTTGATCTAAAGCCACAATCAATCTTTAATTGAGATAAGATCTTTAAAGTACTACTATTATAAGATCCAAGGGGATGAGACATAGAAACAATTTTTTTTCCAATTAAAATGCTTAAATGATTATAATTTTTTTGATATTGTTCTAATTGCTGCTCGTAAGAAAGTTTAGAGAGCTGAAATGGATGATTATATGAATGCAGACCAAGCCAATGTCCATTTCTGTCTAATTTTTTTAATTCTAAATTTGACAACCACAAATCTTTTGACATTTTAATAAGACTCGCCCCTTTTTCTTTTATAATTTTGTCTACAATCTTTTCAAACTGATTTTTTGTTAAAAGCTCGTTTCTAATAAATCTAAATTTTAAGTCATTGATTGAATAAAAAGGACTTGCTAAGATGGTTTTTTGTCTATATTGTCTAAATTTTTTCTCTTTGAGCTTACTGATAATTTTTTCTCCACAATAATCAAAAAATTTATTAAAAAAAATATCGATGTTCTTATAATGGCGCGATCCAAAATAACTATAAACCTCTGATTTTATTAAATCTCCTTCAAAAATTGAAGAATAAATAAACCAAAAAGCCTTAATTTTATATTTATTGAGAATCGGCAACGCTATTTCTTTTTGACACCTTAAACCATCGTCAAAAGTAATGCACAAATTGCTTTTTTTAAGTTTTTTTCGTTTTATTTTATTTAACCATTCTTCTGCGGAAATAATATTTTTTATTCCAACATAGTTAATTATTTTCTCAAATTCTTCACTGGTAATAGAACCCTGACCAGAAGGCAAGGATCCAGCGCGATGAAAACGATGAAACATTAAGCCATGCGGAAATTTAATTAAATATTTATTTTTTAGCATTTTTTGTAGAAAACTTTAATCAAAATAACTCTCTAATTTGCTTTCTCGAACTGTATCTAAAGTAACACAATGAATTCCCCCACCTTGGGTATACATATGCCTCATCCTAATAGGAATAACTCTAAATTTATAACTTTCTAATAAACGAACAAGATTTGTCTGCCTTTCATCAACAACTACGGTGTTAGGATCTATCGAGAGAAAGTTCATACCCACCCAGGGAGAAGCGGTCAGTTCTAAATTTGTTTCAAACCCAAGCTTTTGAATTTTTTTCGCAATTGGATCACGAATTTCTCTTTGAAATTTTATTTCGCTTTCTGAAACCGGTGCCACATCAGAAAACCAAATTTTGTCCCATTTATCAAAAATTTTAGGTAAATTATTTTTATTAACTCTAATACTATTGGCCAATAATAAACCTGGTTTTAAACATAATAAAGTCGAATCAATGTGGCTAGAGCGATAAATTTCTTCGGTGACGTGAACCTTGTATTCATCACCCAAAATTTCTTGCAACCATCTTGCCCCCAAATAATTACCAGAATAAGAAACTAAATATAAGAGGTCCCTTCCCATTCTTAATGTGTTAGCTGCTTCAAACAAAATTTCTTCTTCTGTTAATTTATGAAGCTTTTCTATTCTCCCGTCAGTCAATTTTTGATAAAGAATATCTTCTTCTGTTAATTTTCTTTCTTGCTCATCACGATAATAGGGAATTATTACCCTACTATCTAATTTAGGCTTGGGGGCGCAAATCCATTTAAAACCATCCTTCATATATTCATACCAAATAGGATAAAGCGTAGAGGCTTCAAAATATCTGCTTTTTAACATTGATGGGCTCTCTATCACTGTATTACCAACAACTAAATGCAAATCCCTGGTATTATAAATATTATTACCACTGCTAGCCCAAAATGGTGTATTGAAAATTTTAGAAATGTCATGCACTTGAGGGCGGAATACTTTTACCCCCTCTTTTTTTAAAACATTAGATAGCTCTTCCAAATCCTCATTAATTTCATCTATAAACCATTTGGGATAAGCTTCTTTGGCCAATAATTCGGCCTGTTCTCTAGTCTTCTCGGGAATGGGGTCTGGTTTTAACCAGGTTAAGGTCGCGGTTGTTCCTTGAGCTGTTCCAACAATAACCTCTTTCAATTTATCCCATTCATTATGACTATTAATTTTCATATTTTTTATTTAATTTATTAATTTCTAATACTTTTATATCTAAAATTTGCGCGGCTCCATTAATAAGCTGAAAGGTATTATGTTCAGTACGAATAGTCCATGTTCTCATTGGATCTCTGGTTTTTTTGATGACAAATGGCATCTTAAAATCATGCCATTGCCATTTAATATCTTTAATTTTACTTAAAAATTGATTATAGGTTGCTGCAGAAAAAATATTCCATCCAGTCTGCCAACCTAGTTGTTTTTTGTTAACATCTTTATAGCGCATCAATATATCAATGGGATAATTGTTAAAATCGCCGGCAATATATAGAACCCCCCTAACTTTGTGTATGAAAATAAATTAGTAACCGGAATTTTAAAATCATCAAATATCTGAAGAACGCCAACACATAACACGATATCGTATTGTCTTTGGGGTTTGTGAATTTTATCAAGAATATTTTTACATTTCCATTTTTCTGTTGGCATTTTATGACGAGCCTGATCAATCATCGCTCTAGAAATATCAATCCCCTCATATTTATGTTGAGGAAATTTTTGACGTAAATAATAAATAAATTCTCCAGTAGCACAACCAACATCAAGAATATTTAATGTCTTTTTTGAATTTATTTTTTTATACAATAAAGATGCGATAAATTTAAATAATTCCTTTGTTTTTTCGTATCTATCTTGATTTAAATAAATACCATCATCAGCGATTCTTTTTGCTTTTATAAAAAATCTTTGATTGTTGTTTGTTTTTTTATTTATCATTTTAATTAACTAAATTAAGCAATTCTTACATCATTTATATTAATAATAATTATAACTCCTTTACAGATTCGCGCAACTTAACAAAACTTGAAAGAATCAAGTTTTTTGTTAAAATTAAGTTAATAAGAAACTAATTTTATGCTATATGTTTAAAAAACACTTAATTATATTTTTTATTACCTTGGCAAGTTTAATTTTTTTTGTTTTTGCGTTAAAAGTCAAAGCTCAAGAAAATAAAATAATTGAAGTTAATGTAAAAAATTTCCATAGCATTCAAGCGGCAATAAATTGTCTCCAGGACGGTGGAACTGTTTATCTGCCAACTGGTACTTACCAAATTCAAGAACCACTCAAAATTCATTCTAATATTACTTTCAGGGGAGATGGGGAGAAATCAGTAATCAAAAATAACGGCGAGCTGGCAACTATCTTATTATCTGGTGATAAAATAACAGAAACAAAAATAATAAAAGTTGAGGAAGAAAGAAATGATAACGGCTCACTTTATACAAAAATTTATCTAGAAAATCATGAAAATTTTTATTTTATTGAAAATGACTATCTTATTATTACTCATGTTGATACCGAAGAAGCTGAAATGGGCTATATTTTATCTAGTGATAATGGAGTAATAAAAATTCGCGACAAACTAAGAAAACCATCTGATTCTTATCAAAATAATCCATTACAATTAATCAGACCGATTCAAAATGTAATCATACAAAATTTAACCATTGAAGGAAGGCCTGAGAGTGGATCAGCCATTAAAATAGATTATGGTGAAAATATTAAAATCAAAGAAAATAATATCTTGGGCAATGGCTGCAGAATACTCATGTTTTGTACTTTCAATAGTTTAATAAATAAAAATTCAGTAAAAGAAACTAGTTTGGGTTTAACAAAAAGCTGTGGAGAGGCAATATCTTTAACATCAAGCAATAATAATATTATTACAAATAATGAGTTATTTTATAACCGATATGCCTCCATCTCTTTAGCATTATCAGGTTTTAATTTAATTGAAGGAAACTTAATAACTGGACCTGGCGGTGGCATAAACGGGGACGGCATAAGTTTAAAAAATTCTAATAACAATATGATAAAAAACAATATTATCAGAAAAGGATTTTGCTATGGAATATGGGTTAGAGGATCATTTAATAATATTATTTCTGAAAATATCGTTTCAGGGGGAATTACAACTGGCATCAACGTTGACCAGCAAAGCAATAATAATTTAATTATTAAAAATGTCATTACTAGAAATCGGGCTCATGGCATTTTATTAGACAATGAATCGTCAAATAATATCGTTACAAATAATCTAGTTAACAAAAATGAGGGGCATGGAATTTTTATCTATAACCTTTCTTGTGGCAACAAAATTAATAATAATATTATAGAAAATAATCAAGGTAAAAAAATATTTATAGAGCCCGTTTGTACAAAATCTAAAATATTAAATAAAATTTTCACATATTTTAGTAAATTATTATTCAAATGCTGGTCTTATCTAAAAACATCTTTGGGAAAATAATAAAAATGCCATCACTGCCGATATTTTATCGTCTCTATTATGAAATAGCTAAAAAAACTAGGTGGTTTTATTTAAAATTTTTAGTCAATCAACCATCCAAAGTAGATCTTTCCAAAATTATTGATATAAAAAATAATAATTACTTAAATTATTTTCGTCAAAGAAATAATCCCAAATTTTTAATTAATTCTCTAGAGCAAAAAAAATATCAAAATCTTTGGCTAAAAAGCTTCTCCGGACAAAGAGAAGAATTAATTCAACTAGCTGATAATATCTGTTCTCTTCAAATAGATATTTTTAATTTAAAAAACTTTAATTTTGGTAAACAAATTAACTGGCATTTAGATCCATTGACCAATAAAGAATGGCTAGCCAAACACTGGTCTTTAATTAATATCAATAATCAGGAAATGGGCGATATAAAATATTGCTGGCAATTAAACCGTTTTCAACATTTTTATATTCTAGGACGAGCTTATTGGATTACTAATGATGAAAAATATGCCCAAGAATTTATCTCCCAAACAAATGATTGGATAAAAAATAATCATCCAGAAATGGGAGTAAATTGGTTAAGTTCATTAGAGCTCTCCGTCAGATTAATCTCTTGGGTCTGGGCTTTCTATTTTTTCATTAATTCCCCTGCTTTCACTTCGGAGTTTTTAAAAAAATATCTCAAAACTATCTATTTAATGACGCGACACATTGAAAAAAATATTAATCTTGCTAAATACTGTATTCGTAATGATCATTATATTGGTGAAGCTACTGCTCTTTTTATAATCGGCACAACTTTCCCTGAATTTAAAGAATCAAAAAAATGGCAAAAGAAAGGCTGGCAGATTATTAATCAAGAAATAATAAAACAGGTTTATGATGACGGCGTTTTCTCTATGCTCTCCCCTATTTATCAAAGATTTGTTATGGAATTTTATTTGTTGGCTTTTAAACTAGCTGAATTAAATGAAATAAATATTCCAGCTACAAGCAAAGGAAAAATTGAAAAAATGACTTGGTTCATATCTTCGTTAATAAATAAAAATGGAAAGGTTCCTTCTTTTGGAGAAAATGACAGCAGTAAGCTTTTTATTTTAGGAAATCATAAATTTGATGATTTTTATCCCATATTAGAAAACTCGGCAATGATTATCGCTGATAAATCAATAGAAAATAAGGAGATTTGCGAAGAAAGCTTCTGGCTCTTTGGTCATAAATATCTAGAGAAAAAACATAACAAAGATTTTTATAAACTAAAAACTAACGAAAGTTTTCTTGAGGGTGGATATCATATTTTAAAAAACAAAAAAAATAAAATTATTTTCCGTTGCGGTTCAAACAAAAATGGCTATGGCCACGCCGATATGTTACATTTTACTTTAGAAACAGACGGTTCGCCAATATTATTAGATAACGGCACGTATCTTTATAATGCAGAGAAGAAATGGCGGGATTATTTTAAAGGCACCCGTACTCACAATACAGTTGTCGTTGATGAGCAAGACCAAATGATTAACTGGCGAAAATTTAGATGGCTTTATCTAACCAAGGCAAAATTAATAAATTTTGTTGAAAATAAATATATTGAAGGAGAACATCTTGGCTACGCTCGCTTCAAACATCCGGTAATTCATCGTCGCGCTGTTTCTTTAAAAGAAAACCGGATAGTAATTAATGATAAATTCGCTGGCTCCGGCAATCATCAATTAGATTTTTATTTTCATCTACCAAAATCTAATTATCAGATTAATGAAAAAACAAAAGAATTTTCTGCTAAAATTCATGACAAAAATATTAAGATTTTTCCACAAGAAATAAAAGATATAAAAATATCTGTTTTAAGCGGTAGTGAAAATCCAATTAGTGGCTGGCATTCTCCAGCTTATGGTTCGAAAAATCCTTGTTTAACTCTAAAATATAGTTTAAAAACAAGTATTCCTTATCAATCAACAATTATTTTATCTCTTTAAAATTATGTGCGGCATTGCTGGCATTTACAATTTAGATCAAAAACCAGTCAAGCAAGAAGATTTAAAAAAAATGACTGATTTAATGATTCATCGCGGACCGGATGATCAAGGTTTTTATTTAAAAAATAATCTTGGTCTTGGCCATCGACGTCTTTCAATTATTGATCTCTCCCTTGCCGGACATCAACCAATGTCCAACCAAGATAAAACAATCTGGATTATTCATAATGGTGAAATTTATAATTATCTTGAGTTAAAAAAAGAACTAATTAAACTTGGTTATAAATTTTCTTCTCAAACCGACACTGAAGTTATTATTCATGCCTATGAACAATGGGGTGAAGAGTGTTTCAAAAAATTTAATGGCATGTGGGCAATGGCCATTTGGGACGAAAAAAAACAAAAAATAGTTCTTTCAAGAGATCGTTTTGGGATAAAACCATTATATTATTATATTGATAACAAAATAATAGCTTTTGCCTCAGAAATTAAGCCATTGTTAACTCTTGAAATGCCCAGACTGCCGAACAACAAGCTAATTTATGACTTTTTAAAATTTGGCGTGCTTGACCATACCAACGAAACATTTTTTCTAAATATAAATAAAATACCGCCAGCCCATTTTGTTACAATCAACCAAAATGGTCACTTAGATTTCAAAAAATACTGGGATTTTAATGTTATTAATCAGCTAAAAAATAATGAAATAAATGATAAAATTTGGGCTGAAAAATTCTTAAAAGTTTTTACTGAAGCAGTCAAAATAAGATTAAGAAGCGATGTTCCTATCGGATCTTGCTTATCGGGCGGCTTAGATTCTTCGTCAATTGTCTGTGTTGTTAACCAGCTGCTGAAAAAACAAGGCATTAAACAAGTTGGCAACAGCCAAAAAACATTTTCTTCGTGCTTTGATGATTTACGCTTTGATGAAAGAAAATATATTGAAGAAGTCATCAAACAAACAGGAGCGGAAAAAAATTATATTTTTCCCTCGCCTGAAAATTTTATTAAAGAATTAGACAAGTTTGTCTGGCAACAAGAAGAACCCGTCAGAGGAACAAGTATGTATGCTCAATACAAAGTTTTCGAAATGGCCAAAAATAAAAAAGTAACAGTTCTGCTAGACGGACAAGGCGGAGATGAACTCTTGGCCGGCTACCGCAAGTTCCATATTTTCTTTTTAAAACTTTTACTCAAACAAAAAAAATATTTTTCTTTTCTTAAGGAAAGTTTATTTTTTTTCTTATCTTTAGGTATTCTCAAAACACTTAATTTAAAAAGTGGGCTAAGATATACTAATTGGGGCAGAAAATTTTTGAATCTCGATGCTTTGCTTCAAAAAGATTTTTCTGAAAAATTTGAAAAGAAAAATATTTCAATTGGTTTTAATAACGATCTTGGCCAAAGATTGAAAGACGATTTGACTAAATGGAGCCTGCCTGTTTTATTGCGCTATGAAGATAAAAATTCAATGGCTCATTCATTAGAAACTCGATTGCCCTTTTTAGATTATCGGCTAATTGAATTAGCGGCTAAAATGCCCCTTAACCAAAAAATAAGAAATGGCTGGACAAAATATATTCTAAGAAATGCTTTAAAAAATATTTTGCCTAAAAAAATCCGTTTAAGAAAAAGCAAGTTGGGATTTGTCACTCCAGAAGAAATTTGGTTTAAGTCAAATCTAGCCGAAAATGTTAGCCAAACATTTAAACAAGCAATTTTCTTGCCAAATTACGTTCTAATGGATAAACTTGAAAATAACTGGCGAAAATACCTTAAAGGAAAAAGTGTTTATAGTCATGATATTTATTTTCGATTTTTTATTCTTGAAAAATGGGCAAAAATTTTTAACGTAAAAAAATGAGAATCTTAATTGTTCACCAATATTTTTTAGAAAAAGAAGGGGCTGGCGGCTCGCGTTTTAATCAATTTGCTAAATATTGGGCGGAAAAAAACAATCAGATAACCATCATCGCCGGAACCGTTGATTATGCTAGCGGTAAAAAAGAAAAAAAATATCAAAACAAATGGTTAGTTAAAGAAAAGATTAATAACCAGATTACGATTTTAAGATGTTATGTTTCTGGCTCATATAATAAAAATTTTTTAGGCCGATTATGGGCTTATTTCTCTTTTGTTTTTTCCTCTACCTGGGCTCTTATTTTTTGCGCTGGCAAACAAGATGTTGTTATTGCTACTTCTCCTCCTCTTTTCGTTGCTATCACTGGTTATTTAGCAAAAATTATAAAAAGAATTCCCTTAATTTTTGAATTACGCGATCTTTGGCCAAAATTTGCCATTGATGAAGGTTTATTAAAAAACAAATTAATTATCAAACTATCCCTTGGCTTAGAAAATTTTATTTATAAAAAAGCCAATTTAATAAATGTCTTAACCCCTGCTTTTAAAGAATATCTTTTAAAAGAAAAGGGGGTCAAAGAAAACAAAATTATTTATATCCCTAATGGCGCTGATTTGGATATTTTCCAACCGGGGTCACAAGAAAATTGGGTTCGCCAAAAATATAATTGGCAGAATAAATTTGTGATTTTGTATATTGGCGCCCATGGCGTAGCTAATGATCTCTGGCAAATTGTTAAAACAGCTGACTTGTTAAAAAATAATCACGAAATCTTGTTTGTCTTAATTGGTGATGGCATGGAAAAACCAAAACTGAAGACCGAGGCACAAAAACTAAATTTAACCAATCTTCAATTTATTGATTCAGTGCCAAAAACTAAAATGCCAGATTTTGTTAATGCCTCTGATCTTTGCACAGCCGTTTTAAAAAAAATTTATATAACCACCTATCCAAATAAAGTTTTTGATTATATGGCCTGCGCTAAACCAATAATTTTACTAATTGATGGCGTAGCGCGAAAATTAGTTATTAACAAGGCTCAGGCTGGCCTTTTCGTTGAACCGAACAACGCCAATGATTTCAAAGAAAAAATTTTATATTTATTTAACCAACTGGTGGAAAGAAAAAAACTTGGTGAAAACGGTTATCATTTCGTCAAAAAAAATTTCGATCGGGAAAAATTAGCTGAAAAATATTTAGAAATAATAATGAATTTGTTAAAGAAATAAAAAAAATGAAGATTCGATTAGCAATAAGTAATGAGGTTAAACAAATTGCTAAAATCCATTGTCAAGAAATTAAATATGGATTTTTAACTCAGCTGGGTGAAAAATTACTTTCTAAATTATATCAATCAATAATATTGTCCCCGTCGTCTTTTATTGTCGTTGCCGAAGATAACAACCAAGTTATTGGCTTTATCAGTGGCTCTACTAATATCAATAAATTTTATAAAGAATTTATAAAAAAATATTTTCTTAAAACATTTTTTATTCTTCTGCCGAAAATCTTTAAACCTTCGGCTATCAAAAAAATTATTGAAACATTGTGCTATCCCCAAAAAGAAAAATATTTAACCTCATCTGAACTTTTAACTATTGCCGTTAAAAAAGAATCTCAGAACAAGGACATCGCCAAATTAATGTTGGAAAGATTTATTTTAGAAATGGAAAAAAGACAAATTAAACAATTTAAAGTAATTGTTGGCGAAAACTTATTAAACGCTATTAATTTCTATGAAAAAGCTGGTTTTATTTTTCATTCTTTTATTTCGGTTCATAAAAACAAGTCATCAAAAATTTATATTTATAAATTAAAATAAATTTAAATAAAAAATGAATCACTTTTTACTTTTTGTATCATCGCTTCTTCTTTCCATTCTTTTCATCATTTTATTTAAAAAAATAGGAAAAAAATATAATTTTTGTGATGAAACTGGAGAAGATCGGCTTAAAATACATCAACAACCGATCCCCTATCTCGGCGGTCTCAGTATTTTTTTAACCAGTTCAATTATCTTGTTAGTCGTCGGATTTTGGAATAATTTTTTTCTATCTCAAATATTTGGATTTATTTTAAGTGGTGGAATAATTATTATTTTGGGTCTTTGGGATGACTTTAAATTAAAAAAAGGCAAACCCAGGCTTTTTTTAAAATTATTTAGTCAATTTTTATCTGCTCTGATAATTTTCCTAGTTTTAACTTCAATTGGCCTAAATTTTAATCTTGGACTAATGCCTTTTTTCATTTTTCTTCTTTTTGCTTTTTATCTAATTGGGGCAATGAATGCAATGAACATGGAAGATGGGGTTGACGGCTTAGCAGGGAGTTTGGCCTTAATCTCTTTTATTGGTTTTATTATTTTGTCAATAATTCTGGGAAATTCTCTAATCTTAATAATAGGATTAATTTTTAGCGGCGCAATTTTGGGATTTTTGCTTTACAATTGGCATCCGGCCTCAATTTTTATGGGTGATAATGGTAGCCATTTTCTGGGTTTTTCACTTGTTGTCTTGGCAATAATTTTTACTGGTCATCCATTCTATAATTTCAAATGGTTCATAACACCATTGTTTATTATTGGCTTGCCACTTATTGAAGTTATTTGGGCAATTATCAGAAGAATAGCGAAGGGGAAATCTCCTTTTCTTGGTGATCGTTCGCATCTTTATGATAAACTTGATCAAAAAGGATTGACCATCCCTCAAACTGTCTTGATTTGTTGTTCAATTCAAGTTATATTAGTAATAAGTGGCATATTAATTATACTCTAATGAAAATTTTCCTATCGTCTCCTGATATTACAAATTTAGAAAAAAAAGCGGTTCTAAATGTTTTAAAAACTAGGAGCTTATCTTTGGGACCAAAATTAAAGGAATTTGAAAAAAAAATTGCTCAATATGTCGGCACAAAATATGCTATTGCCGTTAATTCGGGAACATCGGGGCTTCATTTATTAATCCGAGCCTTAGGAATAAAAAAAGGCGACGAAATTATCACTACGCCATTTTCTTTTATTGCTTCGGCTAATTGCATTTTATATGAAGAGGCAAAACCTATTTTTGTTGATATTGATCCCCTAACCTTAAACATTGATTCTAACAAAATTGAGAAAGCAATTACCAAAAAAACCAAAGCCCTTTTAATCGTTGATATTTTTGGTTATCCAGCTGATTGGGATAAAATTTTTGAAATTGCCAAAAAATACAATTTAAAAATAATTGAAGATTCTTGCGAAGCGATTGGCACTGAATATTATTCAAAAATAAAAAAAAAGTGGATTAAATGCGGAAGCTTTGGCGAGGCCGGGGTTTTTGCTTTTTATCCTAACAAACAAATAACAACTGGCGAAGGTGGTGTGATTATAACAAATAATAAAAAAATTACTGATTTGTGTCGCAGTATGAGCAATCAAGGAAGAGAAGTAAAAAATGGAAAGTGGCTGGAACATATCCGTTTAGGTTATAATTATCGAATGAGCGATATTAATGCTGCTTTGGGTGTCTCTCAGCTTGCAAGAATTGGTCAGATTTTAAAAAAACGCGACCAAGCAGCTCAAACATACAATAAAAATCTTTCAAAAATCAATAGCATTAAAATTCCCTATCAAGCTCCCTGGGCTAAAATTTCTTGGTTTGTTTATGTTGTCCAACTAACATCAAAATACACCAGGAAGCAACGAGACCAAATATTAAAAAAATTACAACAAAAAGGAATTCAATGCAGCAATTATTTCCAATGCATTCATCTTCAATCATTTTATCGAAAATTATTTAACTATAAACAAGGTAATTTTCCAATTGCTGAGTCAGTTGCTGACAGAACTATTGCCTTACCCTTCCATAATAATTTGAAAGAAAAAGAAATAAAATATATTGTTGCGAATCTTAAAAAAATATTAGCCAAATGATTAATTTTATCAGACAATATAAAAAAATATTTGTTATTTTAGCTGATTTAATAACCGTATCGGTTATCGCTTGGCTTTCATTTTTTTTAAGATTTGAGGGAAGTATTCCCAACGGTCAAATTAACAACCTAACTATTTTTATTGTTTTTTCTTTAATTTTAAATTTACCAATATTCTATTGGCAAAAACTTTATCATTTTACTTGGGCTTATGTTGGTTTAAATGAATTCTACCGACTAATTAAATCAACCCTTATTACCACTCTTGTTTTAACTGCTTTAATTGTCATTTTCAGAGATTCAAAATATATTACTGGTTTTCCACGCTCAATAATATTTATTAGTGCTTTTTTGAATATTTTTTTTATTGGCACTTTAAGGCTTTCTAAAAGATTTTTTATTGAGTTCGCTCAAGGCAAACGGGATCATGGTCAAAATACTCTTATTATTGGCGCTGACAATCTAGCCGAGGAATTGGCCAGGTCAGTTTTAAAAAATAAAAGATATAATTTGATTGGCTTTATCGATAATTCCGAAATAAAACAAAAAAATCTTATTCATGGCAAACCAGTTTTAGGTAAAATAAAAAAACTTCCATTTTTAATAAAAAGCTTCGAAATTCAAGAAGTTATTATTGCCCTTGGCGAAGGAAATGAAACCCTAATAAAAGAAGTTATTAAAAGTTGTCGTGACCTTGGCTTAAAAAAAATAATGGTTTTGCCGAGCTTTATTGAAATTATTAATGAAAAAGTAAGTTTAAAAAATGTTCGCGATGTTTCCATTGAAGACTTGCTTGGTCGCTCACCTGTTCAAATTGATACTCGAGCTATTCAAAATTTTATTGCCAATAAAAAGGTTTTGGTTACCGGCGCAGCCGGCTCAATCGGTTCACAACTTTGCAAAGAAATTCTAAAATTCAAACCGATTCAATTAATTGGCTTAGATCAAAATGAAACCGGTATTTTTTATTTAAAAAACGAGCTAGAAAAAAACTTTCCAGAATTAATTAAACGCTTTGAAATTGCTGATATCTGCGATGAAAAAAAAATTGACTGGCTTTTTAATAAACATCATCCAGAAATTATTTTTCATGCTGCTGCCTATAAACATGTACCTTTAATGGAAGAGCACCCCTTAGAAGCAATAAAAAATAACATTTTCGGCACATTAAATATTGCTCAAGCATCAATTAAGTGTGGAGCAAAAAAATTTGTTTTTGTTTCAACTGACAAAGCAGTTAATCCAACCTCAGTCATGGGCGCGACCAAACAAGTTGGCGAAATGATTTGTCTTTGGTTAAATCAGCAAAAGAAAACAAATTTTTGCGCTGTCCGCTTTGGTAATGTCTTGGATAGCCAGGGTAATGTTATTGGTCTTTTTGAGAAACAAATCAAGAAGGGTGGGCCCGTGGAGATAACTCATCCGGAAATGAAAAGATTTTTTATGATTACGGCGGAAGCTTGTTTATTAGTAATGCAGGCCGGGGCTCTAAGCACTGGCGGTGAAGTTTTTGTTTTAGATATGGGCGAACCGATCAAAATAATTGATTTAGCTAAAGAAATGATCCGTTTGGCTGGTTATCAACCAGATATTGATATCCCCATTGTTTTTACTCAACCCAGGCCAGGCGAAAAATTATTTGAAGAAATCCTAACCAAAAATGAAGTGCCCACAAAATATGAAAAGATTTATGTGGCTCAATTATCTGAATTTGACGAGAAAAAAATAAATAATGGAATAAAAGAATTAAGAAACTGCCTTGACAAAAACAATGAAAATTATATTATAAAAACACTTAAAATATTAATTCCAACATATCAACCAAATCATTAAATTAATCTACGTAAAAAATGGAAGAAAAAGAAAAAAAATATCAAGACGAAGAGATTGGCCTTAAAGATCTCTGGCAAATAATCAAAAAAAGAAGTATCGGCATTTTAGTGATTTTTATTATCGTTATAACCATTGCTTACCTGATTACTTTTTTAACACCCAAAAAGTATGAATCACTGTCTATCATCCAGATGGCAAATTCAATTAAATCAGAAAATATTATTAGAGATTTACAACAACCATTAACTTGGAAGGAATTATCACGAATAGCTGATGATCTCGGCCATGAAGAACCGATAACAAATAAAGATTTTAAGGTTATAATTAATGACGACTATCAATTAGAAATAGTAAGCCTTGGTAATTCACCAGAACAAGCCAAAAAAATAAACGAGATCATCGGTAAATACATAATTAATTACCAAAAAAATGAAATTGTAGAGAGAGAAAGGGTCGAAAACAAATCACTCTCCTTTTTAAAAGAAAAAATCACCGAAATAGAAAAAGAAATTTTAGAAATAGAAAACAAAATTAATCAAACAATCAACTATGCTTCAGCCATTAACGCTCTGCAAATGGCCAAATTAAGAAAAAATTTATTCGAAAAAGAATTAATTGAATCTCAACAAAAATTTTCATTAGCGTTAGAAACTATTAACGTCAAGGTGCCAGCTAATTTACCAGAAAAATCAGCCCAACCAAATAAAAAATTAAATTTAATAATCGGCACTATTTTAGGAATCTTCGCTGGTTTTTCTTGGGCTTTTATTAAAGAACTTGCAAATTAAAAAAGAATTAATTAAATTAATTCTTTTTTAAAAATAACCATTAAATAAAAATAAGGCTAAATAATGGCCTATTTTTATTATAGCAAGAGGGACGACCTTTAGTGCCGTCCCTCTGCCATTTCGGTTTTAACGCTACCGAAAAACGTTAGTCAGATTATTGATTCATAATGCTTAAGTAAGCACCATCAACATTATTGTATGAAGTGCGAGCGCTAGTGAAATCACTATGACCATCATTCCAAATAATTACTGATGAACCTGTGTTCAAAAGCTTGATTTGGCTTTGAAGCCATTTCGTACCAGAACCAGTGTATTCAACTGTAGCTTTAATTACATAAGTAGCTTCAGTTGAAGGTTCAATCTTGTGATCATTAGCTAAACCACCATCAACGTCAATAGTAACTTCACCTGTGGCAATAAGATCACCGCCAGAATTAATACTTGCAGCAGTATCAACGCCACCTTCTCTTTCAATAGTAGCAGATGCGGCAGTCACATTACCAGTAAAGGTAATCTTAAGCTGTTTAAGCAAAAGATCAGCCACATCACCACTGCTATTTAAGTTAGAAGTAGCGCTGGCAGCAACTTTAAATTTAGCAATTGTTCTAATGCCAGAACCAAGATTGCCGTCAGTCAAACCATTGGTCACACTAACTAAACCAGCTGCAGTAATAACTGAGGATTTAGTATAGGTCGTACCAATAGTCAAACCACTGCCATCAGTAATAGATGAACCAGTGTCATTGCCATAAGCAACCACGCCGGTTGTCGCTTTAACTCTTAATCTGATCTCGTCAAATGAATCGGCAGTATCAGCATAACCAGTGCCGATTTTCTTAAGAGTAGCTTTAAGATAAAGGTAGTCCACACCAACATCATCAACAATATAATTTGGTGACAAATCAAAGATGGCTTCAGAAGAACCTTGTGCCCAAGCAGCTCGTCCAATCATAGTGGTTTTATCTGCTTTATAAAGATCAAGATATTCAATTGAATCTGATGGATCTGTACCACCAGCTGTGGCAGTGGTATTGGTTAAAGTGATAGTAGTAATTTTAACATCTTCGTAGGAAGCATCTAATTTAATTCTACCAAGCCAACCAGTGGTGGTATTAGCCACGCGATAAAGATCTTGATTAACTTCAGCCGTGGCTATATCCATATCAGCAGTCAACGCTCCTTTGGTTGCTAAAGTAACGGTTCTGCCATTAACACCAGCATGTCCAGTACCTTCAACAACAGCTGTACCATCTTTTAATGTTTCAGCCACAACTCCGTCTGTACCACTAGTAATCTCAATGCCCAAATAACCAGAAGCATTAATCGCTACATCTACTCTAACAATAAATGTTACAGAGTTAGCTGTGCCCGCTGGAATTTGAAAGTTCATACCAGTAAAGGTGGCATTGGTGCCAGCAAACTGAGATTCGGTTAATTCTTTAATTAAGGTTTCAGTTGCACCATCAACCTTATAAAGATAAACATGGTCAACATTAGCGTCAGTAAAGTAAGACCCTGTATGAGCGCTAAACACCATTTCTGTTACCTTGATTGTTTCACCAGCCGCAGTTAAAACGCCCTTGTAAAGAGGTACACCCTTTTTGCCGCCAACAATAGTTTCATTAACTAAAGTAATTGGCGTTACAGTTAAAGCAGGAGCTTTCAAGGTCATTAATTTACCAGTTAAAGTAGATGGTGAAATATCAGTAATATTTTGGTTACTGGTTAAACCACGAATGGTCATATCAGTGGCTGCTGCGTTAACTGAATAGGTGGTCCCATCGGCAACAGAAACACCATAAGGAGTATCAAACCTGATTTGTAAGGTTTTCTTAACACCCTTGGTTAAAGTAAGATATGGTGAGAATCTGAATTGGTTGCCAACAATTGAACCATCATAGATGCCTCCAGTTGAAGGATCATATAACTCAACATACTCTATATATGAGGTGCTAGTACTGGCACTGCCATTAACTAAAATATCAACTAAGAAAGTGCGCAATTCAGCATTCTCATTATTAGAAGTGATCTCAAAGTTGGCAAGATTAATATCTTGCTGGCTGCGGGTAACATCAGCTGAGTTTGGACCATTAAAATTAACAGTCAAGGCGCCAGCTGAAATTGTCGCAGTTTGAGCTGTATAGCTATCAGTTGCAGGAACTGGGAAGCCGTAGCTCTTACCAACAACATTGACATCATAAACCTCTTCTAAATCAAGAATAACAGTGCGGTTATAACCATCCTCAATATCTCCCAAAACTTTGAATTCTTTTAGTTGAGATTTTTTAATCTCAAATGGAGTGTAAAGAGAACAAGTTAAATAATCACTAACCATAGTACAATCACCTACCTTAGTGCCTGATTGATAAACAGCTAAATTAGCTAGGTCGCTAGCGCGAGCCGTGCCAGTTTGTCTTAATTTAAATGAATAAAGATAAACATCTTCGGTTGAAGATGGAGTTAATCTCAAAACAGCTAATTCAACATTATCTTCACCGATTTTGGGTGAGGCATTGCTTAAGCTGCCGTGAACAACCCCAACACTGCCGATGCTAATATCAACAGCTGTCATACCATTACCATAAATTGGCAAGCCACTGGCAGTGGCGCCAGTCACAGCTGAAACACCAAGTTGGTTAACATGACCAGCAACTGATCCGGTTAATGTTGCTTTAAGAGAATAATACTTAACTTGACCAGGAGCTAAAACAACCGGGGTAGAAAAAGTAAACATGGTTGTATCAGTAGCTGAGCTAAGTGTTTTGTATGTACCAACTTGAATATCTCCTTCAAAAAGACCAATTGAGGCAAAGTCAGCAGCAGCACCTAAGCCTAATCTTTTAACAGTAAGCGAGGTAACTGTTGCTGTTTCGCTACCACCAATTAATCTAAATTTAGTGTAAACAACGCCCTGAGCAGTAATTGGCACATTAGCTGAGGCTGGCGTGTCTGAAGCCAAAGCAACGCTAAAAGTACCGATCACTGGAGCTGGTGCGCCGCCGGCTTTGGTCTGAAAAGCAACATAAGTGCTTTCAGCACCAGTCACCATTGAACCAGCAGCTAAAGCTGATGGTAATTTGGCAGACATGGTCTTGTTGAATTTGTTGGCCGCTAAAGCAGCTTCTGAGCTAAAAGCTCTGAAGGTGTTACCAGCCGCAACATAACCATAGTCACCATTTGGGGCCATTGAAGCCATGCCAGCTGGAGCGTTGGTGGTGCTATCAACTAAAGCGCCCATGGTTGGGGCAACAACCGTAGTGAAAGCATCTGGTAATAAGTAAACATTTTGGAAGTTATTGTCACCAGTCCAATGTTTATAAACAGAGGCCTGATAAACTGGATGAAAAACTCCGTTTAAACCAACAAGGTAAACAGTGCGGACGTCAATGCCTTCACCAGAAAATGAAGTGTCTTTGGCTTTAACAAAAACACCAACTTTTGGGGCGACATAACCCGCGACAGTATAACTTGCGAAATCCGAAGGATTAGCGGTTTGAACGGTTGAGAAATCTGCTGCGCCGGGATGATATGTTCTCCAGACATTAGCAGAAGCATAGGCGTAGAGATTGCTGCCTTGTACTAAAAAAACAGCAGAAGCTGGCCAATTGGCGAAGCAACCGCCGGTACAAGTATATTCACCACCATCAACAATGGTAGCTGATTGCGTTGGACCAACTGGGACCATCGAAATCATCATAGCAATCGCGGCGACTAATGCGAATACTTTTTTTGACATAAATTTTTTAATTTTTTAATTTTTATTAACCTCTTCAGTTAATAAATGATTTATCCTCTTGAAAACCTTTCGGCTTTAAAGAGTTTCGACCTTTAAGGAATCTCCGACCTGGGTCGGAGTGGCAAAGGGTTATCGACTAAACAACCCGATTGCCGGGTTTATGATTAATAAAAGAAACTTTTATTTTTCAATTGAATTTGATTTTTCAAAATTAACATCAATCGTAAAATCAGTTGGCGTTGTTAAAACTGGCGCAACTGGCTTAATTATAACTGGTTCTATTTTTATTTCTGGTTGAATCGAAATATTTTTTTCAGAAGAAGTTTGATTTAAATTTTCAATTGATTGTTTAGGTTCTACAATTTCTTCTTCAATTATTGTTTCAGAAAATATTTTTTCCATTTCGCCAATTTTTTCAGTGGCTATTTGTAGGTTTTTATCTTTAATCGCTTCTCTGGTTTCGGCTAAAATTTTATTAATATCAATTTCTGGATTTTTTAAAATTTTAATAATTTTTTTGTTATCTAAAATTGGCAAATCAGAAACAATAATATTTTTTGTTTCGTCATTTTTTAATTCTTGTTTTAAAGCACTGATTTCTTTTTCTAAATTGTTGGTCGCCTCTTGAAGAAAAGCCGAGGATATTTTTTCATTATCCCGATCAACTAAATCTTTAAATTCATTAAATCTTTTGGCGACCATCTCGGCACGCAAAACTGGTTTTTGACTGGCTGGGGTTAAAATAAAGGTAACTTTTTCATAAATTTTTTTAATCGCATAAAAATTACTGCCAGGCAATGATTTTTGAGCATAAACCACTAGGCCGGTTGAGCTAAAAACAAAAAAGAACAAAGCAACTACCGCGACAAAAGCTGGTTTCAAATAAAAAAATAAGTCCTTATTAATAGAAGGAAACTTTTCTTGATAATGCGCTAAAAGCTTGGCTCGATTGCGCTCAATACTGGCTGGCTCTATCTTAATGGCGCGATACTGCTTTTTTAGCGCCTTAATAATGTCGTTGTTGCTGGTCATATATAGAAGACGAGGGATGGGGAAAAAGGTGACAAGGGTTATTAATGATCAATTTTCAATGCTCAATTTTTCCGCCAAAGGCGGATCCCGACTTTGGTCGGGACAATTATCAATCAATCATCACGTTCTTTTAACAGCAAAGCGAATAATTTTAGAAAAAATTAAAAGTAATTGATGGGTTTCTTGTTCAAACTCTTGTATTTTTTCTTTAAATCGATCGTCGGTTCTAATCAATAATCTTAACCAATGTTTCGTTTCTTTAATTTCTTTTTTGGCAATACTAATTTTATGAATAAAATCTTTTTTACTCTCGGCTTCACTAGCTTCGCAATAATTTGCTCCAATAGAACTAACCGAACCAATCAATTGTTCAACAATTCTTTTATTTATTGAATCAATTTTAATGTTCTTAACAAAATCAATAACTCCTTCAGCCAGCTTGGCTATTCTCTCCTCTAAATCATATTTATTTTTTTGATTTAAGACTTGATCCGTTGATAATTAATTGGATATTGAAATGCACAAATTTATTAACGCAAAGTCCAACCACCATCAACTACTAATACTTGTCCGGTAATATAATCAGACTTGTCGGAAGCCAAAAAAATTGTAGCTTGTGCAATGTCGTCGGGCGTACCCATTTTTTTCCATGGAATACTAGCAACCATCCCTTTTTTAGCATCATCTGTCAGGGCTTTTGTCGCTCCTGGAGTTCCAATAGCGCCTGGTGCGACAACATTCACATTTATTTTTTTATCAGCAAGTTCTAATGCAAGAGCTCTAACCATTCCGTTAATTCCACCTTTTGAAGCGCAATAATGGACCAAACCTTCGAAACCAACCAAAGAAGTAATGGAAGATATATTTATAATTTTTCCGCCAGCCTTCATTTTTTTAACAGCAGCTTGAGAACATAAAAATATGCTTTTTAAATTTACATCAAGTACCTTATCCCAATTTTCCTCTGTCATTTCTAAAAAAGGAACAAATGGAAAAATGCCAGCATTATTGACTAAGATATCTAATTTGCTGAATCTTTTTATGGTTTCGTTAATTAAATTGTCAACCTCAGTTTTTTTCGAAACATCACAAGCGATTGCTAATGTTTTTATGCCAAATTTTTGTAATTTTTTGGCTACTTTTCCACAATCTGCTTGAACAATATCACTGACAACAACATTACAACCTTCTTTAGCAAACGCCAGGGCGATGCCAAGCCCGATTCCCTGTTTTGCGCCAGTTATAATGGCAACTTTATTTTTTAATTGCATAATTTTAAAATTAATTAAATAATATTTACAATTTTAATAATAGTGTTTTAATAAAGATAATAGATATGTCAAACAACTCACGATAACCTTTTTTATAGAATCAATTACAATCATTAAAAATCAATTAAAATCTTTATCCTAATTTCTTTCTGAGCCTTCGACTAAATTTAATAAAACGAAAACAACCACTCTTTTAATCTAAAGACTTAATTTCTTCAACCGGAAAATTTTTAAATCTAAAAGTCATCGTTAATAGTTGTTAGTTGTTGTCTTAGCAACTTCAATCCACGCGAAGCAATCTGCCGAATATTAGCTTCGCTTTGACTAAGCATTTTAGCAATTTCTTTAAATGAAAGTTCCTCAACAAATCTTAAAACAATAATTTCTTGATATTTCTCTGGTAATTTTAACATGGCTTTGGAAATTTTTTCTAAATCTAATTTAAGATCAAATTTTTCATCTAAATCAGTTTCTTTACCAACTTCTTTTTTGATCACCTCGTCCAAAGAAACATCGTAACGATTGCCAATTCGATAAAAATCAATAATTGAGTTTCGAGCAGTTTGATATAAAAGAGCGCGAAAATTTTCAATTTTTTCTTTTTTTAACAAATAATGAAAAATTTTAGTAAAAATTATATTAACCAATTCTTCTGCTTTATTCTGGTCTGATATTTTAAATAAAACAAAACGTTGGATTTGTTCAACATATTCATTATAAAGCTTAGCGAAAGCACCTTGATCGCCACGCTGAGCTCGATGAAGTAAAATTTTCTCTTGGATACGCAGCATCTTTTGGTTATTGGTTATTGGTTATTGGTTATTGACCAAAATTATAAGCTAAAAAAATAAGTTAAACGAATAACCTACTTACTTTTATTTTAACAAAAACACCAATAATTAAAAATAGCGCAAAAATAAAATGGCAATAATGAAACCGAAAACTAAACCGATTAAAAAACCAAAAACTAAACCAATAAAAAATTTTCTAATTGGTGCTCGGGGCGGTTTTTGAATTTCCTTTAGAGTTTCGTCATTATAAATTTCTGCCAAAGTTTGTTTTTTCTCACCATCAAAAATTTTCCTTGGTTTAAAATTTTCTGTTTCAACGTTAACATTTTTTTCTTCATTAATTTCTTCTTCATTTTCCTGATCGCTATCTTCAAAATCACTTAACTCATTTTCTATTTTTATTTTAGTCATGATAGTTATTAGTTTTATAGTTATTAGTTTTAGTTAATTAGTTGTTAGTTTTTAAATTATTTAATTCTAAAAATCTTATGTAGGCGTTTATTCCTTTTAATAAAATTGTATATTTTTCTACAAAATAGTTTGATTTTTCTAAGGACAAAAAATCTTTTCTATTTGATCGTTGAATGTTTCTTCTGGTCTCTTCGATTTCTCCTTTAGCAATTATTAAAAATCTTTTCTTTTAGTGTTGGCCGATGATAAGATTCAGTAATATTGTTTGAAACTGATGCTGATGAACGTCTTAATTGATCTACGCTACGAAAAAGCTCATCTCTTGGAAATTTCTTAGTGACATCATGAACCTCAACTTCTAAATCTTCGGCTAATTTATAGATCCATAAATTTTCTAAGCCGGTTGCCATAGATTAGTTGTTAGTTTTGAAACCAGTAACTAATGAACTATAACTATTAACCAATAAACTATTAACCACGTTCATCTCCATTTTGCCAAAATTAAAATTAAGATCAAGACAGCCCCAACTAAAAAAATATGCTTTTTAATAACCTGGGTCATTAAAATGCCATCTTTGTTTTTTCTGATAAAAATGCTAATCGCAGCTAAAGCAAAAACAATTAAAATAATACCATTAATATAGAAGCTGGTTGGCAAAAAAGTTAAGCTATAAAACACTTGAGTCAAAATTAAAGAAATTATCAAAAAAGATTTTCGATCATTCTTAATCTTAAGCAGCCAAAAAATAAACGAAAACCCCAAAAAACTAACCAGAAAAATAATTAACAACAACCAAGTTTTTGGAAAAATTAAAAAATTAATTAAAGCAAAACAAACGGCATAACTAATGGCTAAAGTAAGGAAACCCAAAGAAAAGGAAATATTTTCTAAAGCATAGGGCGGATATTTTCTTGGCAAATAAAGAAAACGAAAAATAGTAATTAAGAAAATATAACAAAAAAGACTAAATAAAAAAACACAAGATATTTTAAGCGGTAAATTCTTGGTAAAAAGCAACATTAAATTAAATCCAATAATAAAAATAGGAAAAATAACGGCCAGTGGCCAATTTTGATTTAAGTCTTTATCTAAAATTAAGAGCATGACTAACAGCGAAACAAGGGCTGGCAAAACAGTAAAAATTAAAAAATAATTTAAAGAATAATGAAATAAAAAAATAGCCAACAAGGCAAAAATGAAAATAAAAAAAGCATTAAAAATCGGCAAATATTTTTTTATAATTAAAAGCGGAAATTTCATTGAGAAAATATTAAACTAGAGCAGTCAAGTCAACTTCTCGCCATTCATTATTATCGAAGCGATAAAGTTTGACCTCGTGAGTTTTTTCATCATCAGAATAAACATAATCAATCGCCACCTTCCCGCCGATTCTTTTAGTTGAAAGTACTTTTTTATCAACAATCTTTGGTCTGGCGATTCTTTCGATTTTCATTTTTCCCTGTGGAGCTTCGAATTCAACTGACTCGACTTCACCCATAATACTCTGGCCAGTAGAACTTTGATTAATTTCAATTGGTTCTTTGCGGCGATCAATAATGCCAAATTTTTCCTCAATCATGAAAATTATATTGTCCCATTTTGTGTCGTGCATTGGTTATTGATTATTGGTTATTGGTTATTGGTTATTAGTTATTGATTAATAATAGCAAATTATTTTGGTTTCTGAAAGGAGTAAGCACAGCCGCAATAATTTTGGTGATAGAAATTTTCTTGGCGGGAAAATTCGCGAGCTTTTGGCCAAAGATCTTTTTTTTGACTTTCATCAAAAACAACAAATTGAAGATTATATTTATCAGCCATTGCTTGGCCAATTTTTTTTATGACTGTTAAATTTTTATAAGGGCTAACAGCTAAACTCGTTGAAAAATATTTAATACCCAGTTCTTTTGCTTGTTGGGCTGTTTTTTCTAATCTCATTTGAAAACAAATTGTGCATCGCTCGCCTGCTTCTGGGTCTTGTTCGTGTCCGCGAATTTCTTCAGACCATTTTTTATTTTCATACTGGCCGATAATTAATTCTATTTTTTCTTGCTGACAAAATTTTTTAACTTCAGTTAGGCGCTTTTCATATTCTTGTTCAGGCCAAACATTGGGGTTATAAAAAAACAAAACTAACTCAAAGTCTTTGAAAAATTCTTTGGTTAAGTAGCCGCCGCAAGGCGCGCAGCAGATCTGAAATAACAATTTTTTTGTTTTTTCCACAATTTTTTTATAATTTTATAAATTTTATAATTTACTCATTTTTCAGCTTATTCATTACATTATTTAAGGTCAGACCTTAAATAATGTAATGTTAATCAAGCAAAACATTGTTTAATAGTTCCTTGTCGTTCCCCTGGTACTTTTCTACGAAATCTTTATACGAATTATTTTTATTTTTTTTCTCAGCTTTTTGTTGAAAATATTCTAAAATTTCCGATTGATGGATCCAATCTGTTTTTTTCAACTCACAATAATCCCCATAGCTTGAGTATGAATAATTAATTAAATTTTTTTTAGAAACATCTTTTAGTTCAAGTGGGTTAAGATGAATGTAGCGAGATAAATGTAAAAAATAATTTTCATTACTAATCAAAACCGCCTTGTATCTCCCTTGGAAAAGTGGGCCGATCCGATCATATTTCTTATTAAAATATTTGGTATAAGCATTCGAAAGACGTTTCATAAATTCGATAATAGCTTTGTGATCCAATTGTTTTAAAAATAAATGAAAATGATTGGGCATTAAGCAGTAAGCAAAAAGATTAATTTTTTTATAAAGATCAAAATTTAAAGAAATATAACGGAAAGTAAATGGTAATTTTTTATGTGTTGGGTGATCAGGAGGGAGCAAATATGATTTTAAATAATAAAGAAAAACTTTATAATCTTCATCATCTATAAAAATCTTTCTTTTTTCTACCCCACGATTATAAACATGATAATATCCGTTAGTTACGTATTTTTTTATTGCGTTTTTACTTGGCATAATTTTTTTATTAAATTTTTATTTTTATTTTATTTTATTTTTTACCATTCATAATGTAGTTATAATTATATCATTGTGCTGTGTTTATACAAGGCATTATCTAAGTTATTTAAGGTCAGACCTTAAATTTAGGCTATTTGTTAGCATTTTTGTTGATTTGTGATAAAATTTGTGATAAAATAATGATACAAAATATAAACGACACGAAATATAAGCGATACAAGATATAAATGATACGAAATATAAATATGATATAACATGAAATACAAATACGATTTACATTTACATTCCAATTGGTCTGATGGCGACCATCCACTAACAAAAATTTTTCAAATTGCCAAAAAAAACAATCTGCGTGGCTTAACAATTACCGATCACAATGTTATTGCTTCAGACAAAGAATTGGCTCATTTCAAAAAACAGTGTCAAAAGAATTCAATTGAAGTTTTTGAAGGCGTGGAAATAACAACAAATTATAAAGGAGTAGATATTCACGTTTTGGGATACTCTTCTAAATTTAATAAACAAATCTTAAGAAAAGAATTAAAAAAAACTGTTGCGGGTTATGCCAAACGCTGTCAAGAAATTTCTCAAAAACTAGAAAAGTTTTTCAATTTTAAAATAAATTTTAATAAAATACAAAAAGAACGAGGAGCTTATAAATTTCTAACAAAGTTTGATATTGCTCGAGCCATTCAAAAAAAAGCAAAAAAAAATATCGAAACTATAATCGATTTAACAACAAGAGGAAAGGTTGCTTATGTCCCATATAATAGTAGCTGGGTAATGAATCCTTTTCAGGCAATCGAATTAATAAAAAAAGCTGGAGGAATCGCTGTTGTCGCCCACCCCTTAACTCTAGGACGATCAAACTTTGATAAAGAAAAAACTGAAAAAATAATAATCGAGTTAATAAAAAAATTAAAAAAACAAGGCTTGGATGGAATTGAAGTTTATTATTCAATGCATAGCAAAAAACAAGAAAAAATTCTTCTGGCTTTGGCGAAAAAAAATAATCTTTTAATCACTGGTGGTTCTGACTGGCACGGAGAAAAAAATAAGCCGGATATAAAAATCGGTATGGCTGGTTTGGATGAGAAACTTTTTAGAAAATTTGGGGATTATATAAAAAAATCAGAGAGCTGAGTATGGTGCCTTGCGGTCCCAAACCCAGCTCCCAAAAACTACTTCAGACCCTCCACCAGAAGACGCTTCGCGTCTTCTATTTTTTCTCTCCTTTCTGGTGAAGATAATCTGAAGTCAACTCTTGTCAACTTCATTACCTCGCGCAACATGCCGCGAGGAAAGTGGCCTCTCAGTCTAGCTGCCACATCTCGAACATCATCTGGATCTTCTAGTTGCCGAATGATTCGTCGCCCCATCGATCCGGGATGAGAAATCTTTATTTTCCATTCGGGAAGATTCAGAAAGAAATCCTTGACCTCCTTTCTCAGATCGGTGGGCAACATCGCTAAGAGAACCTTAGTCCAGTCATTGCCAGTTTCCCGGGCAAGCTGGAACCTCAACCGTCTCATCATACCAATTGGAGTGGTGTATCGCTTGAGCGTCCACTCGTACTCACCAGCTGGTGGCTGGGGAAAACCAAGTAACCACATTCCATCTTCCTGACGAAACCTTGCAGGGAAGAAATCGCAATAAACGATCCTTCCGTTAACCTCAACAAAGTTGCCGGGATCAAGATCAACTGCCACCCCAACACCCCCCCTCATAAGAGGAAGTATCATGGAGATTATCTTAGAAACGAGTTTCTGAGAAATTTCCAAGGTGGCCCCCATCTCCATCACTTCGATCAGAAAGATTCTTTTCTCGTCAACACTAACTCGAACATTGTGACTTCCGGTTACAGGGACCCCAATATCAATGAGCAGGTTGCGATAGTTCCTGATAAGCTCAGCCTGATGAAGGGCCAAAGACTCAGCATCGCGTCTGGACATTCGATCGAGAGTCTCGGGAATCAGAACCTTGATAACTCGACCGGGCTGGCCTGGTTCCACGGCAATACGAGCAAACGTCCCTCGAATTGAAGTTGCATACATAATTCAGTCCTCCTTTAGTAATATTTTTATTTTATCTTTTTTTTTATTTTTGTCAAGCTATAATATATAATTAACACTTTAAAAAATACTTGAGACATAAACAAGGATAAAACCTATTAAATTTTATCCATTAATTATTAACTAAAAATTGTCTACAGAAAATATCCTAAAAGAATTATCTCTTGATGTTAACTGAACAACGTCTTGACAAAATTATATAAAATCATTATGATAAATATAGAAGGGCTCAAGGAGGACAACTTAAGAGCTTACGTTTGAAGAAAATCCAAAACAAAACCTTATTGGAGGTATAAGATGGCAAAGGCTTACCGATCAGCTATCCTAGCTAATATGAGAACCAAAGCAGATGAGAAATTCGTTTGTCCTGAACTCATCGGCAAAAATGATCCCCTGTTTGTAACTTGGGGGACTATCGTGGTGCCCTCACAGCTAACTAGAGTTCCTGACGAGAGTACGGAGATTGATATCGCCATAGTCCGAAGGTCTGGAGAGGAAATGGCGGGAAGTCTTTCCGCCATGCGAACGTCAAAGGAACTCGTCGGCCAAGTAATGAGAGGGTTGCGAGAAACAAGGGGAATCAACTCCTTCACCATTACGTCTCTGATTCCCTCAGTAACCAGAGGCGGGATAGACCTTCTCGAGGAAATTCCCGCCGAATGTTCTCTCACCCATGGAGACTCTTTAGCAAGCGCTATTGCCAGAGAACAGGCGGCCATAATAGCTCGCCATTACTTGGGCAAACCAGAGAGGCAACTCACGATCGCACTCGTGGGAACTGGTCTTATCGGATCCTACCTAGCACCCAGGTTTGCACAAAACTTCGGGCGGTTGATCTTGATCGCTCGAAGCATGAACAAGCTTGGTCATTTCGTGAAATCCTCAATATCGACCGAATGTCAACCCAAGGTCTCTGTTGGAGTGGATCTGGGGATGATTGCCGAAGCTGATATCGTGGTCACGGCAACAAGCTCGACAGCAACGCTACTAACCAGAGAGATTCTGGCTTCTCGTGGCGACAAACCGCTGTTCATCCTGGACGTCTCAGTCCCTCCGAACGTCGGTCCAGCATCTTGGACTGAAATAGAAAAAACGATGCCCAATGTCCTGCGCGTTGATGGTTCAATCGTTTCCATCCCCGACATAGACATGAATACTGTCAAAATCGCCGGAGTAGCTGAGGGAACGATCTTCAGTTGCTGGGCTGAAGGTATGATGCACGCCGGTGAGCGAGAAGGGCAAAACCATGTTGGATCAATTGATCCAGATTATGCCAAGAGGGTGCTTCGGTGGATGCAACGATATGCCTTCCAAATAGCCCCTCCCACAAACTTCGGCCAAATCGTTCCTCCGAACGTCTTCAAACGACTACGCGGCTAAACCTCGAAACTCGCTAAGGGCGGGCAGGATTCCTCGGAACCTACTCGCCCTTTTTCTTTTAATTAAATAATGTTATAATTAATTATTATAATAATAAAAATATGTCTTTCATAACATTAATTCCTCTAATAAGTTTTATCTTTGTTATATTTTTAGGTATTTTTGTTTATAAAAAAAATACTCGTCTTAAAATTAACATTATTTTCTTTTGGTTAAGCATGGTTGTGGCTGTTTGGCTTTTTGGAACGTTTATGATGTTTCTTAGTAAAAACAATGACGCGGCGGCAATTTTCTGGGATCGTTTTATTTATTTAGGCGTAGTTTTTATTCCTTCTGTTTTTTATCATTTTGGATTAGTTTTTAATAAATTAAAAAATAAATTTTTACTTCTTTTAGGTTATATTTTTTCTATTTTTTTCTTAATTATCAGCCGAACTGATTATTTCGTTACCAGTCTTTTTAGGTATACGTGGGGAATTCATACTCAAGCAGGGTTTTTCCACCATCTTTATTTAATTTTCTTTACAATCTATATTTCTCTTTTCTTTTTAAGTTTTTACAAAACATACAAAACATCATCTGGTTTATTAAAACAACAAACAAAATATATTTTATTAGCCTTTATCTTTTTAATTTTAGTAGGAGCAACGGCGTTTTTACCGGCATATAAAATAAGTATTTATCCCTTTTCTTATATCGCTGGTGTTGTATTTACTTCCGTTGTTGCTTATGCAATTGTTCGTTATCGATTGATGGATATTCGGCTTGTTATTAGAAGTTTTACTATCTACGGTTTTTCTTTTTTTGTTTCTGTTGGTCTTTCATTATTATCGATGTTTCTGGCTACAAAATATTTATCTTTTTATATATCATCACCAGTTGTTGGAGCCATAATTTTAATTGGGGGTATTATTATTTTCCAATTAGTGAAAGAAAGTTTTAGTAAGTTTGCTAATAAGCATCTTTTTTATACTCTTTATTCCTATGAAAAAACTTTGGGTGATTTAACGGAAAAATTATCACGAACAATTGATTTAGACCGCTTAGTTAATTTAACAGTTGAAACAATTAAGGATGTGATGAAGTTAGATAAAGTCGGCCTGGTCTTGCACAAAATAAAAACATTAAAAAGTGAATTAAAATTAATTGAAAACCATCAAATCAAAAATGGCGAGAGTTTTTCAAAAGAAGAGTCAGATCAAGCCAATTTTTATTTAGCGCAAAATGTTTCTTTTGAAAAAATAAAAATAAATACTTTAATTCAAAATGATTTAATTGTTAATTATTTAGAAAAAACAAAAAAACCATTGGTCAAAGACGAAATTAGCCACTTAATTGAAGAGTTTGACAATGAAAAAGATCGAGAAATTTTTAGAAAATTAGATGAATCAATGAAGGAATTAGGCGCCAGTCTTTACCTTCCTTTAATTATTGAGAGCAAATTAATTGGTTTGTTTGTTTTGGGTAAAAAAATATCTGGCGACGCCTACACTATTCAAGATTTGAATCTTTTAGAAACAGTCGCCAACCAAATTGCCATTGCCATTAACAATGCTCAGCTTTATGAGCAAAGCCAATATTTTAATCAAATTTTAAAAGTAAGAGTAGCGGAAGCAACTAAAGAATTGGCCGAGGCCTATCGTGAATTAAAAAAATTAGATGATTCAAAAACAGAATTTTTATCACTGGCTTCTCACCAACTCAGAACTCCCCTTTCAGCTATTAAAGGATATCTTTCAATAGTAATGGAAGGAAATTTTGGCAAGCTACAAAAAAAAACAGAAGGCGCCATCAAAGATGTTTATCAAAGCAATGAAAGATTAATTAACTTGGTTAATGATTTGTTGAACATTACCCGCATTGAAGCCGGCCGACTTGAATATTGCCCGCAACAAACAAATTTAAGCAATTTGATTCAAGAAGTAATTAAAGAGTTAGAAATGACAGCAAAAAATAAAAATTTAACTTTAATTTCTAAAATAGCAAAAATTCCACAAATTAATCTTGACCCAAATAAAATTAGACAAGTTTTAATAAACTTAATCGACAACGCAATTAAATATACTGAAAAGGGCGGCATTACTATTCAGGCTAAAAAAGTTAAAGATCAAATTATGGTTGAAATCAAAGATACCGGCATTGGCATTAACAAAGAAAAAATGGAAACTCTTTTTCAATGGTTCTCCCGAGGGAAGGGGACGTTGAAACTTGATGCCGGCGGTTTTGGGTTAGGTCTTTATATCGCTAAAAAAATAATAGAAAAAGCTAATGGGAAAATTTGGGCTGAGAGCAAGGGAAATGATAAAGGAACAACCTTTTCGTTTAGTTTACCGATTAAATAATTTTTAATTTTATAATTTTATAATTTTTAAATAAATCTTAAATTTTAAATTTTAAAATGGCCGGGGACTTCAGTATTAAAATTAAAAATCGAAACGCCAAAGCTAATTTAAAAACGAGATAGATAATTTTTAATTTTTGTGATTTTTAATTTTTAAATAAATCTTAAATTTTAAAATAAAATGAAATATGATTTAGAAGAGCGGGCGGCAAGGTTCGGAGAGAATATTATTGATTTTGTAAAAACATTAGAAAAAAACGAAATAAACAAACCACTGATAACACAAATAATTAGATCGGCCACCAGCATTGGCGCTAATTATATGGAAGCCAATCAAGCATCTTCCAAAAAAGACTTTAAAAATAAAATTAATATTTCTAGAAAAGAAGCAAACGAAACAAAGCATTGGATAAGAATGATTGCCAGGGCTAACCCAGATAAAAATAATATTTGTAAAAAATTATGGCAAGAATCACACGAATTAACTCTTATTTTTGCCAAAATCGCCAAAAATTGTATTGAAAAATTAAGATTTAAAAATTAAAAAATTCTTGTTTTTTATTAAGATTAAGCTATAATAAGATATATTTATATTTATAAACCTGAAAATTATGAATAACAACGATAAAAACAAAAAAATCAAAGTTTTGCTGGCCGAAGACGAAGACATATTAAGACGAATATATTTAACAAAATTTGAAACTGAGGGATTAGAAGTTTTTGCGGCGATTAATGGAGAAGAAGCATTTGAGCTGGCCATTAAAAATGAGCCGGACATCATTTTATTAGATGTAATCATGCCAAAGGCTGATGGGTTTTTTACATTGAAAAAATTGAAAGAAAATGAAAAAACGAAAGATATTCCTGTAATGATGCTAACCAATTTAGCTCAAAATGGAGATTTAGAAGAAGGAAAAAAACTTGGCGCAATTGATTATTTAGTTAAGGCTGATTTAACCCCCTTGCAAGTAGTCCAAAAAATTAAAGAGTTTTTGAAAAAATAATTAAAAACGCGATTCTAATATATCCCGCCTCTTTTTTAAAACATTATTGAAGTGGCGGGACCAGTGCATACCAATTATACGAATAATAAAAACAAAAAACTAATTTACCCCGAATTATCTTATTTTATTACTGACCTTTGTTTTGACGTCCATAATCAATTAGGCAGATATGCTCGCGAAAAACAATATTGCGACTTCCTTGAAAATAAATTAAAAGAATTAAAAATTAATTACCAAAAAGAATACTCAATAAAAAACACGGGAAATAGAATTGATTTTTTAATTGACAATAAAATAATTTTAGAAATAAAAGCCAAGAGATTAGTTTTAAAAGAAGATTATTATCAATTACAACGTTATTTACAAATAATGAATATAAAACTTGGTTTAATTATTAATTTTAGAAATCGCTATCTTAAACCATTAAGAATTATTCGCATTGATACTGACGTTAAACATAAGTTTACTTAAACTTTAATATTAGTATTATTAGTATTAATTCGCATATTAGTATCAATCTATGCTTAAAGAGGAACAATTTAAGAAAATTGTTATTAATAATGGTATTCTTTCTTTAGAACAAGCTGAGAAATTAATTGCCGAAGCCAAAACGCATAATATTTCTTTTGAAGAACATTTAATTGGCAAGGGTGTAATTTCTGAGGAATTACTCTACGAAACAATCGCTTCGTCATTGAACGTTTCTTATGTTAATCTTAAAAGCAAAAAAATAGATCCGCAGGTTCTTTTTTTGTTGCCAGAAGAAATCGCTAAAACTCATTGCTTAATTGCTTTTGAAAAAGAAGGCGAACAATTAAAAATCGCTGCTCTTAATTTGGAAAGCTTAGAAAACATTCAAATCCTGGAATTTATTAAAAGAAAAACTGGTCTAGAAAATAAATTATTTCTAACCAACCCAGCCAGCATTGACTCGGCTCTTAAAAAATATTCAAAAGACTTTGAAACAGAAATAAAAAGCATCTTAGATAACAAACCGCTTGACACAATCAAAGATGGCAAAAACAAACGCTCTGACAATCTCGACGATGAAGAAATTGCCAAAAGCCCTTCTGTTATTAAAATAGTTACTACTATGTTAGAACATGCGATTTCAAAGAATGCTTCCGATATTCATGTCGAGCCAAGAGAAAACGAGGTAATTGTTCGCTACCGAGTTGACGGTGTTCTAAAAGAAATTATGACTTTACCCAAAGAAGTTTTGCCCGGCCTAATTGCTCGTATCAAAATTCTTTCTAACTTAAAAATTGATGAACATCAGTTACCACAAGATGGCCGATTTAAAATTAAAGATCAGCGTTATGAGGTCAGTTTCCGAGTATCAATTTTCCCAGTGGCTGAAGGTGAAAAAATAGCGATGCGTTTATTAAAAGAAAAAAGTGGGATGTTAACAATTGAACAATTAGGTTTTCTACCAAGTCAATTAAAAATTATTCAATCTAATATTAAAAGACCCTATGGCATGATTTTAGTGACTGGACCAACCGGTTCTGGCAAAACCAGCACTCTTTATGCTTTTTTAAATGTCTTGAACACGTCTGTTGTTAATATTATTACTGTTGAAGATCCGATTGAATACCGAATGGAAGGAGTAAACCAAAGTCAAATTAAACCGAAAGTTGGCTACACTTTTGCCGCTGGCTTAAGAGCAATCTTGCGCCAAAACCCTGATATTATCATGGTCGGTGAAATTCGCGACCAAGAAACAGCCAATATTGCTGTTAATGCAGCCATGACTGGCCATTTAGTACTTTCAACCCTTCACACCAATGATGCTCCCGGCGCCTTGCCTCGTTTATTAGACATGGGGGTTTTGCCATACTTAATCGGCTCCACTGTTAATTTAATTATCGCTCAAAGATTAGTCAGGAAACTTTGTAAAAAGTGCGTAGAAAGCTATGTCCTTGATAAAAAAATTGTTAAAAATATTGAAAGTAAATTAAAAATAGATTTTAATAATATTATTAAGGCGCTGAAACGAGAAAAAATAATTGCAGAAAACGAAAAAGATGACGGTTTAAGATTTTATCGGGGCAAGGGCTGTGAGGCTTGCAACCAATCTGGTTATAAAGGACGACTTGGCATTTTTGAAGTTTTAGAAGTTTCCAAAGAAATTGCTAAATTAATTTCTGAGCGAGCCACGTCTGAAATAATCCGCCAGCAAGCAATCAAAGAAGGAATGATGACTTTATTAGAAGATGGCTTCGCGAAAGCCAAAAATGGCATTACCAGCATTGATGAGGTATTGCGAGTTTCAAAAGAATAAGGCGATGCTAATATACTAATGCATACTAATTATACAAATAATAAAAACAAAAAATTAATTTAATATGGCTATCGAAGAAAATAAAAAAAAATCTTTTAAAGAAAAAGTTGATATTTTTTTGCTAAAACTTCAAAAAATTAAACTTGATGAAAAAATATTGTTCACCAAAAATCTTTCGGTAATGATTAAAGCCGGGCTATCTCTTTCTCATGCCTTTGAAATTCTTGCCCGACAAACAAAAAATAAAAAATTTCAATTGGCGCTAGAGAGCGCTCAAGCTGAAATAGAGGCGGGATCATCACTGGCTGATAGTTTGGCCAAATATGTAGATATTTTTCCAGAAATTTTTATTAATATGGTTAGGGCTGGCGAAAGCAGTGGACAATTAGAAAGAGCCTTGGGCGAATTAACCACCCAGATGAAACAAACCCGAGAATTAAATTCAAAATTAAAAAAAGCCTTAACTTATCCAGTTGTAATTGTTTGTATCATGATTATTATTGGTATTTTTGCTCTGACCTTTGTTATCCCTCAAATGATGGGAATTTTTGACGAAATGAGCGTTGACTTGCCCCTACCAACGAAAATTCTTATTGGTTTAAGTAACTTTTTAACTGGCAATTGGTATGTGGTAGCGCCTGTTTTAATTATTATTATTTTTGCTTTCTGGAAAACAACTCGTCAAGGACAAGGGCGAATGGCTCTACATTCTTTTCTTTTAAAATTTCCCATCCTGGGCTCATTAATTAAAAAAGTTAACCTAATAAAATTTGCTCGAACTTTTAGCTCTCTTTTAATCAGCGGCATTTCTTTAGTCCAAACATTTCAAATCACTGCCCGAGTGCTAGACAATGCTGTTTATCAAGAAAAAGTTGAACAACTTTCCAAGGAAACAACTAAGGGCGAAACCATCTCAAATATTTTATCTAAACATCCAGATCTTTTTCCTTTAATTGTCACTCAAATGATTGAAGTCGGCGAGAAAACTGGCACTCTGGAAAATATTTTAGATGATATTATTGAATTTTACGAAGATGATGTTGACGAAACTCTTACTAATTTTGCAACAATAATCGAGCCTTTTTTAATTTTAATTTTAGGTTTTGGCGTAGCAGTCATGGCTTTAGCAATAATCATGCCCATGTATTCTTTGGTTGAGGCAATATAAATTTAACAATTATCAATCAAAAACTAGTCGATCTCAAACCGACAAACTTAAATACAAACATATAAAATGGCAAAAAAATACTGGGATAAAAATAAAAAGGGCTTTAGTTTAATAGAAATTATTGTTAGTCTCGGAATTTTTTTAGTTATCAGTCTGGCTGTATGGCAAAGTTTTAGTTATATCTCCGAATTAATCAACACTTCAAGGATTAAAGTCGCCGCCATGACTCTAGCTAATGAGCAAATGGAATTAATCAGAAACTTACCCTGTGATGATGTGGGCGTTGTCGGTTATATCCCCAGTGGAAAATTAGCTCGGACAAAAGAAGTAATTAAAAATAATGTTCACTTTATTGTTAATTTTACAGTGATGAATGTAGACGACCCATTTGACGGCATAGCTGGCGGAGATCCAACCGATCTTTCACCAGCTGATTATAAATTAGTAGAAATAAAAATTAATTGCTCGACTTGCAAAAGATTTCCACCACTTTATTTTACTACTACGGTTGCCCCTAAAAATTTAGAAAGCGCCTCTACTAACGGCTCTCTTTTTATTAGAGCAATTGACGCCAATGGTCAATCTATTGCTCAAGCCAATGTTTCAGTTATTAATAATCAAGTTTCACCAACAATCAATATGACAGAAACAACCAATAACTCTGGCTGGTTGCAATTAATCGGCGTCCCACCCTCTTTTGAATCATACCAAATTATTGTTTCGAAAAATGGCTACTCAACTGATCAAACATACTTGCCAGGCGATCCAGTCAACCCCAACCCAATCAAGCCACACGCCACTGTGGTTGCTCAAGAAGTAACGCAAATAACTTTTGTCATTGACAAAGTTAGCACAATAAATGTTTTTTCAATGGATCAGTCCTGTAATCCAGTTGGTAATATTTCTTTTAGTTTAAAAGGTTCTAAATTAATTGGTCTTAACCCAGATATTTATAAATATAACGAAAATTTACAAACCAACAGTAGCGGTGAAAAAAATATCAACAACCTTGAGTGGGATAATTATTCAATTGCCATTACTAGTTCTAATTATGCTCTTGCCGGCTCAATGCCATTGTCGCCCTTTAATTTAGCACCTGATTCAATGCTTGATCTTTTTTTAATTGTTAGACAAGTTCAGCCCAAAGCAATTTTAGTTAAAGTTAAAGATGCTTCAAATGGTTTGCCAGTTTCTGGCGCTAATGTTACGATCCAAAAGCCGGGCTGGACTCAATCACTTTTAACTGGCCGAGGTTATTTAAGACAAATTAGCTGGAAAGGTGGATCTGGCCAGGAAAATTTTATTATTGAAAACAAATATTGGGAACAAGACTATAATATTAATAACAGCGATCAATTAACGCTAATTAAAACCGGCAACAACTATCAATCAAATGGCTGGCTTATTTCTTCTACTTTTGATACTGGTGCAATTAGTAATTTTTATACTCTTGATTGGTTGCCCCAAGATCAGCCCCAACAAACAGAAGTAAAGTTCCAAATAGCCTCTTCTTTAACTAATCCGCCAGAATCTTGGAATTTTATTGGTCCAGATGGCACGGCTAACAGCTATTATACTTTATCTAATAATAATATTTACGCTGGCCATAATAATGACCGCTATCTCCGCTATAAAGTTTTTCTCTCAACTCAAAATCAATCAGTGACACCAAGTATTGCTTCAATTGTTTCAATATTTTCTTCTGGGTGCCTTCCTTCTGGTCAAGCTTTTTTCTACAATTTGCCAGCAGCTAATATCTGGACATTAACTGTTAGCAAAGAGGGCTATGAGACATATCAAGAATCAAATATCGACATCAGCAAAGATTGGCAAGAAAAAGAAGTTTTTTTGATTCCTTCATCATAAAACAATGATTAAATTGAAAAAAAATAAAAATAAATCTTTTTCTTTATTAGAATTAATTATTAGCCTGGGAATTTTTGTTTTAATTATTGTCTTAATTTGGAACTGGCAAAAAAATGTTTTTTCAACCAACGATCTTATGATGAAAAGCTTAACAATTCAAAATAATTTAAGAAAAACAATAAAAAACTTTGTTAGTGAATTAAGAACTGCACAATCAGCCGAAAATGGCGCTTATTTAATTGAACAGGCAGCTAAAGACAAAATTATTTTTTTTAGCGACCTCGATTATGATGGCCAAACTGAAAGAATTCGTTATTTCGCGGAAAATGGAAAAATAAAAAAAGGAGTAACCAAAGCAACTGGTCAACCACCAGTTTACCAACCGATCAATGAAAGCGTCTATACTTTAATAGAAAATTTAACTAATCAAGATAACCAAATTTTTCTTTATTATAATAAAAATTACGATGGGACTGGCGAGCCCCTAGATCAGCCTGTAGAAATTTCTGATATTAGATTAGTAAAAATTACTATTACTGTTGATGAAAATCCTGATCGTCCACCAATGGCAACCACTGAAACAAGTCAGGCTTTAATTAGAAACCTAAAAGATAATTTTTAAAAAATGATTGAAATAAAAAATCAAGAAAGAAAAGGTGGACAAACATTAATTGTTATTATAATAATGACTTTTGTTGTGGTCTTTTTTTTGTTAGGCTTGACGGGCTGGGCCATTTCATCTCAAAGAATTATTCAAAGAAACGTTGCCTATGAAAAAGTTTTTCAAATCGCTGAAGCTGGCGTTGAATATTATCGTTGGCATCTGGCTCACGCCCGAGAAGACTACCAAGATGGTAATGATTGGTGCTGTGAAAACCCACCATGCGCTCAATGGTGTGGTCCTTATTATCATAATTATTATGACAAAAACCAAAACTTAATCGGCTATTTTATTTTAAATATTAAGCCGCCCCTAGCTGGATCAACAATTACAACAATTAGATCAAGGGGTCAATTGATCAATGATAATTTAAAAAGAATAATTGAAACGCAATTAGCCATTCCCTCTTTAGCAAAATATGCTGTTGCCGCTAATGATAAAATGAGATTTGGAGAGGGAACAGAAATATTCGGGCCGATTCACTCTAATGATGGCATTAGATTTGATGGTTTGGCTCATAACATTGTTTCAAGTTCAAAACTAAGCTACGATGACCCAGATCATGAAGGCAATCTTGAGTTTGGCGTTCATACTCATAAAAGCCCAATTGATCCCCTGCCGCCAAACTCAATTCCCAATAGACCCGATGTTTTTAGGGCTGGCAGACAATTTCCTGTTCCAAGCATTGATTTCGATGGTATTAGCGGAGACTTAGCAGTAATAAAAAGCGAAGCGCAACAAAATGGAAGATATTTTTCTCATTCTGGTTATTTAGGATATCATTTAATTTTAAAAACTAATCAAACATTTGATTTGTATCGGGTGACCTCTGTAATGCCCAGACCGCACAATTCTTGCACCAGCAGTCAAGACGGTTGGGGAAGTTGGAGCATTCAAAATAAAACCTTCTTAAATAATTATTCTTTTCCAACTAATGGTTTAATTTTTGTTGAAGATAATTTATGGATAGACGGTCAAATAAATTCTGCTCGCCTAACAATTGCCTCGGGCAGATTTCCTGAAAATCAAAATACCAACACTAGCATTACCATTAATAACAATTTAAAGTATACAAACTATAACGGTCAAGACGTTATCGGTTTAATAGCTCAAAAAAACATTAACGTTGGGCTTTACAGCGTAGATGATTTACAAATTGATGCGGCATTAATCGCCAAGAATGGACGAGCGGGTAGATATTATTACAATTCTTATTGCGGCAGCTACCGTTCTCGAACAAAAATAACACTCAATGGCATGATCGCAAGTAATCAACGCTACGGGTTCGCTTATACTGATAATTCCGGCTATCAAATAAGAAATATAAACTACGATAATAATTTACTTTATGGTCCACCACCAAGATTCCCTCTTACTTCTGATCAATATTCAATCATTTCCTGGAAAGAAATTAAATAATTGATAATTTTTGAAAAAATGATAAAATTTTAATATGAGTCTTTTCAATATATCAAAAAATATTTTTGGCTTAGACATTGGTGATCTTTCTTTTAAATTTGTTTTTTTAAAAAAAATTGGCAACCAAGTTAAATTAAAAAAATATGGAGAAAAAATAATTCCAGCTGGTTATTTTGAAGGCGGGGAAATAAAAAAAGAAAAAGAAGTTGTTCAAATTATTAAAAACTTAATTAAAGAACAACACATTTCCACTCCTTATGTTGTTGCTGTCTTACCGGAAACAAAAACATTTATAAAAACCATTGCCATTCCACAGAAAGAAAAGAATAATATTGAAAAAATAATTGAAAAAGAAATAGAGTCTTCAATCCCAATAAAAATAAAAGACGTCTATTTAGATTGGAAGATAATAAACAAACATGATGATAAAATTAATATTTTAGTCGGTCTTTCAATAAAGAGTATTATTGACTCTTACGTTAGAGTCTTAAAAATGGCTGGCTTAAGGCCAGTTTCTTTAGAAATAGAATCAATCGCTATTTTAAGATCGCTAATCAAAAAAGAAGAATGCCCAACCCAGTCTTTGGCAATTATTGACTTAGGTGCCACTCGAAGTAGCTTAATTATTGTTAATCAAGAAATTATTCAATTAACCATTAGTTTGCCCCATGCCGGAGCAAATTTAACACAAAATATTGCTGATGAGTTAAAAATAAGCTTTGAGGAAGCACAAAAAATAAAAAAGAATTTTCAAAAAGATCAAAACAATGAAGTGGTGGCAAAAAATATTAAAATATTTTTCAATAATTTAACATTGTCTTTAATTAACCACCTAAAATTTTATGAAGAAAATTCTGGAAATAAAATAGAAAAAATAATTGTTTGTGGTGGCGGGGCTAATCTTCCTGGTCTAATTTCTTATTTTGAAGAAAAGCTAAATATAAAAACAACCAAGGGGAATCCTTGGGTAAATATTTCTGAAAAAAAACTACCATTGCCAGAAGATGAATTAACTATTTACACCACGGCCATTGGTCTGGCTCTAAAGGGGTTAAAAGAGGTTTTCTAATTTTTATCTATATGATTGATTTAAGTTTGCTACCCAAAAAAGAAAAAAATATTTTACTAAGAGAAAGATTATATCAATTTATTGCAATTGCTCTCGTTATTTTTTTAATCGGTCTTAGTATTGTTAGCCTTGAGCTCTCTTGGGCAAAACAATTATTAAAAAATAATTTCCCATCTTATGACCTTTCGTTTAACAAAAACAAAGAAATTGTTGAAAAAATAAGAAATATTAATCGAAAACTTCAAGCAATTGATAAAATTCAGAGTAATTATTTAGAAATTAGCCCGATTTTGGTAGCTTTCTCAAAAATTTATTCAGACAATTTACAAATAAAATTATTTACTATTGATCAAAATAAAAAAGAATTTCAAATAAAAGGCTGGTCAAAAAACAGAGAAACCTTATTAAATTTTAAAAATGAACTAAAGAATATTTTATTATTTAAAAAAACCGAGGCGCCCCTTTCTAATTTATTAAAAAGAGAAAACATAGATTTTGAATTTATAGGAAAAATAAATTAATATAAAATGGGACTTGAAAAAAAATTAATTATTTTCATCTTAACCGCCATTACTTTAATTTTTCTTTTATATTTTATGATTGCCAAGCCAGCTTTTTTAGAAATGCTTGATTTAGCTAAAAAAATTGAAAAACAAAAAACAGAACTTGAAGCACTTTATCAAGGAGGTAAAACTTTGTCGCAAATCAAGGGCGAGCTAAAAGAAATTGAAGAAAAGAATACAATGCTAGACGATATTTTTTTATCTGAAAATAAAGAGCTAGAATTCATTACTATTCTAGAAAAACTATCAAATGAAAACAATATTAAACAAGAAATTTCTTTAAAAACAAAAATACCATTTGAAAATAATTATCAAATTATACCAATTCGCCTTTCTTTACAATCATCTTTTAATAATCTGCTTACTTATTTTCAAACTCTAGAAAATTTAAATTTTTATTTAAATATTAATTCTTTAAATATTACCGGCTCAAGCAAATCAACTAATCAAGAAGAGTTATTAAATGTAATCATAGAGGCTGATACTTATTGGCTTAAAAAAAATAATTAAAATGAAAATGAAATCGTATCATTTTATTAGAAATTGGCTGCCTCGGATAATTATTCTTGGAGCAATTACTGTTGTTGCCTTAACCCTTTATGCTCTTTATCAAAACGTCTGGCAAGTCTTTTCTTCATCTAAAGAAAATTTATTATTACAAAACGAAGTAATCGCCGCTGAATTAAGAGTGGATCTTTTTAGGAAAATTGAAGAAAACATAAAAAATAAAAAGAGATCCGAAGAAATTAATTTAGAAAATATTAAAAATCCATTTGGTTCAGTGATGATCGAAGAAAAAATTCAAATTAAACAATAAATCTAACTACGACTTTAATTAATTGGTTTTTCTTTTTATGTCCTTCCCCCAGTCGTAGTATTTTTTATTTATTAATTTGTCTGGCAAATATTGCTGCTCTGCTTGATTATTTTGAAAGTGATGAGGGTATTTATAGTTTTTCCCATAGCCTAGTTCTTTCATAAATTTAGTTGAAGCATTCCTTAAATGAATTGGGACTGACAAATTACCAAACTCTTCAATGTCTTGCTTAATCTTTAAAAGAGCGACGTAGCTAGCATTTGATTTGGGAGATTTGGCCAGATAAGCTGTTGCTTGGACTAAATTAAGCTGAGCTTCTGGCAAACCAACAAATTGTAAAGCTTGAAAAGTGCTGGTAGCCACAACTAAAGCAGTGGGGTTAGCATTACCGATATCTTCTGAAGCAAAAATAATCATTCGACGAACAATAAATTCCGGATCTTCGCCCCCTTCAAGCATTCGCATCAGCCAATAAAGCGCTGCATCAGCGTCAGAACCACGCAAAGACTTAATGAAAGCCGAGATCAAGCTATAATGCTCTTCGCCTTTTTTATCATAAATTAAATATTTTTTTTGTAAAATATCTCTTAATGCCTCTATTTCAATTTTTTTAAATCCTTCTTTATCCTTGTTGGCAGTTTTTGTTGCCACTTCTAAAATATTAAGAACTGTCCTGCCGTCACCATTGGCAATTTCACTTAACAAATCAATGCTTTTTTCTTCAATTTTTATTTTATCAGCTCCAACTCCCCTTTCTTGATCAACAAGAGCCTTTTTAATTATTTTTTTGAGGGCTTCTTTTCCCAAACTTTTTAAAATAAAAACTCGACAACGAGATAAAAGCGGAGCAATGACCTCAAATGACGGATTTTCAGTGGTTGAGGCAATTAAAATAATCGAGCCATCTTCAACATAAGGCAAAAAAATAGCCTGCTGAGATTTATTAAAACGATGTATTTCATCTAAAAAAAGAATAGTTCTTTTTTGGTAGGCCTTTAGTGATTGCTTGGCACGCTGAATAATTTGTTTAATCTCTTTAGTAGAAGCATCCACCGCTGAAAAATAAACAAAATCAGAATTTGTTTTGCGAGCAATTATCTTGGCCAGCGTTGTTTTACCAATCCCTGGTGGTCCCCAAAAAATCATTGAAAAAAGTGAATCGTTTTCAATCGCTCGACGCAAAAACTTATTTTGACCAACAATTTCTTCTTGACCAAAGAAATCATCAAAATCAAGTGGCCTCATTCTTTCAGCTAAAGGAATATAAATATTTTTTTCTTTAAATAGAGGCATTTTTTATTTTTTAAAAATCATAAAATATTCTGAAAAAATAATTTTCATTTGAGACGCTGGGATTTGTCGCTCCGTAAATAATCCGCCGAAGAATGAAGTCCGGTCTATCAATTTTTATATCTTAAAAATAAAATTAAAATCTGGAGTAGTCGAATTTAAACCGACAGCCACAGTTCTCCCGCGCCAAATAGAAAAATCGGGGACAAGGAAATTGAACCCCCTGCCTCTCGGTCCCGTCCGCCAAAATTTCGGGGTAGGCGGATTTGAACCGCCGGCCTCACGGTCCCGAACCGTGCGCGATACCACTTCGCTATACCCCGAAAATTGGGCGGACTACCGATGAACTAGTCCCCGACAAATTTGGTGCAAGGCAGACCGAACCATGAGCGAGACTACTTCGCCATGCTCCGTAAAATAAATATTATTAAAATTTATTTTATTTTTTATTTTTAAACAAATTCATTATTAAAAAAATAAAAATAATGACTCCCGCCAAAATACCGATATTCGGCCAATTTAAAATAATATTGTTTTTAACTGTTTTAATTCTATCTTTTGGCGAAGGACAGTCATTGATAGAACAATTTTCAACAGCTAATTTTAATTTATTAATCTCGGCCTGACCAGCTCCGTCAATAACAGTATTACCAATAAAAATAACCGGTACTCCCCGAACCGTGAAATCATATCTTTCTGCTAAAGCATTTAATAAAATTTGATTATTGGGATTATACCAAGTTTCAAACGACCGAATACTTAAATTTAAATTAGAAGCGCTAATTTCTTTTAAAACCACATCCATAATAGCACAGTGTGGGCAACCGCTACCCCAAAAAAAATATAGCTCAGTGCTTTTACCATAAACAAAATTAGAAAAGAATAAATAGAAAGTAGAAAGTAATAGTAAAAAAGTAATAATTTTTTGTTGATAGTTCATAATCTATAGTTATTTCTGACAATCCTGACAAAAATAAGTACCTCGACCAGCTAAAGTTATTTTTTTTATTAGACCAGAGCAACGATAACATTTTTTATTTAAACGATCATAGACCTTAAGATAAGAAACGTACTCGCCTTTTTCACCTTGAGCATCAAGATAATCATCAATCGAAGAGCCATGGCAAATAATGGCTTTTTTTAATATTTTAATTAAACAATGATAAAGATCAATAACTTCTTTTTCTTTTAGAGTTTTAATTATTCTAAAGGGCAATATCTTAGCACAAAAGCATGCCTCTTGCGCATAAATATTGCCGATCCCAGCAATAAACTTTTGATCAAGTAAAAGTGGTTTGATTTTCCCACCTCTGCGGTGAGCTAGGTGCCGCTTAAATTCTTCTGGTGTAAATTTTTTATCTAATGGTTCTGGTCCAAATTTTTCTTGTTGAAAATATTTTTCAAGAGCTACTGTTTTTATCATTTTAACCCAACCAAATTGGCGCATGTCGTTATGAACCAAAATGCTACCATCAGTAAAATAATAAATTAAATGAGAATATTTACCAATTTTAATAAATTTCTTTAGTTGATAAATAATTTGGCCGCTTAATTTTAAATGAATTAATAAAGAGTAATTATTAGAAAAATTAATGATTATCAGTTTGGCTCGACGATTGATTCCAATAATCTTTGAACCAATGATTGTTTTCTTAAACTTAGCAGAACTGATGCCTTGAATCATTTTAGTCAAATGAATATCAATGGCTTTTATTTTTTTGCCAACAATTTTTTTTTGAAGTTGATTAACAATTGTTTGTACCTCTGGTAACTCTGGCATACTTGTCAAAATTTACGAGATTTTTTTAATTTTTAATTTTAAGTTTTAACTTTGATTTCTAATTTAAGAACCCTCTCCTTACTGATCTCATTTTATCAAAAATAAAAAATTGGTAAACAAAAAGTAGTTTTAGAAGGAACTACTTTTTGAATTAGTGATTCAGTTTTATTTTTACTCGTAATCTACTCGTTCATTATCTATCCATCCTTTGACTGTAAAAATCTTGCCAAGCCTTTCTTCAACCAATTGGAACTTTCCACTTTCTAGAAAAAGAATAAAAACAGCGCTTTTCTCGTCAGCCGGGCCCAAAACCCCAACAAAAGCCATTTTATCTTCCTGTGGAGAAAATTTAAAGTTTTTAAATTGTCCGCCTTCTTGATAAGATTCTGGATAGGAATATTGCCGAACAATAGTATTGTTCGGCAAGGTAACTAATCTCATTTTTTCTTCTCCTGGTTGATTATAAAATAACTTTCTTAGATTGGGGGTAAAGGTTAATTCCCCAACCCCTATATCTATTTCTCCGACTTTACCAGCAATCTTGGAAATTTTATTATTAGACAAATCAATCTGATATAAAGTTCCAGTTAACCCAGCCATGAAGTACCCCCCAAGTCCACCAGTTGGAAGATAGCTGAAATAAACATACTCTTTGTTTTGAGCGATGACCTTCAATATTTCATCTAATTTATAAAGTTTTGCTTCAGGACATTTAAGTTCACCAATCACTTTTCCGTCGCGAAGGATATTAAGAGTGTCGTCATCTTTTACTGTAAAAGTAATTACTGACATAGCGTTTTCTACAACAGGAACAACCCCTTCCTCTACAACAGGAACCGCTTCTTTTGGGACCATCTCTTCAGTTAATTCTTCTGATTCAATCATCATTACTTCTGTTTCAGGAAAAATGTCTGACAAAGAGGGTGACAATGCTTCTTGCTTTAAACTAGTTTTTGGTTGCTGATACAAATAAACTGTTCCAGCGCCAACTAAAAAAGCTGCCACAACAATTAAAATAATTACTACTGGCGTTAGACCTGGTTGTGATTTAATAATTTTAGGCATATGTTTTTATTAAAAAGTTAATTCGTTGACAATCCCCCTTTCAACAGCACTCAAGATTTCTTCTCTTCTCTCATATTTTTTATTTTATTAAATTTTTCTGTTTTTGTCAAATCAAAAAATTTTTAATTTTTAGTATTTGATTTAAAAACCTCCCCGTGTCCCGAATAAACAGTCATCCCAGATTTGATAATTTGCGATATTTTTTCCAATGATTGGCTCATCGCTTGGTCTGAACCGCCTGGTAAATCTGTTCGGCCATAACCTTCAGCAAAAATTAAATCACCAACAAAAATTTCTTTTTGACCCAAAAGACAAATACTACCCTGAGTATGACCAGGGCTGTGGATAACTTTTAAGCTTTCCTGACCAAACTGAATCAAATTGCCTTCTTTTAGATATTGATCGGCTTTGAAACCAAGGAAACTCTTTTCTCCTTCGTGAATCAAAATATCAGCCCCAGTTTTTTCTTTTAATTCCAAAGCGGCGTTAACGTGGTCAAAATGATAATGAGTTAAAATAATTTTTTCTAGTTTCAATTGGCCGAGCCTTTCTATAATCCGCTCAACTTGATCACCCGGATCAATTACTAGCGCCCGATCACCAAAAGAAATTAAATAACAATTAGTTTGTAAAGGACCAACAACAATTTTATTTATTTTCATTAATTTATTAAAATTCGTTTAACAATTAAAAAATTATTTAAAAAATAGTAAAAAGTTTAATAATAAAAACTCCATAAATAATAATAAACATTATTCCTTCCCAAAAATTAATCCGACGTGAAATTCCAGAAATAATAAAAATTAACGTTGCCACAGCAAAAAATGGAAATCCAATAATAATCGTTAGGTCATCAACCACTAAATCTTTAAACAAAGCCGGCACCCCAACAACAAACAAAGAATTAAAAATGTTAGAACCAAGAGCATTGCCAACAGCAATTTCGTATTTTTTCTTTAAAGCAGCTGAAACAGAAACAAATAATTCAGGCAAAGAAGTCCCTAGGGCGACTACGCTAATTGCTAAAAAGGAAGTGGCAATGTTTAATAATTGCGATAATTGAATAATTGATTCAATGGTATATTTGGCGCCAATAATTAATCCAACAATGCCGGCAAAAAAATAAAGAACAGTTGGCAAATTAATTTTTTCTTTTTTTTGCCAAATTTTTTCATTAGCGGTTAAAATTTTATCTTCACCCTGATCATCTTTTTCTTTTTTATTTTTAATTGTATAAAAAAGATAAACAAAAAAAGTTAAAAGAAGAATAATCGCTTCAAAAAAATTAACATTCTTGTCTAAAATAACAAAAGAAAAAATAACGCTAGTATAAAGAAGAAGCGGTAAGTCTAAATCAATAATATTTCTTTTAATCAAAAGACCTCGAGCGAAAATAGCAGACAAGCCAACAACTAATAAAATATTAGTAATGTTGGAACCAATTACATCGGCAACGACAATCTCTGATTTATTTTGAAAAACAGCAATTAACGATGTTGCTAATTCTGGTAAAGAGGTGCCAAAGGCAACAATCGTCACGCCAATAATAAATGGGGATATTTTTAATCGCCTGGCAATTTTTTCAGAAGATTCAATAAACCAATCAGCTGATTTCACTAAAAGTATCAAAGAAATAATGAAAAGAGCTGACCATAAAAAAATAAGCATATAAGGGTTGTTGGTTATTAGTTGTTAGTTGTTAGCTATTGGTTATTGGTTATTGGTTATCCTTAATTTTAAGATGCAAATCTTTCAACTGCTCTTCGTCAATTTCGCTCGGGGCACCCATCATCAAATCTCGAGCATCAGCTGTTTTAGGAAAAGCAATTACCTCGCGAATATTCTCTTCACCTGTCAAAATGGCAACGATTCGATCAATCCCCAAGGCAATGCCACCGTGCGGCGGCGCGCCATATTTAAAGGCCTCAAGTAAATGACCAAATTGAGATGATATTTTTCCATCACTTAAACCAAGAATGCTAAAAATTTTCTTTTGTAATTCTGGTTGATGGATTCTTAATGCTCCCCCAGCAATCTCGTAGCCATTACAAACAAAATCATATTGTTGAGCTCGAACTTTTTCTGGATTTTTATCTAAAAGATTTATATCTTCTGATTTGGGTTTAGTAAAAGGATTGTGAGTAGCGACCAAACAATTCTCTTTCTTAGAACGTTCTCCACCAGAAGTAGATCCGCCTTCAACGGAAAATAAAGGAAAATTTAAAACAAAACAAAAAGCCAATTCATTTTTATCATTTTTGTTTTCTCTTAAATCGGGTTTATCAGTTTTATATTTTTTCATTACTTCTTGATAATCTAAACGAGGGAATTTATTAAAGGTCAGTTTTTTTTCTGGAAAAATATTTTTTACTAAACCAAACATCATTTCTTCAATCAATGATAAAATTTCTTCTTCTTTTTCAACAAAACTCATCTCGATGTCAAGTTGAGTAAATTCTGGTTGACGATCACGACGATTATCTTCGTCACGAAAACAACGAGCAACTTGAAAATATTTTTCCATGCCAGCGACCATTAATAGTTGCTTGAACTGCTGAGGAGCTTGGGGAAGAACATAAAATTTACCAGGATGCAATCTTGAAGGAATAATAAACTCGCGCGCTCCCTCGGGCGTTCCTTTGGTAATATAAGGTGTTTCAATTTCAACAAAATCTTTTTGATCGAGAAAATCACGAAAAAATTTAACAATTCGATAACGTTGAATAATATTATTTTTCATTTTTGGGCGACGTAAATCAAGATAACGATACTTCAATCGTAATTCTTCTTTAACTTCATCTTTTTTTTCATCTTTAGAAATTTCAAAAGGTAAAGTTTTGGCTTCATTTAAAATTTCTAATGATTCGGCCAAAACTTCAATTTTGCCCGTAAATAAATCTGGGTTAATGTCTTTGCTTGGTCTTTTCTGAACAACTCCTTTTATTTTAATAACAAACTCTGCTTTTAATTTTTCTGCTACTAAATAAAGCTCTTTATTGTTAGGCAAAAAAACGACTTGGATCAAGCCACTTCGATCGCGTAATAAAATAAAAATCATCTTACCAACTTGACGAACAAAATGAACCCAACCTACTAATTCAACTTGTTCGCTTTCTTTTTTTATTGTTCTAACAATATTTGTTCTCATTTTATAATCTTAATCTATTAATTAATCTTGGGAAAGAAGCTGTTTTTTAGCCCCGAACCGTTCAACATAAAATTATTTATAATGACAAGGTTAAACCCCGAATATTGCCTGGAACGGCTTTGATTATTTAGAATCACTAATCTTTTTTAGAGATTGGTCCTGGCAGCCACAAGTATGTTCTAAAATATTTAAGGCCTGAGTCTATTTATTAACCGAGGAAACGGTGTGGTCTCTCTAATGTGCGATAAACCACAAAGCCAGGCCACCGTTCTTTCCAAACCAATACCGAAACCAGAATGAGGCACTGAACCATAACGACGTAAATCTAGATACCATTCTAAATCTTGACGCGGTAATTTATGTTCTTTTATTTTTTTCTCCAATGTTTCTAAATCGTCAATTCTTTGTGATCCACCAATCACCTCGCCATAACCTTCAGGCGCAATCAGATCGCTATTAAGCACTAAACGTGAATCGGCTGGATCTGGTTTCATGTAAAATGCTTTAATTTGAGCTGGATATTTTTCAATAAAAACTGGTTTGTCAAATGATTTGGAAATAACTGTTTCTTCATCAGCCCCAAAGTCATCGCCCCATTTCATTTTTATTTTATTTTTGGCCAAAAGCTCAATGGCTTGATCATAAGTAATCCGATAAAACGGTGGTTTAATTTTTTCTAGTGATTTAATATCTCTTTCTAAAATTGCTAGTTCATTTTTTCTATTTTTTAAAACCTGAGCAATAATATAACTAACCATTGCTTCTTGAATTATCATGCTTTCCTGATGATCAACAAAGGCTGCCTCAGCGTCCATCATCCAAAATTCTGTTAAATGACGACGGGTTTTTGATTTTTCAGCCCGAAAAGTTGGTCCAAAATCATAAACCCGACCCAAAGAATAAATCGTCGCTTCGAGATAAAGCTGACCAGACTGAGATAAATAAGCTGGTTCACCAAAATAATCTGTTTTAAAAAGAGTGGTTGTCCCTTCACAAGAAGTTGGTGTTAGAATTGGTGAATCAGTTAAAATAAAATCATTTTGCCGCATAAATTCCCTGATTGACCAAACAATCTCGTCACGAACTTTCAAAATAGCCGCCTGACGATTAGATCGCAACCACAAATGACGATGATCCATTAAAAAATCAGAGCCATGTTCTTTTTTAGAAATCGGAAATTCTTCTGCTAAATGAATTATTTTTAAATCAGTCACGGCTATTTCATAACCATGAGTTGATCTTTTTTCTTCATAAACTCGTCCTTTTATTTCAAGACTAGTCTCCATGGTTATTTGCTGACAAAATCGCCAGGTGTCTGGACTAACTTCTTTTTTAGAAACAATCGCCTGAATTTGCCCGGTGCCGTCACGAAGCTGAAGAAAATAAATGCTGCCGGATGAACGAAAATTAAAAACCCAACCGGTGAGAATAATCTCTTGATTTAAATAATCTTTTATTTTTTTAAGCGCGATTTTCATATTATTTAATTTTATTTTTAATGGTAATTTTTATTATCATAAAATTTTTAAGTTCTTAAAATTAAAGAGTAAAGATAAAAAATATAAAATAAAATCATAACGACCCCCTGCCATCTATTTAAAATATATTTCTTGCCAAAAATTTTTTCCCAAAACGGGTGCTTGCCAATAAAAGTAAAAAATAAGATTAAAAAAGAAGCAAATAAAGCAATCAATAAATCAATTTTCAAGTTAGACGAAAAGGCCATTGGTTTAACCAGGGCGACGATTCCGATAATAGCTAAAAAATCAAAAATATTTGAACCAATAATATTGCCAACAGCTAAGCCAGCCTGTTTTTTTAAAGCAGCGATTATCGTAATAAATAACTCTGGCAAAGAACTACCAATACTAATAATTGTTAAACCAATAATGCTCTTTGGTAAATCAAGTATCTCGGCAAAAAAAATACTACCATTAACAACCCACTCGCCACCAATAATTGTACCGGTAATACCTAAAACAATCATTGAAAAGGCTTTGGGCCAAGAATAAACTCGAGAAGAAACAGTCTCTTCATAATGATAATCCTTCTTTCTTTTAATTAAAAAATAAAACCAGGCAAAAAATAATAAAAGAAGTAAGGCTCCAGCTAAACGAGAAATTCCTAAAAAATTATCTGCCCCGCCAATATTAAAAATAATCAGCAAAATAACCACCAAAATTACAGAAAAATTAATTGGCAAGTCATGATAAACCCATTCTTTTTTAAAAATAATTGGATTGATTATTGCGGCCAAGCCCAAAATCAATAAAAGATTAAAAATATTACTACCAATAACCACGCCAAAACTAACCCCACTGGCTTCTTTTAGATTGGCCATTAAAGCAACCACCAATTCAGGAAGAGACGTACCAATGCCAACAACTGTTAAACCAATAATCCAGGGAGATATTTTAAATTGTTTGGCAACGGCAGAAGAAGCATTAATTAAAATATCAGCTCCTTTAATCAGAAACAAGAAACCAAGAAAAAATAAAATAATCGTTAAGGCCATATATCTTAAACATGGCGATCAGCCACATTGCTGGCGCCAAAAGAGTAAGGTTTAGTTTTAACTAAAAAACCATAACTATGAACCATGCCGGTAATTTCTTTGATCATTTCTCTGGTTCGGCCATTCTCACCAATATCAACATGAATTTCTGTTTGACACTGACTCAGTATTTTTTGATATTTTCCTAATAACTCAAAAAGTTTTATGGTTGTTTCAATTGAAAAATTAACTTCTTCATAAATTTTTTGGCGAAGTGAATTTATATTTTGTTTTTTTACTTTTCGCCAAAAATAACGAGCGCCACAACCAAAACGATGAATAATAATGGCGTTAACCAAATCTATTTCTCCTCGGCCTTCAGAGTCAGAGCCAACAACAATCTGATATTTTTTATCAAAATCATCACTAATAAATTTAATTATTTGATCAACCACCTGATCAAACGACAATTGACCAATTGTCGGATTAAAATAATAAATATCTGACCTCATTAATTATTATACATTTTTCCAATAAAAAATAAAGCAATTAATTTAAAATAATCGCACTGGTAATTAAGCCGGCAATCTCTGAACGAAAAATAAGCGGCCCCAAAGAAAAAGAAAAAAATCCATGTGCCTTGGCCTGAGCCACCTCTGCGGCTGAAAAACCTCCGGCTGGACCAATCATTAAATAAATTTCTTTATTTTCTTTAATTAATTTTTTAAAATCAGCCAATTTCTTTTCCTTCTCTTCTTCCCAGGCAATTAATTTTAACCCCTGTTGATCTTTTAAAAAATCAATTATCTCTTCGAAACTCATTAATTTATTCAGTGGGGGAAGAATCGCTCGACCAGACTGTTCAGCTGATTCTTTAATAATTTTTTGACAACGCTGAATTCGATTCGGATTAATTTCTTTAATAATTGAGCGCTGAGAAATAAATGGCCTAAAGCCATTAACGCCTAAATTAGTACAAAATTTAAAAACCATTTCTAATTTATCGCCTCTTAAAAGCGACTGACAAATAATTATTTTTTTAATCGGCTCATTTTCATTATTTTTTTTCTCTAAAACATCGCCTTCGATTTGTTTGCCAATTTTTTCTAAATTAACTAGATATTCAAAGCCAGAGTTATCTAGGAGAATTATCTGTTGACCAATTTTTAAACGCAAAACTTTAGTAATTTGATGAATCAATTCTTTGTCAGTAATTAAAATTTTATTGCCTAAAAATGAACGTTTATCAACGAAGAAGCGTGCATGCATATATTTATATAATTATTCTATCCGCCAGCTGGCCGACTAATCAATCTAATTATTCTAACCAATATCTAAGGTTGAAATTTTCAATTTTAAATTATCAATCTTCAATCAATTTTCAATGATTTAATTTTTAATGTTTGAAAATTGGGGGGGTTGTAAAAATAATGATTAGCCGAGCTTCTCTAAACCGATCAAGAAATTATAGAAACATAATGGTAGTTCTTTGCTATAACCGCCTTCAAGCACGGCAAAGGTTGGTAAATTTAATTGACTAATTTTTTGACCAATTTTTTGAAAAGAATCTATTTCCAAACCAAAGGTAGTTAAAGGATCATTTTTATAACCATCAAAACCAGCTGAAACAGCTAGTAGGTTAGGTGAAAAATCAGAAATCTTTTCTAAAGCGAGATCAAGTATTCTTAAATAATCATTTTCTTTTGTACCCGAAGGCAAAGGAAAATTCAAACAATTAAAACTTGATTTTAATCCCGTTCCGGGATAAAGCGGAGACTGATGAAGAGAGGCAAAAAAAACATTAGCTTTGCCTAAAAAAATATCTTCACTGCCATTACCATGATGACAGTCAATATCTAAAACAGCCACACGATTAACCTTGGTCAAGGCTTTAGCAACCGCGACGGCAATATTATTAAAATAACAAAATCCTCCAAGATAATCTCGGCCAGCATGATGTCCGGGTGGTCTGATCAAGGAAAAAGCTTTTTCTCCAGACAAGGCCAGTGTCATCGCTTTAATTGCTCCGCCAGCTGAAATCAAGGCGTAATTAAAAATTCCATTAATTTTTGGTGTATCCGGGTCAAAAAATTTTTCATTTTTTACTTGATCAATTAAGCGTTGAGAATGAACTAAAAGTAAATCTTTTTCTTTAGCTGGTTCTGGTTTAATAAATTTAAATTTTTTTTCTTTTAGAAATTCATAAACTTCGCTTGCCCGAGCTGGTGATTCGGGATGACCAATCTCCTCGTACGCGAGACATTTTGGCGAATAAACAATTTTCATAATCAACGAATCTAAAAATCATTACAAATGTACAAACTTGTATATTTGAACGGATTCGAACATTTATTGATCTGTTTATAGATATTTAATTAATTTTTTCTTGGAGACCGCTCCTTCTCTTAATATCTTTGCGGGCCCTTGAGTTAAATCAAGAATGGTTGATTCTTTTTGATATTTTGTTTGGCCACCATCTAAAATTAAACTGACTTTTCCATCAAAATATTTTAAGGCTTCTTGGGCGGTCAATGATGATTTTTCTCCGCTGAGATTAGCGCTGGGGGCGACAATCGGTTGTTTAATTTTTTTTAGTAAAGCTAAAAGAAATTTACTTCCCGGCATCCGAACGGCCACCGTTTTTTTGCCGGCAGTAATAAAGCTAGGCACTATTTTTTTCTTTTTTAAAATAATAGTTAAAGGACCAGGCCAAAATTTTCTAATAATTTTTTTAGCTTGGTTATTTAAATAAACAAACCGATCTAGATCTTTTTTCTGACCAATTAAAATTAAAAGGGCCTTGGCTGGTGGACGATGACGAAGCTGATAAATTTTTTTAATAACCGTTTGATCAAAAATACCACTGCCAATACCATAAACTGTTTCTGTCGGAAAAATAAATATTTTTTTGTTTTTAATAATTAAACTAATTTTCTCAAATACTTTAGGCCAATGCTTCTTTGAACCAATTTTTAAAACTTCAGTTTTAGCCATTTTTTTGCTTGAAAGTTTTTATAAGCTTCGCCCAACCAAAAAACCAAGGAAGACAAAGCAATAATAATTAATAAATGATCAAGGGGTAAACTAATAAAACGAAAAACTGATTGAAGTAGTGGTAAATAAAGAACTAAAATAGTTAGAAAAAAAGATATAAAAAACCCAATATTAACTATTTTATTTTTAAAAAACCCAATAGAAAAAACTGATTTTTTTGACGAACGCATATTAAAAAGATTAAAAATCTGCGTAAAGGCCATAATGGCAAAAGCGCCGGTTCTGGCTAAATCTAAATCTATTTTTAAATAAAATTTAAAAATAAAAAAAGTTAAAATCGCCATTGTTACAACCATAATTAAAACAAAGGGGATGATTTCTTGAGAAAGAATATTTTCATTTGATTTTCTCGGTGGTTCTTCTAAAATATTTTTTTTAGTTGGCTCAAAGGCCAAACCAATGCCAGCAAAAGTATCGGTCACTAAATTAAGCCAAAGAATTTGAGTCGGCAATAAGGGCAAGGGGAAACCAAATAAAAGAGTAACAATAATTGTTAAATTTTCAGCAAAATTTGTGGTCACCAAAAAAGAACTAGCCTGTCTGGTGTTAGTAAAAACTGTTCTCCCCTCTTCAACCGCATTAATAATTGAAGCAAAATTATCATCAGCTAAAACAATTGAGCTTGATTCGCGCGCCACATCAGTCCCAACCACCCCCATACTAATACCAATATCAGCCTTTTTTAAAGCTGGCGCGTCATTAACTCCGTCACCAGTCATCGCCACAATATGCCCTTGTTTTTGTAAAACTCCGACGATCTTTAATTTCATGTTTGGCGTCAAACGAGCAAAAACAGAAACTTCTTTAACTGCTTCTTCAAACTCAGTCTCAGACATTTTTAATAAATCTTGTTCAGTCAAAACTAATTTTTCTTTTTTTTCTTGATCATTTTCTTCAATCAAACCAATTTCTTGAGCAATGGCCAGAGCCGTGTCTTGATGATCACCTGTTTTCATAATCACTCTAATGCCTGCCCCCCGAGCTCGCAAAATAGCTTCCTTAACATTCGGCCGGGGTGGATCTTTGATGCCAACAACACCAACAAAAATTAATTGATTAACTAAGTCTTCGGTTAAATTTTTTGTTTCTGATTTTATTTTTTTATAAGCTAATCCCAAAACACGCATGCCGTTAACAGCCAAACCCTTAATTTGATTTGTAATTTCTTTTTTGTGATTGTCGGTCATTGCCTCTAGACTTCCTTGATAAATTAGTTGATAAGATTTTTCAAGAATATTTTCTGGGGCACCAATAACATAAATTTCTTTATCACCAGCTTCTTCAACTAAAGCAGCTAAAGAAGCGCGGTATTTTAATTCTGGATTAAAAGGCAAATCGTCAATTCTTTTTTCTGTTTCTAAAATTTTTCCCTGACGCCAACCAGCTTTTTCTGCTAAAACTAAAAGCGAAGCTTCGGTTGGATCACCAATAATACTATATTTATTTTGATCTTTTTTTTCTTTAATTAACCTAGAGTTATTACAAAGAGCAGCTATTCGCAAAAGCTTTAAAAGAGATGTTTTTTCTAGGGGGTAAATTTTTTTCTTGCCTTGAAAAAAATTACCCTCTGGTCGCCAACCTAAACCAGAAACATTAATTTCTTCTTCGCCAAATAAAATAATTTTTTCAACATTCATTGTGTTCTGTGTCAACGTACCGGTTTTATCAGTGGCAATGGCTGTGGCCACACCAAGCGTTTCCGTGGCTGGCAAATTTCTAATAATAGCTTTTCTTTTGGCCATGCGATAAGCACCAACCGCTAAAACAACAACTAAAATGGCAGGCAATCCTTCGGGAATACCAGAAACTAATGAAGCAATGGTAAAAAGAAATATTTCAAAGAATTCAAATCCACGAATAAAAAAACCAACTAAAAACGTTATCAACGCGCCAACAATAGCAATCACTCCCATTTGTTTAGCCAAAACATCTGATCTTTTTTCAAAGTGTCCTTTAGTTTTTTTAATGGCCTTAAGGCTTTCAACGACCTGACCAATGGCTGTTTGCGCGCCAGTAGCCACAACCACCGCCTTGGCCTGACCACCGGCAACAAAAGTTCCTAGCCAAACCATATTTTGGCAATCAGCTAAACTAGTTTTTTCTGATAATATTTTAATATTTTTGTTAATTGGCGAAGATTCACCAGTTAAACTTGATTCAACTGTTCTAAAATTTTTTACCTCTAAAAGCCTGGCATCAGCTGGAATCTTGTCTCCCTCTTCTAAAAAAACAATATCACCCAAAACTAAATCTCTAATCGGCAACTGCATTAATTCACCGTCGCGAAAAACTTTAGCTTGAGCCACGATCATTTTTTTTAATGCCTCGATTGCTTTTTCTGCCCGAAATTCTTGAACAAAACCAATGACCGCATTAAGAAAAACAACAGCTAAAATTACATAAGTATCAATTAAATGATCTAAAAAGAAAGAAATGGCCGCCGCCGCCAAAAGAATATAAATTAAAACGCTGTGAAATTGTTTCAGAAAAATTAGAAAAAGAGACTTGTTTTTTTTCTCAGGAATTTCATTTGGACCAAATTTTTCTAGTCTTTTTTTAGCCTCAACCGAAGAAAGTCCAATTTCATTAATATCAAGTTTTTTAAAAATTTCTTCTACAGACAAAGAATGCCAATTCATAATTTTATATTATATGCGGGGACAGTCCCCTCAATTTGATGCCGCGAAAGCCACATCAATAAAGGGATAAACGTTATTTTTTAAAATTTGGGGCGATTTTAGTTATTTTATTAAAAATTAAACCATCCATTTATTTTTAACAAATTCCGGTCTAAAATCATGGTCTTTTTTTGTTTCCAACTCCCCTTCAACAAATTCTAAATAAGATAATCGTGATTTTTCCAAATTATTTTCACCAAATTTTAAAAATCTTTCTTGATCAATTATTTTTTTTAATTTTTTTTTGTAATTCTTCTGATAATATATTAAATAACTACTCCACTGATAATCTTGGGGGTTTTTTACTAAACCAGCTCGAACGGCATTAAGATCTATATATCGAGAACATTCCCAAAAATAATTTTCCTTGTCTATTAAACTACTATAAAATCTATCTTGAAAAAGGTGTCCTGATGTTTTATAACGCCTGTGAAAATAATTAACATACAAAAAATTAATCTGGTGCATAATTTTTGAAATCGGAATATTCAGTGTTTCTATTTCTAGATGATAATGATTCGGTAAAAAATTATAAGAATATAAATAAAAAGGACGTTCTTCTTTGACTTGTTTAATAATTTTCAAAAATTTTCTATAATCTTTGGGGTCTCTAAAAATTCTTCGTTGATTATTGCCACGAGAAACAACGTGATAAAGAGCATTGGGACTAATAATTTCTTGACGAGCTCTTCTTGGCATATATTTTATAATATAAATTTATTTTTTTAAAAATTGTACCAAATCATCCCCTTTTTAAAAATTACCTTTAAAATCATTATTTAGTAAGTGTTTTGCGGGCTTTCTTTTTGGGGACTGTCCCCAGAACAAGGGTGGGGATCAAAAGAATTGCTAAAAAAATTAAAATTATTTTCCAAGGCAAAGCAAAAAATTTAAAGCTTTGAACTACTTGGCGATCGTGACCGATTTTTTCTCGCCAAGTTTTAGTTGAAAGAATTAGTTCAACTCGATACGGTCCAATAAAAAAGCGATCCCAAAACTTATCACTTTTTGTAGCTGTTTCAAAAAATCTAATTTTCCTAGGCAAAATTGTTTGTTCTTCAATTTCTATTTCTGCTTTAATTCGCTTGAAAAAATCATAAATAATTAATTTGCCGCTTGGTTTAACATGAACTGGGTCGTTGTTTTGAACACGGAAATTAATTGAAATTGGGCCGGACTCTGTAAAAGCCGGGGCATTCAATTCAATTATTTCAAATTGTTTATCTAAAGACGGAAAATTGCCTGTTTCGCCAACAATATTTAAAATGAAAAGCGCGCCAATTTTAGCGGTAATTGTTGTTGGTGATTCTTTTCTGATTGAAACAGGATCTGCTTGAAAAAAAGAAACCAAATAATAACCACTGGTTTCTGCATTGACTGGAACATTAATTGAAAATTTTACTTCTTCGGCTTGGCCTGGTTGAAGAACAAATTGTTCTTTTTCAAATCTAAACCATTGCCGAGCATCAAAAGAAACGTCTTCTGGTTCTTGATTAAAAGTCATCTCGCCACGCTCGCCAGTGGCTGAAAAAAAAGTCGTTTCATTTTTAATTGCTAAAGAAAAGTCGCTTTGACTATAAAATCTGATTTTGTCGTTAAAAACCTGGCCTGGTTCTAATTCTAAATCAAATTTCTCTGGAGCAACTGAAAAATTGATTTTACTATTATTTTGTTGAGCTTTAACAATCGGTGTTGATATTATCGGCAGACCGACGATGGCGCTGATAAAAACGCTGATAAAAAGCGCTGATAAAACGCTGATACAACCTTTAATTGTTTGATGCTTGTTTCTTGCTTGATCGTAAATTCTTCTTCTTATTTCTAATTTTTTAGGACCAAAATTAATTAAAAAACCTAATTTATACTTTGAGCCCTTTAAATAATACCAAAATTGTTTTTCATCTTCTTTAGTAATAAATGGTTTAACTTTTATTTCAATTAAAATGCAATCATTGACAATTAAATCTGGAACATAAGTACCAACCCTTTCTCCTTTATAATAAATATTGATTTTTTTTTGAGTTTCTATTTCCAAATCTCTTTCTTTTAATTCTTTTTTTAAAGCATTCTCAATGATTTTTTCCTTAAAAAGATTTTTAAAATTATTCCAAATAGTAAAGCAAGCCCCTCTTATTTTATAGGATTCTTTTTCGTACAAAAAATTTTTTACTTTATTTTTTATCATATCAGCATTTTAAAATCAGCTTTGATACTAATCAGCGTTTAATCAGCTTTGATATTAATCATATCAGCGTCTAATCAGCTTTGATATTAATCAGCGTTCAATCAGCCTCGATACTAATAATTCGGCACAACAATATAAATAATTGTAGTTGTATAATTCCCCACTGGCTGAGTAGCGTTCGCGGCAATACGATAAGTAATGGTATTTGGCTCTTGATTAACTGGTCCTGTGCGATCAGCCACTGGTTTTCCTAAACCGCTGTGCAAAAAACCAGCAAATTTTGGTCCTTGAAAACGATTGCTTGTGCCGCCAATTAAATCATAGTCATCAGTTGAATAACCAAAACCAAACTCACCTGGATTCCATTCAGTTGGATTCTGATTAGTGCCGATCCAATTATCAATAGTATTTAAACCAGAAGTCATTGGTTGGGTAGCCCAAGCATAAACCACATAGCCATTCGTCGCGCTGGTTGAAATAGTAATGGTGTTAGTTTGATCAACGGGAGCGCCACCAGGAATTAAACTACTAAAACTAACATTAGAATTATCAATAGTAAAAGTTAATCCAGAAATCATGCCATTGTACCAAGTGCCGTTAGTTGGCGGCTCATCAATGGCTTGTTCAGGATCATTTTGCACATCTATATCATTTCTTCGCCATAATTCTGAAATACATTCATCTTCACCTGAACCTATATTTAAAGTTGAGGTAATATATTTGTTGCCATAACTCTGGTAATAATCATAAACACCATAAACTGACGAATCAATTTGAATATTATATTGATAAAAAGTATAACCAGTGTTTGTTTGAGCATATTCTCTAATTTTGATGGCGCCAAAATTAGCAGGTTGAGGAATTTTGCCATCAGCGCCAGTGCCAGTTGTTTGTGATGTGGCGCCCTCACCCCAACCAATAACAAAGGTAGGATACTTCCAAACTGTTGAAGCTGGCGTATCAGAGTTTTCAGAAATAGTAATGTCGCTAGGATCAGTATGAATTGGATCAAGTGTTGTTTTGTCAACCAGATAATTACCTAAATACCAATCAACATTTAATGTACCATCTGAAACGCTTTCATCATTCAATGTTGTGTTATAAACTGTTAAGGTGCCGCCAGTTAAATTTAAATAATTCCAAGTTGATTCTTGAACATTGCAAGTGCCATAACAAGCAAAATCCCAAAGACCAGTCCCTATGCCAACAACAGCAATGTCATCCTTAACAGAGCCACCACCAACAACATTCAGAGTGCCACCATCATCAATGGTTACTGAAGGAAGGGTCGCGCCACTCGGATTATCATCCATCCTTAAATAAATTCTAACAAAACGTATTTCAGCTCCTACTGGCTGACCGTCAAAATCAACAAAATAACTCCAATGATCTGTTTGGCCAAAAACCGTATGATAATCACCAAAAATATATAATGTTCCAGGATTAATTGTTCCGTGACCTGGGTTATAAGGTTCCATTGAATACAAAGAACCTGAGGGATCAACAAGATAAGTCAGGGCCATTGAATTCCACATCCGAATATCAGTATCAGCGCCAATTTTTAATATATTATAAATTTCCGGTTCAGTTGTTTTAAGATTAATCGTGTGTGAGGTGCCATTAAGATACAATGTCGAACCAGTCCAGGTTGTAGCACCACCACCAACTAAATTAGTAAATTCACCATTAACAACAATGGTTCGATTAGTCACATCAAAACTATCGGCATTAGTCAAAGAGAAATTATTAGTAGCTGTTAAATCATTGTCCTGAATTATCCAGCCACCAGCGGCATTATCAAAAACAATATTATAAAAATCTTTGTTTGCGCCAGTGCCGCCGGAATTAATGGTCTCGCCAGTGTCCTCAGAATCAAAAGTCACTGTGCCATTTTGCGCAGTAAATATTCCTGAATTAGACCATGAACCACCAACATAAACATTATAATTATTAACTGAAACATCAAACTCATTATTAACTTGAATTGTTAAATCACCTCCAACATTAAGGTCGTTACTATCCAGCATAACAGTCCCTGAACCAACAGATGGAACTTTGGCAATAATCAGATTATTGAAATCATGGTTATCGTCGTTCCCGCCGGAATCTAAACTAGAAAAAGGATTCTCACCATTAAAAATTACTGTTGAGATGCCAGCTAAAAAAACGCCATCCGAGGCCACTGTCCAATCAGTGCCTAAACTTATTTGATTTGATCCACCACCCACAAAACAGATCGCGCTTCCACTACTCAGCGCATCTAATGTGCCACCAGAATTAATGGTAACAAAATTAGTAATATCAAGATTATAGCCGTTAGTATAAAGAGTGTCGCCAGAATTAATTGTTAAGCTATCCATTATGGCGTCAGCACAAAGCATTAGATCGTCAGGTGAAGTGCCAATATGAACATTACCTAAATTTTGTTTTGGATCCGTATGATCAGTAAAGATGGCGTTAGTGCCGTCGAAAACAACCAAACCACTGCCACTAGCTTTGGTAAAGGTAACACCATCAGATAAAACAACGCTTCCACCAAAATTAATGTCATGATCAGCAGCTTGAACTAAGGTGCCATTAATTAAATTAAAATTGTTATTAACATCTAAGGAATCTTGCATTTCCCAGCTACCAGTTGCATTATCAAAAGTAAGTTGATAAAAAGCCGACTTACCGTTGGTAATGGTTTCACTGTCCCCAGAATCAAAAACCACCGTGCCATTTTGAGCAGTAAAGATTCCTCCATTAATCCACGAGCCACTAACATTAAGTTGGTAATCGCTGGCTGTTACATCCAAAACCGCGCCTGGCATCGGCTGTGGGTCTGTGCCAATAATAACATCATTGGCAACACTTGTTTCTCCGCCTAAATTAAAAGTGCCGTTTAAAACAGAAAGATCATTATCAATCGTCCAAGTGCCGGCTTCGGCGGTAAAAGGACCAATGCCGTTTAAGGTTAAATTATAATAATTACCGCCAGTTATTAAAAAGAGAACGGTCACGCTAGTTTCGTTACTGCCAGTATATTCAATCGTTGAATTGCCAGTGGCTAGCGTGCCGCCTAATTCAATTGTCAATGGTTTTGAAGCGCCAGTACCAGAGCCAGTCAGGGTCAAAGTATATTCACCCACTCCTAAATCTAAACTACTAGCGTTTACTCCGCCAGCAATCGTTATCTTTGTTGCTTTGACCGATGAACCAATCTGAACTGCCGGAGGTGCGGCGATTGTACCATCAACAATAACATTTCCCAAGTCTTGTTTTGCTTCGGTATGATCACTCCAAAAACTACCGCCCGAACCATCAAAAATAAAATCGCCACTGCCTTTAGTAAAACGACCATCAACTTCAATGGTTAAATTGCCAAATAAATTAACATCTTGATTATTGCTATCTAAAATACCGATTGTTATATTAAGTTCACCGTCAATATCTAATGGATCTTGTAAACTAAAAGTACCGCCATCACCGATGATTATTAAATTATAAAATGGTGAGCCGTTGCTGGTGATAATTTCAGAAGAGGTTGATTGAAAGGTCACTAGGCCTTGTTGACAAGTAAAAACAGCACTGTTTATCCAAGAGCCCTGCACAATGATTGAATAATTACTTTCTGTTACATCCAAAGCACCACTATCAATAGTAATGTCATTAGCAACAATAATGTTGCCACCTAAATTATATGGGCCAGATCCGGTAAAACTTAAATTATAATAACCATCCCAAAGGTTCAGGTCAGTTGTTTCTGCGCCCCATAAATCATAATTGACCGATTGAGAATATTTTCTGACCCGGACATCATCAAAATAATAATCAACGGCTCCTAAGCTGGGCTCACCTAACATATACATTACCAAATACATTGGCACGGAAAGAATCGGCACGTTTTCATGGTGTTCCCCTCTTTGCCCGAGATCAAGATAAAAACGCGCTCGGCCAAAATCTCCTTCTTGTCGCCATTCAACACCATACAAATGCCAATCATCGTTAGTTGCCTGAGGAATTGGTTGCCGAGTCGTACTATCATTAAGGGCCGAGTAACTGCTAACCATTCCCTCTGTTGAATCTTTAATGCCGCCAAAGCCAACCCAATTATCCCAAAAAACTGTTTCATCAGTTGTTTCACTAGTGGCAGTGTTAGCATCAGCAAAATCAGTTAAACCACTATGCCAAGTATTTTGACTAGACTTCATTTTTACTTCATAAACATAGTCCTGATTATTATCTAGGGTGACGTTGGAAGCTACCGCACCCCAACTAAAATCAGTATCAGTATGCAGTTTCAAACGAAAATCACCTTCATATTCTTGAATTAATGAAGTGCCAGAGCCATAACTTTTGTCCACCCAGTGATCACCCAGATTGCCGCTAAAGTCATCAAAAAAAGTAAAAGTATGCGAGCCGTTTCCCTCATAAGCAGCTTCTGAATTACCATAATAAACATAAATCTTTGTATAACTTGGGGTGACAGCAATGGTTGGAATTTTAACCCAAAAAATAGCATTGCCGCTATTTGTATGTTCTTGACGCCAATAAGATAATGTAGTCCCTGAAGAATCTACAAAACGAACATCATCAAAATCAGTTTGGCCATGTTCATTCAAATAAACATATCTTTCCTGATCGTCGCCAGAGCCATAATAAGTAACTATTTGTAAGGGATAATCGACTTGCTCTATTGGGCCCCCTAAAATTCTAAGGGCTTTGCGATAACCCCAACTTGAATCTAGCCAAGCAGTCGGAGCAACCACTGTTGTTTCAACATCACCGCTATAAGTAATAATTGAATTTGTTCCCTCATCAATAATTCCATAATCATCTAAAACGTTAGTGCCGCTACCAGTTAAATCAAGATCATAACCAGCTGATCCAAGATTTAAAGTACCAAAATTGGTTAGGGTCGTAGCTTTAACTGATGAGCCCAAATTAACAGTTTTACTTCCTGAAGAAACAACAACATCGCCCAGATCTTGTTTAAGGACTGAATTGTCTGTCCAGGTTGAAGCAGTGCCGGCAATAGAAAATAAAAAAGAATAATCAGTATTTTTAGTGAAAACTCCATTGGCGCCAATAGTTAAATTGCCGGTCAAATGAAGATCTCTTTGAGCAATTAAAGTACCAGCAGTAATATTCAAATCATTGGTCACGGTAAGCGGAGAAGAAAATGTCCATTCACCGCCTAGACCGTCAAAAGTAAGATTATAAAACAGACCATTGACGGTAATGGTTTCACCTGAACTCGTTGAACTAAAAGTTGTTGTGTAAGCAGAGCCAATAAATGTTCCGCCGCCAAGCAAAGAACCAGAAATCAAAACATCGCCGCCAGATATAAATTCTCCGAATAATAATAAATCACCGCCAGGATCTACCCCGCCCTCCATTAAAGTTACTGAGCCGCCTGGTTCAAATGTTGTTCCATGCCAAACAATAAGCCGATGATTTTGATCAACCTCTAAATTATTTTCATCAACAATGAAATAAAGATTGTCAGGCTCATCAACTCCGTCATATTTTCCTAAATCATTATTAGTAATAGCGGAAGCGCCTGGTTCGCGACGAACGATAATTCTGTTTTGATATATATTTAAATCAATGAAATTCCTTGGCTCATTAATCTTAGTAATGATTGCGGCTTTTTCTGTTTCACCAGACAAAAAAACTGTGATGACATCATCAGCGTTGCTAATGGTAACATCACTAATAGTGTAAGCGCCATTGTCATCAGTTTCATCAGTGCAAACACCACCATCACAAGCATCAAGACCATTAACTTTTAAAACCACTGTTTTGCCAGGATCAATTGGCGTCATTTCCTCGTCAATATAAACCACGCCAGAGATAGTTGGCAACGCAGTAATTAATTCTGGATAATAATTATAATCGCTAAATTCAGAATTATCATTATTAACCATGCGAAAACAATAAGAAGTGCTGGCAGAAGCTGCATTATTATAAATGACCCAATCCCATTCTCCATCTTCCCCCTGATCAATTTGAGAAACAGCGGTAGCAAAATTTTGTTCTTCATAAGTTTCGGCTGTAGCAGAAACTGAGAGCACGACTCCGCCAAGTAAATCGCCATCATTAGGAGTTAAATTATCGTAGCCACACCAAGCTTCTCCGCAGCCCGGACCGTTCAAATCTAACCAATGAAAAATGGCCGAACAACTACCGCCACCCTTCACTCCATATTGTAATTTAAATTCATCACCAACATTAATAGGGTCTAAACTATCAGAAGAAACGTTCAAAGACATTCTGATCCTCAAAACAGATCCTTGACTTGGCGGAAGATCAGCCAAAGTAATAACATCTAGCTCTCCCAAATCAACGAGCCCCTCCGGCCAAGGATCAAGAACATTAACACTATCTTCGTTGACATACCATCGAAAATAATTTTGATAAATTGTTACCTGAGCAAAGGTTGGTTGGGCACAATAAATAAAAAGAAAAAAAGAAAAAATTAATATTATTAAAATAAAAAATATTTTTTTCTTAATTATTTTCATTCTTCAATTTGATTAAAGTTTTTTTCTATTACCCAATTTTCTCCTTCTTTTTTGGCTCGAAAACTATTTTTTTCTTGATCAACAATCGTTTCCCAAATAATTTCATTATTAGAAAAACTGTGATTTAAATCATGCTCTTGATTATTGGTAATTCTTTCAATTTTTTGATCTAAGTTGTTAGTGTTGAAAAACATTATTTCCCAATTATTGTCCAACCAAGCTCGCCAAATAATCATCCCTTTCTTTATCTGAAGTTCGATATTGTTATTTTTATCACTGGTTAATTGTCTTGGCTCATGCTGACCAGCCAAAAAACTTTCAAAATTAAGCCAAAAAACCTGCCAGCGACCATTAATTTGAGATTGCCAAACAATGTTATTGCCGTCATCCACTGGAAATCGATCATCAAAATCATTGTCAGTAATTTGATAAGTTTTACCATCCTTTTCAGCGAAAACTTCCCAGTCGTTACCATCAAAAGACGCCAAAGAAACAAATTCTGATTTAATAATCTCTTCTTGATAAGTCACTTCCAACCAAACCGAATCAAGCCAAGCAATAAGATGAGGATCGCCAGCCAAAAGCCCCTCTAAAGACACTGAAAATTTTTCTAAATCTTCAAATGAAGTTATCTCTGGCAGATCAAAATAAAAATAACCATTATTAATAACTGGGGAAATGGGGTAATTCTTAAAAATAGCGAGCTGATAATCATTATCGTCCAAATAATAACGAAGATTCAAAATAGCATCAATCTGCTCGTTAATTAATAATTCTGATTGGGAAAGATTATCTTTTTGAATTGATAACTCAGGCGGCAAAAAAACAGGAGTCAAATCATTCTCAATATTATTAAGTAAATCGTCCAAAAAAATAATATTTTCTGGTTCATTTTTTTCTTCTTCTATTATTATTTCTTCTCCTTCCTCTTTTTTTATTAAACTTTCTTTTTCTAATACTGTTTGTTCTTCAATAAAATCTTCTTTCTTCCCCAACTCAACCACTTCTTTAATTTCTTCAACTGGATTATCTTTTGATTCGGTTTCTTGAGCCAAAACCGGCAAAATATTTAACCAACCCAATCTAACAAACCATTGATTAAATAAAAAATTCAAAATCTGTTCTTCAACCGGCTCTTCTTCTATAATCTTTTCTTGATAATTTTGATTTGTTTCTTCTTTGTTTTGATTATTGTCTAGTTGCTGTTTTTCTTCTAACGCTTGTTCTTCTGTTGGGCTTTCTTCATTAGAAGTTGTCGAGGAGCTTGGTTCTTCTTGGCTATTATTATAAATTTCATTAATTGCTAAAGACAAACCCAAACGAGCAGAAATTATTTTTTTATTTTCTTTTTCTTCTTCAAAAATTTCAAAAAGATTACAAATTATACTTTGGAAACCACTTTGATAAAAAGCCGAGTTTTCAGTATTAAAATCTTCAAAAGATCCACCTTCCGAAATTTCTGGCGGACCAACGACTCGATCAACACCAAACCAATCACCTGAACAATTAAGAGCATAAAGATTGGTGGTAACAGCTTTGGAAGGAGAAAAATATGGCCAAACAATAAAAACATTAGCCAAAATTAACCCAATAGCAATGGCCCAAATTCTATATTTTTGCCAATATTTTTTTGTTCTTTCTGCCATAAAACCTATTTTATTTATTAATTATAACATTTTTGTAAAAAAAAATAAATGATTTGCGCTTGACGGGCACATCGGTAACACTTTTTGATGTTGGAAATGGAATTCAATAGGGGTTTGGTAATTTAAGGTTTGGTGAGGTCGATTAAAGTTGTATTCAATCAGCCATTCAGTCAGGTTCTT
>Ga0208244_100131_pt1 | contig 102256 bp, 105 predicted proteins | sample SubbioCR12Aug_5A_FD_184828 | JGI IMG/M metagenome (GOLD analysis project Ga0208244, IMG submission 184828) | Serpentinite rock and fluid subsurface biosphere microbial communities from McLaughlin Reserve, California, USA - CR12Aug_5A (SPAdes) | ecosystem: Environmental > Terrestrial > Deep... | reverse complement strand
GGTCAAGTCCAAATTTTGCTGTAAATTCGATCCGGCAAATCCTGTTGTTTAGCTGTTAAGCGCGACCACCTGGCCGCTGTCGGCGGAGGCATTTTGAACCGCCTGCCATTCCCTGAACTCATCCATATCCAGATACTTCCGTTCCTGCCAGACCTCGTTCTGTTCGGCCAGCAATGCCCCGATCAGGCGTAGCGCCGATTCGTCGTTGGGGAAGATGCGGATGACCCGCTCCCGCCTTCTGACCTCCTCGTTCAACCGCTCCTGCATGTTCGTGCTGCGCAATCGCTTGCGGTATTTCTCCGGCAGGCTCATCACCGCCATCGCGTCCTCGAATCCGGCTTCCAGACATTCGACCGATTTCGGTGCGGTCTTGGCGAAACGTTCGACGAATTCGGCCAAGTGGCGTTTGGCCTCAATCATATCGGGCGCTTGCAGAACCAGCTTGGCGGCTGCCGCCACGTCAGCCCGATGCCGCCTGGCGCATTGGCCGAGGATGTTTCTCATCAGGTGCACCTGGCAGCGCTGCCAGCTGGCACCCTGGAAGTGTTTGGCCGCCGCCTCAACCAGCCCGCCGTGCTGGTCCGAGATGAGGAACATCACGCCTTTCAGCCCCCGGCTCTTGAGCCACCGGAACGTCTCGTCCCAGGTGGCGAAGCTCTCGGTATCGCCCATCCGTACGCCGAGTATCTCCCGGTAGCCGTCAGAACGGATGCCGGAGACCGTCAGCACGGCACGCGAAACAACGCGATCCTCTTGCCGGCTCTTGATGAACAGGGCATCGACCAGTACAAACGGATACTCGCTTTCCAGCCGTCGCTCGTTGAAGGCACGCACGCGCGGCTCAAGCCCGGCGCACAAGCTGCTCACGGTCGATTTGCCAAAACTCGCCCCGCACAGTTCCTCGGTAATGGCGTTCACCTTGCGCGTCGAGACGCCGTTCACCACCATTTCCATCAGCGCCAGCACAAAGGCCTGTTCGGAGCGCTGGTAGCGCTTGAAGATGTCGGTCGAGAAACTGCCGTCCCGTGTCTGCGGCACCAGCAAGGTCACCGGGCCGACGCGCGTATACAGCGTGCGCGGACGAACGCCGTTGCGGTAGCCGGCGCGGTCTTCCGTCCGCTCGTGCCGGGCCGCGCCCAGCACTTCTGTCACCTGCGCTTCCAATACCTGATTGAGTACCGTCTCAACCAGCTTCGCCAGTCCGTCTTGCCCGTGCAAAAGACCTGGCAGTAATTCGGATCCTACGCTAATCTCATACTCAGCCATCGCTTCTCTCCTTCGGTTTGTTGAATGTCTCGATAACATCAATTTACCGAATCGAAGCGGTGGCTGCCCACCTTGTTATTTACAGCAGTTTACGGACTCAATCGGTCGGGGAGCCAGATATTAAAAGGCTAGCGTTTAGGCGCTGGCCTTTTTCATTGCCGCCTAATTTGAGATTCAAATTTCACTACTCGTGAACTGCCCCTGATCCGCATCACCAAACAGCCTAAGCAAATCGGCACCCTTGAGCGACAAGGCATAGCCCAGCACGCCGCTACCGATCACTACCGTTTCGTAGTCTTTCACGCTGTTATCGACCAGTATCCGGATGCTCTCGGGCAGCGCAATTGGCGGTACTGCGCCGACGACATAGCCGGTGGCTTCGGCCACTTCGCTGAATTCGGCCATACGGCATTTGCGTTCGTCCAGATGTTTGCGCAGCACGCCCCAGTCGGCACGGCCGCCACCGGCAACTGCCAGCAGGACAAACTTGTCCGAAGCGGTTTTGAACAGCACGCTCCTGACCACGGATTGCGGGTCGAGGCCGCGGTTTGAAAGTAACTCCTCCAGATTTCTGACCGGTTTTTTATCCTCGGTCAGTGGGATTTCAATCACATCGTAGGCGATGCTTTCGCGTTCCAGCAGTTCAGTGACGGGTGAATGTATGCTTGCAGCCATCAGCCAAGTCTCCTAATCGAATCAATCCAGCGATATTATTACGTTTTTACCGGGAATAATCTCCCGTGCCCTGTATGCAGGCTGATTTAGCCTTTACTATAGCGTTATCTCATTCGAGTTGTCCCCAAGTGATCAGACTGGCTGAAACCCTGCAACGCTTTGCTGATGCTGCAAAGCACCGTCCGCTGACTATCGGCGAGGCGATCGATACGCTGGACGAAACGGCTTATGCCTTTATCGCGATCATTCTAATTCTGCCCTTCATGCAGCCTGTACCCCTGGGGCCGATCACCGTGATTGGCGGGTTGACACTGGCGGCGTTGGGCTGGCAGCTTCTGACCGGGCACGATACGCCGGTGCTGCCGCAGAAGGTGCGTAATGCGGCGCTGAACGAGAAGACCTGGCTGGTCATGGTGAGTGTAAGCCTGAAGGTGATTCGCTTTTGCCGTCTGTTTACCAGGCCGCGATTGCAGCATCTGGTGAACGGCAAGCTGGGTCGCCGCATCAGCGGCATTATCCTGCTGGCGGGCGGCCTGCTGATGGCGATCCCCTTCCCCATCCCGCTGCCGCTCAACAACGCGCTACCGGGGCTGGCCATCATCTTTTATTGCATCGGCGAGCTGGAAGATGATGGCCTGATGGTGTTCGTTTCCTTCTTTCTGCTGATCGTCACGGTGATCTATTTTTCCGCGTTCTTCATTGCCTTGTGGCTGTTCGGCAACGAAGCGATCAATTATTTCCGTTTCCGCTAGACTGCGCCCGCTGACTTTCAGTGCGGCTTGATGGCGACCTTGAGCACGCCATCGCGCTGATTGGCGAAAAGATCATAGGCATTGACGATGTCATCCAGCCGGTATTCATGCGTGACCATGTGGCTGAGATCCACCCGGCCCGATTCCAGCACGTTCATCAGCCGGCGCATGCGCTCCTTGCCGCCCGGACAAAGTGCCGTGACGATACGATGGTCGCCCAGTCCGGCGGCAAAGGCATTCAGCGGAATGGTGAGATCGGTGGAATAGACGCCGAGGCTGGAAAGCGTGCCGCCGGGTTTGAGCACACGCAAGGCGGATTCGAAGGTGGATTGCAGGCCCAGCGCTTCGATCGAGGCATCCGCCCCGCGCCCGCCGGTCAGCTTCATCACTTCATCGACCACGTCGCAATCTTTGTAATTGAGCGTGATATCCGCACCCAGCGATTTGGCGATTTCGAGTCTGTGCGCATTGCCGTCTACGGCGATGATGGTACTGGCACCGAGCAGCCGGGCACCAACCGTTGAGCAGAGACCGATCGGCCCTTGCGCAAACACCACAACTATATCGCCGATCTTGATATTGGCGTTTTCCGCACCCTTGAAGCCAGTGGACATGATGTCCGGACACATCAGCACCTGCTCGTCGCTGAGGCCGTCCGGAATCGGCGCGAGGTTAGCCTGGGCGTCCGGCACCAATACATATTCGGCCTGGGTGCCGTCGATCAGGTTGCCGAAACGCCAACCCGCAGTCGCCTTGTAGCCGTGACAGCCGCATTGGCCGGAGGGAATCAGGTAGCTGCCGTCCTGCGCCGGGAAGCCATCCTGACTGGCGTAGGAGGTAAAGGTCGGACAGATGGCTCCGGCGATCACGCGCTGTCCCTCGCTATAGCCCTGTACCGCACTGCCCAGCTTTTCGATGACGCCAACCGGCTCGTGCCCCACGGTCAACCCTTTCGCCACCGGATATTCGCCCTTGAGGATATGCACATCGGTGCCGCAGATGGTCGTCGTCGTGATACGGATCAGCGCATCGTTGGGTCCGACATCCGGTATCGGCTTGTCCGTCAGTTCGATACGGCCCGCTTCAACAAATACTGCTGCTCTCATCATGTTCGCCATGTCATTCTCCCAAGGTTGAAGACTGGAGGATTCTCCACATTCACATGATGAGTGGCATCTGCCGGACGCAAGAGTTCCATCATAATCGTGTTGTCTTGAACAAAACCTGGTTTGGCTGGGAATTGCAGCCTGGTATGGAGCTTCTTATAAGTGGTGGGATGGCAAGAGAAACGCGCGATTAGCGCATGCGGTGCGAGCGGATGACACCACAGATATGGTATTGCTGGATATCGGATTCGCTGGGCTGGCGCTCGGGTGCAGAAACGACGATCTGCGCCGGATCGAGGCCGAGTTCGGATTCCAGACCGCGGATGTGGCGAATGATCTCCAGCGGGTCTTCGCGCTGCAGCGCCATGGAAACGAACACATAGCGATAATGCCCGGTGCGGTAAGCTGCCAGTGCGCTCTGCCCGCTATGATGGGCGTCCGCCTGCAGTTTTGCTTGTTGCAGAAAGGCATTGCTTTCAAAGCAGGCGCTGTCGCTTTCCTTGATGATGAGGGCCTTGCGCATCAGCTCTTGAAGCCCATGCTGAATATCTGCTGCACGTGTTCTATGACGTTTTCCTTGCCGAGCTGACCGACCAGGCCGGAGGCCTTCATCTCGTCATATACGGACTTCTGGGCACCACTGATGACGAGACGCGTCTTGTGGCGCCTGCAGTTGTCCAGCAGATCCCACAGCGACTGCAGACCGGTGGCATCGATAAAAGGCACCCGCTCCATGCGCAGCACCAACATTCCTGCGTGCCCCTGCACGGCCTCCAGCGCATTCTCCATCCGTTCCGCCGCGCCGAAGAAGAATGGCCCTTCCATCGTGAAAACCACGGTACCCGGCGGCAATTCAAAGTCGATATCGTCAAACTCCAGCGCCAGTTTCTCATGCTGCTGCTGCTCGATGGCAACCGCTTCCGACATGCGCTTCATGAACAGCAGTGCCGCCAGCATCACACCGATATTGATGGCAATCACCAGGTCGCTGAATATGGTCAGGAAAAAGGTCAGCAGCAGGACAGCCTTGTCCGACTGCGGCGCTGTACGCACCATGTGCTTGAAGCGGCGCATCTCGCTCATGTTGTAAGCCACAACGAACAGAATGGCGGAAAGTGCTGCCAGCGGTATGTGTGAAGCCAGCGGCGCCAGCACCAGCACGATGATGATCAGTGTCGCTGCATGCGTCAGACCGGCCACCGGGCTGGTAGCGCCATTGCGGATATTGGTTGCGGTTCTGGCGATAGCGCCGGTGGAGGCAAAGCCGCCGAACAGCGGTGAAAAGATGTTGGCGACACCCTGCCCGATCAACTCCTGATTGGAGTCATGCTTGGTACGTGTCATGCCATCGGCCACCACGGCAGACAACAGCGATTCAATGGCGCCGAGCAAGGCAATAGTGAATGCCGGGCCGATCAGCTTGATGGTATCGGAAAGCGAGATGGAGGGCACTTCGAACTGCGGCAGGCTTTGCGGAATTCCGCCGAAAGCGCTGCCGATGGTCGCTACGCCTTCAAAATCGAATATCCAGTGCAGAGTGGTTGCGACCACCATGGCGACCAGCGGCGCCGGCACGCGCTTAAGATATCGCGGCGACAATAACAGCACCGCCAGTGTCAGTAACGCAAGCATGGTCGTTGCCAGATGCAGCCCGGGAAAAGCCTCGATCAGATGCCAGAACTGCTGATGAAAATGCTCCACACCCGGATCCATTTCCAGGCCGAAAAAGTCTTTCCACTGACCGACAAAGATGATGACGGCGATACCGCTGGTGAAACCGACGATGACCGGATCCGGGATGTATTTGATGACGCCGCCAAGACGGGTCAGACCCATGATCAACAGAATGACGCCGGCCATCAATGTAGCGACCTGCAGGCCCTGAATGCCGTATTTGGCGGTGACGCCGGCGAGAATGACGATGAAAGCGCCGGTCGGTCCGGCAATCTGTAGCCGGCTGCCGCCGAACAGAGAAGTCAGACCGCCTGCAACGATGGCGGTATACAGCCCCTGCTCCGGCTTGGCACCGGATGCGATGGCAAAGGCCATGGCCAGCGGCAACGCCACCACACCGACGATGACACCGGCCAGAATGTTGTTCAGCCAGTGACCTTTCGCGAGCAAGCCGGCACGTTTCGCCTCGAGAATGGCGATCATGGCAGGCAACGGAACGTTTGTATCATGATGCGAATTATATTAACATGCAATTAACATAAATTGAATCGCCGATATGGAAAACAGAACCGCAAGACTGACCCTGCTGATCGACCCGACCAAGAAACAGATTTTTGAAGAAGTCTGCGCCATGCGCGACCTGACGCCTTCGCAGGTAGTGCGTCAGATGATCCGGGATTACGTGCAGCAATACGGTACTGAAGAACAGCTTGCACGCATGCCGGTCAATCTCAAATCCGAGAAGAAATGAGCGCGCCGATCCAGCTGCATTTACTGAATGCAGATGACTTTCCCCGCCTGATGAAGCTATGGCAGGCAGCAGAAACCATCGTCATACGTGAATCCGACACGGAGGAAACCTTCAGGCTCTTTCTGCAAAGGAACCCGAAAAGCAGCTTCACGGCCTATGCCGGCGCCCGCATGGTAGGTTCGGTATTGGCCGGCCACGACGGCTGGCGCGGCTACCTCTACCACATGGCAGTCAAGCCCGATTACCGGGAGCGTGGCATCGCCAGCCAGCTGGTCAACGCCGCAGTCAATCAACTGCGTGAGGAAGGCATCAGCAAGATCCATTGCCTGGTGAAGAAGCACAACCTGATCGCCCAGCAATTCTGGGAAGCCTGCAGTTTCAGCCTGCGGGATGAACTACTGGATTATTCGATTTAACAATTCAGATTTAACTTAGAGACGAGAAAGAGAAGCAAGATGTCAAACATTCCACCATGTCCGCAATGCACCCTGGAAAACACCTATCAGGACGGCAGTAACTACGTCTGCGCCGATTGCGGCTACGAATGGCCGATGAACGAGGCCACCGAAGCGGAAGAAGGCCGTCAGGTCAAGGACGCCAACGGCAATCTGCTGCAGGATGGCGACTCGGTCGTACTGATCAAGGACCTGAAGGTGAAAGGTTCCTCCATCACCCTGAAGCAAGGCACCAAGATCAAGAGCATCCGCATTGTCGACGGCGACCATGAGGTCGATTGCCGCACGGATGCGGGACAGATGATGCTCAAGGCCTGTTTTCTGAAGAAAGTCTAGATCAAGACACCTGCAAACAGATACTAAAAAAAGCAAGGCCCGCCGGGTTACTACCTGACGGGCCTTTTTTCATCCTGAAAAATGCAGTTAGCCACAGAGAACACAGAGTTCAGAGAGAAAAACCAGCTTGCTCTAACCTGCCGCTATTTGAATCGACGGAATGAACCGGTCACCACGCCCCAGATCTCGAACTGCATATCGCCCGATATCTCGATCGGACTGTAACTGCCGCTGGAGTTCGCCGGCAGTAACCGCGGGGAACCGCTTTTGGTCTTGCCCAGCGTCTTGATGGTGAACTCGCCATCGATCATGGCCAGTACGATATTGCCGACACTGGCAACCCTGGATCGATTGACCACCGCCTTGTCGCCGGGCATCAGGCCGACATCGATCATGGAATAGCCCTGGATGGTGACGAAAAAGGTACTGTCGTTATCCTCGATCAGGAAATTATTGGGGTCGAGCCGCTGCTCGACATGGTCATCTGCCGCAGACGGTACCCCGGCCGGCACCTTGGAACTGTAGAGCGGCAATTCCAGCGCCCGACTATCCGCCGCTGGATACTCAAATGCGCCAACCGCATCCAGATTCTCCACCGCCCGCTTCTTCACCAGCGCCGAAACGAAATCCTTCACCGTCGCAGTGGTGCTGGCCGGCACGCGGATGACCGTGGTAGGTTCATTGACGCCGTGGGCAGGTTTACGGCCGGCTCCCGGCCGTTTGCCGCCGTGGGATTTGATGGAATCGCTCATGTGACTTCTTGAATTCGTAACAAAACCAAGTCTACGTTCGAAGCTGTCCGCAGGCAAGCTATTTTTAGATAACCGCCATATGGTGTACCTTTGTATGACGCTCAACCACCAGCCATCCAAACAATATATTCATAATTAATATATTTTTATATATAATGACTACCTTCATCAAGCATCAGAGGTCAGTATGAAAATCGTCGTCATTGGCGGAGTAGCCGCCGGCATGTCCGCTGCAGCACGGGCAAGAAGATTAAGCGAGTCCGCAAAGATTGTCGTGCTGGAACGCAGCCGCTACGTGTCATTTGCCAACTGCGGCCTGCCCTATCACATCGGCGGCGACATTGAAGACAGGGAACAACTGGTGCTGCAGACCCCGCAAACACTGGCGGAATCGATGAATCTGGATGTGCGTACCGGACATGAAGTCGTCGCCATCAACACCGCAGAAAAAAACATCGTGGTGCGCGAACTGGACACCGGCCTCCAATACTTCGAAGCCTACGACAAACTGGTGCTGAGTCCGGGTGCAAAGCCGGTCAGACCACCCCTGCCCGGCATCAACCACCCCCGCATCTTCACGCTGCGCAATATCGAGGATATGGATGTCATCAAGAGCAAGGTCGATGAAGGCGTCAGCCGGGTTGTCGTCATCGGCGGCGGCTATATCGGCATAGAAATGGCGGAGAATCTGCGCCAGCGCAATATCGAAGTCATCCTCGTTGAGCTTGCGGAGCAGATATTGTCCGCCTCGCTCGATCCGGAAATGGCGCGCGACATACAGTACCACCTGCAATACCACGGCGTGCAGCTGAAGCTCGGTACCGCTGCCAGCAGTTTCGAGGACATGGATGGCAATGTACTGGTGCACCTGAATGACGGCAGCACAGTGGATTCCGATCTGGTCATACTGGCCGTCGGCGTGCGGCCGGATGTCGATCTGCTGAAAGGCACCAACATCACACTGGGTCCGCGCGGCGGCATTCAGGTCAACGCCCATATGCAGACCAGCGATCCGGATGTTTACGCCGCGGGCGATGCCGTTGAGGTCAGGGACACGATTACCGGCAACGATGCGCTGATCGCGCTGGCAGGTCCAGCCAATCGTCAGGGCCGCATCGCTGCAGATCATATTTTCGGCCGATACAGCGCCTATCAATCGACCCAGGGCACTGCCATCGTCAAGGTGTTTGAAATGACCGGCGGCGCCACCGGCGCCACGGAAAAGACACTGAGGCAACAGAACATCGACTATCACAAGGTCTACCTGCACCCTTCCGGTCATGCCAGCTACTATCCAGGCACTGCGCCCATGCACATCAAGCTGTTGTTCGCTCCGGAGAATGGCCGCATACTCGGCGCGCAGGTCGTCGGCTATGACGGCGTGGACAAGCGCATAGACGTCTTCGCCACAGCCTTGCGCGGCAACATGACGGTCAACGACCTTGAAATGCTTGAACTGGCCTATGCCCCGCCATACGGTTCAGCCAAGGACCCGGTTAACATGGCCGGCTTCATTGCTTCCAATCTGCTCAAGGGCGACATCGAATTCTGGTATGCGGAGGATTATCCGGCGATTACGGAAGGCAGCATGATCATCGACGTGCGCGGCACCAAGGAATTTGAAACCTGGCATATCCCTGAGGCGATCAATATTCCGCTGGGCAAGCTGCGCAGCCAAATCGATTCGCTTCCAAAGGACCGGCCCTTATTTCTGTATTGCCGCGTCGGTTTCCGCAGTTATCTGGCGCACCGTATTCTGGTGCAATCCGGCTTCAGCCAGGTTCGCACGCTGGCGGGCGGCTCCAAGACCTTCTGCAGCTTCCACCGCACGCCGCTATGCACCGGCAGGCCGGGCATTCCTTTCGTGCCGCATGCTGAGGAAAAACTGGCGGAACAGGCCAAGGACTCCACCTGCGCCTAGAGCATCACCGGCAAACCGGCTATGCCAAGGGATAATCAGAAATTGCCGCCACCTGCCATCAAGGGCGGCTCATCCATCAGAGCGATCTGCTCGCGCAGTTCCAGGATGCGGTCCTGCCAGTAGCGTTGGGTGTTGAACCAGGGGAAAGCGACCGGAAAAGCCGGATCTTCCCAGCGCCGCGCTATCCAGGCGGCATAGTGGATCAGGCGCAAGGTGCGCAATGCCTCTATTAGGTGAAGTTCGCGCAGATCGAACTCGTAAAAGTCCTCGTAGCCGGCGAGAAAATCGTTAAGCTGCGCCATCATTTCGTGACGCTCTCCCGAGAACAGCATCCAGATATCCTGAATCGCAGGCCCGTTGCGACTGTCATCGAAATCGACAAAATGCGGCCCGTCGTCGGTCCACAGCACATTGCCCATATGGCAATCGCCATGCAGGCGCAACATTGTCACGTCGCCCGCCCGCTCATAGCAGCGCCTGACGCCGTCCAGCGCCTGGCTGACGACGCCCCGGTAAACCTCCAGCAGCTCCTGCGGAATGAAGTCGTGCGCCAGCAGATACCCGCTGGGTTCCAGGCCGAAGGTTTCGATATCGATGGCCGGGCGCGTCTCAAAGGTCTTGAGTGATCCGACAGCATGAATCCGGGCGATAAACCTGCCTATCCATTCCAGATTGCCTGCACGGTCGAGTTCGGGCGTGCGGCCGCCCTGCCGGGGAAACACGGAAAAACGGAAATCGGCATCCGCCTGCCTGTAATGCAGCAAAGTCTGACCATTGATTACATCAGGGGCCACGACAGGGATCTCGGCATCGGCCAGTTCACGCACAAAAGCATGCTCTTCCAGGATCTGAGCGTCGCTCCAGCGCTGCGGCCGGTAGAACTTGACGACGATGGGCTGCGCATCTTCCAGACCCGCCTGATAGACGCGGTTCTCGTAGCTGTTAAGCGCGAGTAGCCGGCCATCGGTGCGCAGACCTGTGCTGTCGATGGCATTCAGTATGCAATCAGGATCGAGGTGGAAAAACGGGGTGGCGTCGTATGTCATCTGCGCATTTTAACGCGCAAATGATTAAAATGATAAATTAAATATAATCAATAAATTAATTAAGTTTATTTATATTTTACTTTAAATGTGGCTTGAGTCTTTTCATGACGCGATGGGACTCCGGATCGACATCGCTGCTAAAGACATGAATCTCTTCATCGCCGGGCAGGATCAGGTACTTATAGAAATTCCACATCGGCGGTTCCTGGGTGATTTCGGCAAGCTGTTTATAGAGCGGATTAGCTTCCGGGCCGACGACGGATGACTGAGACATCATGGGGAAATCGATCGCATAGGTCTTGCGGCAGAACTCACCTATCTCCTTGTTGCTGGCAAGTTCCTGCTTGAAATCGTTAGAAGGAAAACCGATAACTACCAGCCCCTTGTCGCGGTACTTCCGGTACATGCTTTCCAGCTTTTCGAACTGCGGTGTGAAACCGCATTTGCTCGCAGTGTTAACCAGAAGTATAGGCTGATCGCGGTAATCACAGAGATTGAAGTCTTCGTTCTGCAGGGTTTTGAACTTGTGGTTGTAGATACCTTCACAATCGGCTTGCGCCATGCCAGCTCCCCATAATGTTGCCAACAATGTCAAAAAAGCGAATGACACACGTTCCATTATCCGATGATCCCCAGTAAACGAAATTCAATTGTTGCGGAATTGTTATTGTGGACTCATTTTAACTTCAAACGTTCTCGAAAACAGCGTGCACAGAGAAATCATGCACAATAAAAAAGGCCACAACGTGGCCTTCTTGCCGGTTCGCTGCATTCATCCGCCGGCCGGGCCGACAGCGAAATTCAGGTTCTGCACACTACCCCAGACCACCAGCGTACATACCATCAGGAACCCCCAGGCAATGACGCCCGCAACCAGTATAGCGCCGAAGAGCAGATAGACATGCCCCTGCTCCTTGATCTTGAACACGGTGGGGATACCGAAATAGATGAAACCGGCCGAAGCCATCATGGCCAGTGTAGTGACGAGAATGTTGACCATCATATCGGGCACAATCAGAAACACCGGCGCCATCCACAGTGGCGTCGGTGCCACAGCCGCCAGAATGAAAGCCTGTCTGTAGCTGGGATGTGAATCTGCCACCTCCGCCAATTGCCGCAATATGGTCGCCATGACCGGCACTACCACCAGTTGCACCAGAAACAGGATGAGTGAAACCAGCACCAGTTTGTTACCCGGCAACAGGTCAAAGAACATCAGGGTCTGTTTGGTGCCCGCGATATAGATCATGACAGACGGAATGAGCGCGAAAGGTATTACGTGAAGAAGAAACAGCCGGTGCATCGACGGCTGACTGGCAATCAATGCCTCCCAGCCCACAGTTGGTTTGAAAAACAGCTTGAACAGCGTCATTGGATTCATGCTTGCCACACCCCCATTGCTTGTTGTTATTCGAAAGACAAACTTTTGAATTACTCAAATGCAAGTGTTACGTGCCTATCCTGAATTGCTACGCCGATAAAATCAAGTCCTATGCGAAAACATGACGAATTTAGCCCGGATGTTTCATGAATTCGCGTGATGATCGCGCAGGATATTGGTTTTCCAGTGCTTTTTATGAAGGAGCGGTGTAGTTATTCATACACCCGTCTGATGAAAAAGTGCCGGGAAAGCAATAGGCAAGCGAGGGCGCGTGAAATTTATGAAATATTCGGGTTAGACCAGCAAAAAATGATGCACGACACCAGCCAATGCAAACAGCCCTATCAGGCGCACGACACCAGCCTTGAACTGAAACAGTGCGATCAGCGCAACGATGGTAGCCAGCAAGGAATACACATCCAGCGACAATCCCCATCCCTGCGGCCAGATCACATGATGGGCAAAGAACAATGCCAGATTGAGAATGACGCCGACGATCGCGGCCGTAATACCGGTCAAGGGCGCGCTGAACTTGAGATTGCCCTGCGTCGACTCGATAAATGGAGCACCGATAAAAATGAACAGAAATGATGGCAGGAAGGTGAAAAAGGTGGCGACGCAGGCCGCGATCGCCCCTGCCAGAAACAGGCTGTCGCTGCCGAAGATCTGCTGGGTCCAACCGCCGACAAAACCAACGAACGCCACCAGCATGATAAGCGGCCCCGGCGTGCTCTCTCCCAGTGCCAGGCCGTCTATCATCTGAACCGGCGTCAGCCAGCCATAGGTCTGCACAGCGCCTTCATTAACGTAAGGCAGTACCGCATAAGCGCCGCCAAAGGTCAGCAGCGCCGCCTTGGTGAAAAAGACCCCCATCTGCGTCAATGTCCCCTGCCAGCCATAAATCAGGGCTAGGGCAGCCAGGGCCATAGCCCATACAACGAAGCCGGTTATCAAGAGCAGCAGAAAACGCCTGAACCTGAATACGGTATGCGCCGGTCTTGTGCCATCGCCGATGATGGCTTTGCGGCTTGCATGAACGTCAGCATGGTCCCCGGCCCGATGCTCAAACACTTCCGGTTTCCACAGACTGCCAGCATAGCCCAGCGCTGCCGCAATCAGCACGACATAAGGGAATGGCACGGAGAAGATGGCGACAGCGACAAACGCCGCCGCGGCAAACAGCCATAGCGCTCCATGCTTGAGCACACGCGAACCTATACGGTAAGCCGCAAACAGCACAATGGCCACCACCGCCGGCTTGATGCCGTACAACGCCCCCGAGACCAGCTTGAGCTCGCCGTAGCTGAGATAGAGCCAGGTCAGCACGATCAGAATCAGCAAAGACGGCAGCACGAACAGGCTGCCGGCAATAAGGCCGCCCCAGGTACGATGCATGAGCCAGCCGATATAGATTGCCAATTGCTGAGCCTCGGGGCCGGGCAGGAGCATGCAATAGTTGAGCGCATGCAGGAAACGCTTTTCAGAGATCCAGCCTTTTTTCTCAACCAGGTCGTGATGCATGATGGCGATCTGGCCGGCCGGACCGCCGAAACTGATAAAACCCAGTTTCAGCCAGTACCAGAAGGCTTCTCGCAGACTGACGGTTTGCGGCCTGGAAGTGCTCATATCTGCTCAACCGCTTTCAGAATCTGGTCATACACAATGCGAATACGCGCCGGCACCGGACCTCGTTGCGGACGATAGACATAAATATCCCAGGGCGGCGGCGTAAATTCGTGCAAAACAGTCACCAGCTTGCCTGCCTTGATATAAGGCCGCACCAGACAATCCGCAATCTGGCCGAACCCCACACCCTGCAACACCATACTCAATTCGGTTTCCGCATCATCCGTGACAAAAACCCGCCTGTTGGGAGTCAATTGCTGACTATCTTCGAAGTACCAGGGCCAGACACGGCCGGAGCTATTGTCGATCAGCGCGACCGTAGGTAATTCGGACAAGGCCTCTATGCTTTCCGGCACCCCTGCCCGTGTAATCAGCTCAGGCGTGGCAACTCCCAGAAAAGTGATCTTGGCGGCCGCCCGCGCCACAAAACTGCTGTCACGCAAAAAGCCGACCCTCACCCCGATATCGATCTGCTGTTCGATGACATCGGTAATGGTGTCGGACAGACGCAGATCCAGCCTGATCTGCGGATATTGCATGCTGATCTCGCTCAAGGCGTCGAGCAGAAAACGCCGGCCTATGACCGTAGGCGCCGTGATTCTGACCGTTCCGGCCACGTCACTTTCCGGCAGACTGTCGTTCGGCCTGAACAGCTCGTCGATCTCGGCGATGCTATCCTTGGCTCTGTGTGCCAGCTGTTCACCGAAATCGGTAATACGCATATGCCGGGTATTACGATAGAACAGCGGCTCGCCCAGGGTATGCTCAAGTTCCTTGATGGCACGGGTCACTGCCTGCGGCGAAACGCCCAGACGCACCGCCGCATCCTTGAAGCTGGGCGACTCCGCAGCCACACAGAAGATACGCATCATTTCCAGTCGGTTCAGCATCTGATAATTATTCCATAAACTGGAATTCTCAAATATACATATTTCCATTTATTGAACATCATGAATTCCGCATACTTGCGTGAAACTCTTTTCCGCACCACTTTACAGTTCATGAGGACGACATGCTGATTTTAAATATCAATGGCCAGGAACGGCAACTGGATGCACCTGAAGACATGCCCATATTATGGGCCTTGCGAGATGTCGCGCAGATGACAGGCACCAAATTCGGCTGCGGCATGGCGCAATGCGGCGCCTGTACCGTGCATCTGGACGGCCAGCCGATACGCTCCTGCGTGACACCGGTTTCGGCTGCTGTCGGCAAGCAGATCACCACTATTGAGCAGATAGGTAATGATGCGGTCGGCCAGGCCGTGCAATCCGCATGGCAGGAACTGGATGTGGTGCAGTGCGGCTTCTGTCAGTCCGGCCAGATCATGGCGGCGACTGCTCTGCTCAGCGGCAATAAATCACCGGCCGATACCGACATCGATGCCGCCATGAACGGCAATATCTGCCGTTGCGGCACCTACCCGCGTATCCGCGCCGCCATTCATCACGCGGCCAAGAAACTAGCCTGAGGAATATCAGATGGAAGCCATCAAGAACATATCCAGACGCACCTTCCTTAAAGCTTCGGCCTTTGTCGCCGGCGGTCTGGTCATCGCCTTCGCCATTCCGCATGCCAAGCGCTTCATGAGCAAGGCCCCGGCCGGCGGCGATGCGCAGAACTTTACACCCAACGCCTTCCTGCATATCGGCAATGACGACACGATCACCGTATTGCTTGCACACAGCGAGATGGGACAGAGCATCTGGACCACCCTGCCCATGCTGATCGCCGAAGAGCTGGACGTGGAACTGGAACGCATACACATCGAGCATGCGCCGCCTGCACCGGTCTATGCCCACACCGCCTATGGCCTGCAGATCACCGGCGGCTCCACTACCACCTGGTCCGAGTTCGACCGCTACCGTCAGGCCGGCGCCATGTCGCGCACCTTGCTGGTCATGGCTGCTGCGCAGAGACTGGGGGTACAACCCGCAGATTGCCGGACGGAAAACGGCATGGTCATCGTTGGCGACCAGCGGCTGACTTACGGCGAACTGGCTGACGATGCTGCCAAACTGGAAGCGCCAGCCGAAGTCCCGCTACGCGACCCCAGCCAATGGAAAATCATCGGTAAGGCCACCAAGCGCCTCGACAGCCGCGAAAAGATCGATGGTAGCGCCATCTTCGGTCAGGACATCCAGTTCGAAGGCATGAAAACTGCTGTGGTGGCGCGTTGTCCGTATTTCGGTGGCTCGCTCAAATCCTACGATGACAGTGCTGCCAAACAGATTCCAGGCGTGGTCAAAGTCGTCGCGATACCAACCGGTGTTGCCGTCGTCGCCGATAATTTCTGGGCCGCCAAGCAGGGGCGCGATGCGCTGAAGATCGAATGGGACGCCGGCCCCAATGCCGATCTCGACAGTGAACAAATGTTCGCCGACTTTCGCCGGATGGCGACTGGCAAAGGTGCTGTCGCCTCTGCCGCGGGCGAGCCTGAATCCGCATTCAATCAGGCCAGCAAAACCATTACGGCCGAATATACCGCGCCCTACCTGGCACACTCACCGATGGAGCCGCTCAACTGTACAGTGAAGATAAGCAAGGACAGCTGCGATATCTGGACCGGCACCCAAGCTCCCGGCCTTGAACAGGCCGCTGCCGCTGCCATCCTTGGCATGAAGCCGGAACAGGTCAATGTGCACACGCCTTTCCTCGGCGGCGGTTTCGGCCGTCGCGGCAACCCGGCAACAGATTGCGTTTCCGAGGCGACACATGTCGCCAAAGCAGCCGGCATGACGGTCAAGACCATCTGGACGCGTGAGGATGACGTCAAGGGCGGGTTCTATCGCCCGATGAACCTGCATCAGGTCAAAGTTGGTCTCGATGCTGCCGGCAATCCGCTCGCCTGGCTCCATACCTGCGTCGGTCAGTCCATCATGACCGGCACGCCGTTCGAAACCTACATGATCAAGGACGGTGTCGATGCCACCTCGGTGGAAGGTGTGGCCGACTCGCCCTACATCAAGGCGACACCACATCACCTGGTCGACCTGCACACACCGAAGATCGACGTGCCGGTACTGTGGTGGCGTTCGGTCGGCCACAGCCAGAACGCCTTCATCATGGAAAGCCTGATCGACGAGATGGCACATGCCGCCGGACGCGACCCGCTTGAATACCGCAGGCATCTGCTGAAGGACCATCCGCGCCATCTCGCCGCGCTCAACCTGGCAGCCGAAAAGGCAGGCTGGGGCAACCCGTTACCGGCCGGCGTATCCCGCGGCCTGGCCGTGCATGAATCTTTCGGCAGCTACGTCGCCGAAGTGGCCGAAGTGTCGGTAGTGGATGGCGAAGTAAAGGTCCATCGCGTGGTCTGCGCCATCGATTGCGGGCTGGTAGTCAATCCGGAATCGCTGGCTGCACAGATGGAGTCCGGCATCGTCTTCGGCCTCAGCGCCGCTCTGACCGGCAAGATCAGTCTGAAGAATGGCCAGATCGAACAGACCAACTTTAACAATTATCCTGTACTGCGCATGAGCCAGATGCCCAAGGTGGAAGTACATGTCGTACCGAGCACGGACAAGATGGGCGGCGCCGGCGAGCCGGCAACCCCGCCGATTGCTCCGGCCGTCACGAATGCAATCTTTGCTGCCACCGGCAAACGCATCCGTACACTGCCGATCTCCGATCAGCTGGCCTGAGCCCATGAACTCACTTGATTGGGAAGTGCTGACCAGAGCGCGGGATTGGCTGCAGGAAGGCCATCGCGTACATCTCTTTACCGTGGTACAGACCTGGGGCTCGGCGCCCCGCCTGCCCGGTGCCATACTCGCCATCCGCGAAGACGGCCAGCTCTGCGGCTCGGTTTCCGGCGGCTGCATCGAGGACGATCTGGCCGACAAGGCCAGGAATGGCCAACTACCGGCATCGGTCGCCATGATGGAATACGGCGTCAGCCGCGATGAAGCGCAGCATTTCGGCATCCCCTGTGGCGGCAGACTGCAGATCTTCGTCGAGCCGCTGGCGAATATCGAGCAGTTGCAACCCTTGATCCAGCACATCGAGCAGCGGCAGCTGGTACAACGCTCAATCAATATTCATAGCGGCCATATCCGGTTGAGCGAAGCGCTTGCCGGCAGCTCCGCCAGGCTGGAAGACGACTGGTTCCATACCTATTTCGGGCCCAAGTGGCGTTTACTAATCATCGGTGCCAACCAATTGGGAAGCTCGCTGGCCGTCATGGCACAAATGCTGGATTTCGACGTCATGGTCTGCGAACCGCGTGCAGATATCCGCGCACAGTGGCAGGTCGAAGGCACGCGCTGGGTCGATGGCATGCCGGATGATGTCGTGCAGAACATCCGTCCCGATGCACACACCGCCATCGTCGCCGTAACCCATGACCCCAAGCTGGATGACATGGCCCTGCTCGAAGCCCTGAAATGCGATGCATTTTATGTAGGTGCTCTCGGTTCACGCAGAAATCAGGATAAACGACGCGAGCGCATGCGCATGTTCGATTTGAGTGAAAGCGAGATCGACCGCCTGCATGGTCCGGTCGGCCTCGCGATCGGCAGCCGCACACCCTCCGAGATCGCCATCGCCATCCTCGCCGAGATCATTCAGGTGCGCAGCCAGCAACGCGTGGCTGCAACTCAATCCGCTGAATGCGCACAACAGCACTGTCACGCTTGAGTCCAAGCATATTAGACGCATCCGCCAGGCACTTGCGAAATGATTTGAGACTTACTGCCCTGGCAGATCTGCCGGTGTGTCGATATCAAGCAGGATGCCCGGATCATTACATTCAAACCGCTCAACTTCTGCTGGATATCTTTCAAACAGGACGCGCGCGCCTTGGTCCCCATTCAGGACCAGCAAATCAGCAGTAAACTTGGCAGCAAAACCGACAGGATGCCCTCTCTTGCCCTGATAAGTCGGCACTACGATACTTCGGCCGGCATCAATACGGCTGGCGATTTCTCTTATGGTTTGTGGCTGGATACAAGGCATATCTCCCAAGGCAATGACAAAGCCACGGGATTCCGGATAGAGCCTGATTGCATGACGGATGCCTGAAACCAGACTGTCCCCCATCTCCTGTTCATGCTCGCCGCAGAGGACCAGCTGCATGCCTGCTGCGGTCAGCGTGGATTGCAGTTCCATATGCTGCGGCCGCACCACAGCGATCGATTGCGGTAACGCGGTCAGAAGATTCTGCGCCGAGGACAAAGCCAGCATGCGACTGTCCGGCAATTTTTGTATCAGCTTGTTTTTTGCGCCGAACCGGCGCGAATGACCTGCAGAAAGAAGTATGCCGACGACATCCATCTATGACCTACGGTTGATATGAATCAGGAAATGAAACAATTGGCGGAGAGGGCGGGATTCGAACCCGCGACAGAGTTGCCCCTGTGCCACCTTTCCAGGGTGGTGACTTAAACCACTCATCCACCTCTCCGGTTTGGAGGCGGGATTATAGCGTAACTCTTGCGGGTATCCAAACTTCCGTTTGAGATTTCAGAATATTTCTGCAAATCAGTCGCGCTTGCCAAGCAGGATATAGGCGTCAATCTCACCCTTGCCTTTCACAGCAATCCGGCCTAGAGATTCGAAATTGAACTTGTCTTTCAATAGCAGATAGGTGGTTTCTGTCACCTGCACACTGCCTGGAGTCGCATAGTGCTCCATGCGGCTCGCTACATTTACCGTATCGCCCCAGAGATCATAGCTGAACTTGCTGTTACCGATAACGCCGGCAATGACCGGCCCGCTGTTGATGCCGATGCGCATCTTCAGTTCCTTGCCGTTCTTTAACGCGACTTCCTGCAACACGGACTGCATGTCCAGAGCCATATTGGCGACCGCTTCGGCATGATCCGCCCTGGCATTCGGCACGCCGCCGACTACCATATAAGCATCGCCGATGGTCTTGATCTTCTCCAGACCGTATTTCTCGGAAAGCTGGTCGAAACGGGAGAACACCTGATTCAGCAAATTCACCAACTCCGATGGCGGCATACCGGCCGAGATCTGCGTGAAATTAACCAGATCCGCGAACATGATGGTAACCGCGTCATGGCTATCGGCAATATTGAGGCTCTCGGCCTTCAACCGGCTGGCGATGGATTCAGGCAGAATGTTGAGCAGCAGTTTATCCGACCTTGCCTGCTCGATGGCCAGCGCCTGCAGCACGCGTTCCTTCTGTGACTGGAAGTAGCGCATGACGATGTAGAGAATGGTGGCGGTGCCGGAGAGATTCATGACAAAGAAGGTGTCTTTGACATGAACCGGAATCGGCAAGGCGTTGCTGGCAAATATGGTGTTCATCTGCCAGGAAACCGCAGCTAGGGCTAGGAAGAGTGCAAACCAGGGAGTTGACTGACGCGTACCCAGGATCATCAGCGCACCCACTGGCGACAGTATGGCCCAGATAGCAACGCCGCTGGAAGCCTCGAAGCCACCGATTACCCATTGCATGAAAAACGGCATGACCAGCAACATGACCAGTTGGGTAAAGATGAAATAATCGAAACGCTTGAAATGGTAGAAGATAAGCAGGCTGACGTAGGAAACGACAATGTAGGCATAAGGTACAGCCGCCATGAAGGCATAGCCTTCACCCAGACCGGAAAGTGTAAAAATCCAGAAAACGCAGATCAGGCTCTCGGCAAAGACAAGTAATGAAAGAATTGCCCTGCCAACCAATGGCGCAGATGGATCGGAGAATCGACCCCAGACGTGGCGTGGAAATCCGCCGAAAGATTTGAGTTTCAATCCCATCGCCGTTTAATCAGAAAAACGCCCATTGTTATTATTCTCATGCCCCCAGAACGTCTTACTATAGCGCATGCCTATTGAGTTATCCAGCCACCGACTGCCAAATAATGGCACTTTTATTTCCATCTCCAGCGTCATGCGCCGTGGCATTTGGGACCGGTTTTAGGGTATAATTCGGTCAGGCGGGCCTCCCCGCATTGCAAAGTAGCCAATCTGGTCAGGTCCGGAAGGAAGCAGCCACAACTGCTGAAGCAAGTGCCGGGGGTTAGGCTCGCCCCCTATTCCTCCGCAAGTTGGTGCCAAAGCTGCTTGAGACTTAAGCCATGACTTAAGCGATGATTTCAGCTAAAGTTGAGTCACTGCAAACAAGTTCTTAATCTCGCGAGTATCCAAGTATGAGTTATCAGGTTCTGGCCCGAAAATGGCGTCCAAAATCGTTTGAAACGCTAGTCGGCCAGGATCATGTCGTGCGCGCATTAAGCAATGCACTGGATCAGCAACGTCTGCATCATGCCTATCTCTTCACCGGCACACGCGGTGTAGGCAAAACCACACTGTCACGCATACTCGCCAAGTCACTGAATTGCGAAACCGGCGTCACGTCCAAACCTTGCGGCCAGTGCTCTGCCTGCTTGGCTATCGACAAGGGCAGCTTTATTGATTATGTCGAGATGGACGCCGCATCGAATCGCGGTGTCGATGACATGACAGCCCTGCTGGAGAAGGCTGTCTATGCACCCACTCAGGGCCGCTACAAGGTCTACATGCTGGACGAAGTGCATCAGCTCACCGGCCATGCTTTCAATGCCATGCTGAAGACGCTGGAGGAACCTCCAGCGCACGTCAAATTCATCCTGGCAACCACTGACCCGCAAAAGGTACCCGTTACTGTACTCTCGCGCTGCCTGCAATTCAATCTGCGCCAGATGTCCGGCACTGCCATCAGCGAACACCTGCAGCACATCCTCGCAGAGGAGCAGATCGCTTACGAACCGGTCGCACTGCAGCTGATTGCTCGCGCCGCCAACGGCAGCATGCGCGACGCCCTTTCACTGCTGGACCAGGCTATCGCCTACGGTGGTAATGCAGTCAATGAACAGGAAGTTCGCGCCATGCTGGGCGCGATCGACCAGAGCTATCTGTTCGACCTGCTCGACACGTTGGCAGCACAGGATGGGGCCGGCCTGATGGCCTTTGCCCAGCAGATGGAGCAGCGCAGCCTGTCTTTCGAAGCCGCTCTGGCAGATCTGGCCACACTGCTCTACCAGATTGCGGTATATCAATCCGCGCCGGGCAGCGTTTCTCAGGACCTGCCGGAATATGCCCGGTTGGTGGCGCTTGCAGAAAAACTCAGCCCGGAGCAGATACAGCTGTTCTATCAGATCGCCCTGCTTGGACGCCGCGACATCGGTTTGGCCCCCGACGAATTTGCCGGCTTCAGTATGTGCCTGCTGCGCATGCTGGCATTTCTGCCAAGCGAAGGCTCAGCAGCGACCGCTACCGGAAAACCTGTAGCCGCTACAAGCTCTGACACCACTGCACTGGAGTCTGCACAGACAAAAGCAACACCGTCCTCGCAGGTATCAGCGCCGAATGCTGTCACCCCGGCACCGGGAACCCCACCAACTGAAACTATCGACAAAACTAAAGCCGAGACCAAAACCGAAACCGCCAGTACTGTGTTTGACGGCAACTGGCGTCAGCTGGTCGACCAGCTCAAACTCGGACTTGCCAGAGCACTGGCACAGAACTGCGAACTGCTGCGCCACGACGCGCATAATTTCTATCTTTCAGTACCGGCAGCTCACAAACACCTGCTGGATCAAAGCTATCAGGAAAAACTGCGTACTGCTCTGGTTCAGCATTTCGGCACCAATATCAAGCTGCATTTTGAAGTAGGCGGTACTGGCAATACACCTGCCGCGCAAATCAGCCAGGAAAAGGCCCAAATGCAATCCACTGCGGAATCTGCCATACGGGAGGACGATTTCGTTCAGGCTCTGGTCCGTGATTTCGGTGCACAAATTATTCCTTCAAGTATCAAACCAATTCAGTAAAACCCATCAGGAGAAGACAGATGATGAAAGGTGGCATGGGCAACCTCATGAAACAGGCCCAACAAATGCAGGAAAACCTGAAACGCGCACAGGCCGAACTGGCCACGGTAGAGGTTGAAGGCCAAGCTGGATCCGGCATGGTCAAGATCACTATGACCTGCAGAAATGAAGTCAAACGTGTCAGCATCGATGATAGCCTGATGGGTGACGACAAGGAGATGCTGGAAGATTTGCTGGTACTCGCGCTGAACGACGCGGTCAGCAAGGCTGAAGCGACCTCGCAACAACGCATGAGCGGCCTGATGCCGGCCGGCATGAAGCTGCCGTTCTGATCACAGCAAACCTGATAAGAATTCATGCACAATCCGCCTGCACTTGAGCAACTTGTTGAAGCCTTGCGCTGCCTGCCAGGTGTGGGTCCGAAGTCTGCACTGCGTATGGCCTATTATCTGCTGCAACGTGACCGCCAGGGCGCCAACCAGTTGGCAGTCTCGCTTAGCCAGGCTCTTGGTGTCATCAATCATTGCAGTCTCTGTAACAACTTCAGTGAGCAGCCGATATGCCCGTTATGCGCATCGGAAAAACGCGACTCCAGCCTGCTCTGCGTCATCGAGATGCCAACTGATCTCATGATGCTGGAACAGACGCAAGCCTATCAAGGCATGTATTTCGTGCTCATGGGTCGCTTGTCACCACTCGATGGCGTAGGCCCCAAGGAAATCCACCTGGATAAACTGATCAAACGCGCACAGGACGGCCTGATACAAGAAGTCATACTCGCCACCAATTACACGGTCGAGGGTGAAGCTACTGCGCATTATGTCAGCGAATTACTGAAGGCACGTGGCCTGAAAGTCAGCCGTATCGCCAGAGGGCTACCCATGGGTGGCGAGATCGAGCATGTAGACAGTGGCACCCTGGCGCAGGCCATGATGGAACGCCGCAGCGTCAGATAGAGGGTATAAGGAAGCGCTGATTAAATGAGTGAGCGGGATGAAATGCAAGGCGCACGGAACGCAACAGCCGAGATAGTATGCGTTATACAGCCAGGTTGTGAGTACCGCGCAACGCTGCAATTCGCCCGCGTAACCATTTAATCAGCGCTTCCAAGCAGGCTGAGCAACTCGCCGGGCTCGGCAATCATGGCGTCTGCGCCCCATTCCTCCGGCCTGTCAGCCACATCGATATAGCCAAACAGCGCAATCACGGTCTTCATGCCGGCCGCCCGACCCGCCTGCACATCCCGCTCAGCATCACCCACGTAGACACAATCAATCGGACTGGCGCCTGCCATCTTGCATGCCATCAACAAGGTGTCGGGATGAGGTTTGGCGCGCGGCGCGTCATCGCCACAGACCAGGCAACTAACGCGCTCATGCAACTGCAAAGCCTGGATCAGCGGTTCGGAAAAACGTCGCGGTTTGTTGGTGACGATGCCCCAGGGCATCTTTCTGCTTTCTATTTCACCAAGAACCGCTTCAATACCGTTGAATAAAACCGGTGAGCGGGTAAAGACCTGATCATAGAGATCAAGATACTCCTGGCGCATGTCGGCGAAACGATCATCTTCCGGATTCAGATTGAAACCGACGGACAACAGACCCTTGGATCCATGTGAGGCAAATGGCCTGATCTCGCTCAACGGCAATGCTTGCAGTCCATAACGCTCGCGTTGCAGATTGAGCGCATACCCCAAGTCCGGCGCGGTATCGACCAGCGTTCCATCCAGATCAAAAAATATCATGGCGAGATACTATTTGGTCGCGTGCAGCAGGTAATTCACCGACACATCATCATCCAGCCAATAACGCTTGCTTAATGGGTTGTAACTCATGCCCTTGAGACCTGAAACCGTTAATCCGCTCCGGCGCACATATGCTGAAAGTTCGGAAGGCTTGATAAACTTCTCATATTCGTGCGTGCCTTTAGGTAGCATATTCAGCACGTATTCAGCGCCGACAACGGCAAACAGGTAGGCCTTGGGATTGCGATTGATGGTGGAAAAAAACACATGCCCACCCGGCTTCACCAGACGGGAACAGGCGCTAATGACAGCTGCAGGGTCAGGCACATGCTCCAGCATTTCCATGCAGGTGACGACATCGAAACTCTCCGGCTCTTCGGCAGCCAGCGCTTCAACTGCAACCAGACGATAGTCAACCTTGACCCCGCTCTCCAGGCTATGCAGATGAGCCACTTTCAGCGCTTTCTCACCCAAATCGATACCTGTAACCTCTGCGCCTCTCTGTACCATGGATTCCGCCAGAATACCGCCTCCGCAGCCAACGTCGAGCACACGTTTGCCCGACAATTGCGCATGACGGTCGATAAAGTCCAGACGCAGTGGATTGATTTCGTGCAGAGGTTTGAACTCGCTGTTCTGATCCCACCAGCGATGCGCAAGTGTAGCGAATTTCTGCAATTCTGCCGGATCGACGTTCTGTTCCTGTTTCATTTCCGTATTCAGTGTATTCATTGATGTTGTGTCAGTCTTGTGTGCCAAACCGTAACGATTTCCTTCAATTCTGCGGGCTCGATATTGGCATAGACGCCATCCTGGCCCTTAAGTTTTTGATATTTCAATTCGCCGGCAACCCAGGTATGGGTGACATGCTCACGTCCAGTCACATAAACCAGATGAGAAATCGGGTCGAAACATGGGAGCAGTTCGGGATCAGCGATCCTGACTGCAGTCAGATCGGCAAATTTACCTATCTCGATAGTACCAATCTTATCATCCAGACCCAATGCTCGGGCAGCATCTATTGTAGCCATTTCCAGAACCGTTTTCGCGGGCAGCGCAGCGGCATTGCCAGTCGAACCCTTTGCCAATAGCGCTGCAAGTCGCATCTCAGAAAATATATCCAGACGGTTGTTGCTGGCGGCACCGTCAGTTCCGATACCGACACCCACGCCGCGCTGCATCAGATCAGCGATTGGCGCTATACCGCTGGCAAGCTTGAGATTGGAAGTCTGACAGTGAGCCACATGACAACCGAATTCCGCAAGCATGTCCATTTCCCGCTCATCAACATGCACGCAATGCGCAGCAACGAGGCCCGGCCCCAGCACACCGAGTTCGGCCAGACGCTGGAGCGGACGAACCTTGTATTTTTCCAGACTTTGAGAGATTTCACCGGCAGTTTCATGCAGATGGGTATGAATCCCCAGCCCCAGCTGTTCTGCATAGGTCATGATTTTTTCAAAACTGCGGTTCTCAACCGTATACGGCGCATGCGGCGCCAGACTGGTCGTCAGCAACGGATTGCTGCGCCAGCTGTCGCGGGCTTCCAGCCCCTTGAGCAGGTAATCATCGGCATCATTGGCATAGGCGGTCGGGAACTCCAGCACGACCAGGCCGAGATTGGCCCTCATGCCGGATTGCATGACTGCCTCCGATGCGGCCTGAGGATAAAAATACATATCGCTGAAGCAGGTCACACCCCCTGCCAGCATCTCCGCACAGCCCAGCAATGTTCCATCCCGTACGAAACGTTCAGAGAGCGCCTGTTTTTCTGCCGGCCATATGTGCTGCTGCAGCCAGGTCATCAATGGCAGATCATCGGCAAAACCGCGCAGCAAGGACATGGCTGCATGTGTATGCAGATTAATCAGGCCAGGCATCAGTACATGTTCTGGCAAATGAATGTTGCTATCTGACTGGTAACGGCTTTCCAGCTGTGCTGCAGGCAAGATATCGATTATCTTGCCACCACTAACGACGATACTGGTGTTTTCCAGGACATCGCCCGAGACGGTCGCAACCCATCTGGCAGTAATGGCAAGATCAGATTTTTTCAGGTGTTCAGTCATTGAATTCATAAAAAAGCCCCGCATCGCGGGGCTTTTGAGTTAACAGCGTTGATTATTCGCATGCCTTTACATCATCGCGATTAGCTTCGATTTCAACACGACGATTTGGTTGCAGACACTCAATCAGCTCTTTACGTGGCAGCTTTTCAGAACAGATCACGAGCGGTGTGGATTCACCTGCGCCGTAGGCACGTATCATGCCAGCATCAATACCTTGGCTGATCAGGTAAGAAGTTACTTGATCGGCCCGACGCTTGGACAAGGCATCATTATATTCGTGCGAACCCAGCATGTCTGTATGACCAGTTACGAAAACAACCTCAAACGGCTCGCTCTTCAACTTTGGAATCACTTCATTATCCAGTACCGCAATACCTTCAGGTTTCAGCTTGTCCTTGTCGAAACCGAACAGGACTTCTGCTGACAGTTCAAAACGCTCAACCTTGGGCTTGCATACCTTCGGTGCCGGTGCCGGTGCTGGTTCCGGTGCCGGTGCCGGTGCAACATATGGCTCAGGCTCGACAGCGGCAACTTTCTTGGGAGCGCCAAATTTCCAGATGGCACCAATATTCAAATAGGTATTACCGATGGTTTCAGTTCCGTTAAAGCCGAGATCACCCACGGCCTTGGCATTGTTTTCAGCTTCTGCACGGCTCCAGACATGACGCAGATCAGCCTGCATGCCTAGTGCTTCAGTGAACATGAACTGTGCGCCAACACCGACATTGGCCATCCAGGAAGTCTTTCTGTCGCCGATATCAACTCCGTTGACATCATAATCAATATTGTTGCGGGCCAAACCCAAACCAGCCAACAGGAATGGTCTGAATCTGTCACGACTGAACATGTACAGTGCATCGACACCAAACAAAGTCTGCTTGAACTTGCCGCTACCACCAGCAACATTCAGGTCTTCGTCCGCACGTGCATGGCCAACACCAATCTGCACATCCCAGTGCTCGCTCAGTTCCTTACCGATACGTAGAAAGCCGCCTGCATTGTTGTCAGCATCCAGATCGCTGTCAGTATTCATGTAACTGACACCAGGAACGATGTACCAGGAACCTTCGTACGCATCGCCCGCTTGAGCAGTTGCTACGCCAAAACCCAAAACCCCGGCAATTGCCAGACTCATTAAATCTTTTTTCATTATTGATTACTCCAATGGTGGCCTTCTGATGAATAAACTATACGCAAAGCAAATGACACATGCAATTCAAATGCCTTAGACAATCAATGTATTAGCACCTCATGCCGAACATTGTTGTATTTATGCAACAACTTTCTGATGGATTTGAGTCGGCCTGCATCCAGACTGGTATTTCTATCCAAATCCATACATGCCGCACCACGGAATCCCAGGTAGTCCGGCTGTAAATCCAGTAATGCAGCAATGTGTGTTTCTCGAAGCGATCCTGCCAGCCCTGTCAGCAGATTCTGCGCATGGGCGACATCACAGAAGTTCTGCAGATCCAGCGCAGTCAGACAATCCAGCAGACTGCCGTTCTGCTTGTTTGCAGTATCCAGCATGACGCCATGGAATCCGGTGGCCTTAAGCACCTGTACCAGGTTGAAATCCGGTTCCTGATCCGCCATCATTACAGCGATCAGTTTGACCTCTGTAGTTACGATTTTCCCGATTTCACGGGCACACGCCTCCAACTGCCCATTTCCAAAAAATCCCACTTTGACGATATCAACACCGGTAGCCATCACCTTTTGCACGGCATCCGCCAGCAAATCAGGTTCCATCGGCAAGTCACCTACGGTTGCGCTGGTCACGCAGCTTCTTCCTGTGGCCGCCACAATTGCGGCAATCTCTGTCAATGGCAAGCGGCCCAATGCACCCTCGGCAGGGTTCTTCATATCAAGGATATCGACCCCCGCATCAAGTGCAAGCTCGGCCTCTTGCAGATTGGTAACACTGATAAGCAGGCCAGTCACACCATGTTCCCCATGTTCGTTTCGGCCTTGAAATTATCCACGCGCTCCACCAGCCATTGCCAGGCCTGTATCTCACGCTCTCCTGCGGTCTTCTCAATGGCGATACTGAGATACGCCATTTCTGCATCTATCTTTTCCACCGGCAGCATATGCAAACGGCTGACCAGTACAGCCAGTTCGATCACCGCCGCCTGGGCTCGATTGAAACCGCGGAATGGCAGATGTTGCGCTTCATGCACGACCTTGAAAACGAGTTCCGGCCTACGGGCATCCTCGCGCACTTCAAGCAGTTCCAGTTCCCGATGTGCCAACGCCGATTCAAGCACAGCCCCATGGACCTTGTCTGCCGGCCTTAATGGCCAGTCGCGACGACCGGTCAGTGCTCCGGCAAAGACACGCACATCATCGGTCAGATTCATGACAGCACAACGATGCAACAACAGATTATCCAGACTGGCAGACGGCCGGAACGGCGCAATCAGCACCTGATCATCCTGCTGACGAACGCCGAAAGGCGCAATATGCGGTTTGTCTTGCGTGTCCAGACTGGTGATGATGGCTTCATGGATCAGAGGCATGCGCGCTACTCCTTCTTGGCCCTTTTCTCTTTGAGCGAGGCAGCGCGGTGAGCAACCCGCCCTTCCGGTTTCTTTTGTTCTGTATTACAGCCCCATTCCAGTTCTTCGTCCTGCTTATAGCGCTTTCCCAGCCGCCAGGCGATTTGCGCCCGCGCCAGTTCCACCCCCAGATAAAAGGCATGCGAAGCATCATCATCCACCTTCAGATGCGGATACAACTTGAATGGATCGGTATCCTGATAATGCCCTTCGCGGTTGTAGGCATGCAGCCCGGTTTCACTAACTTGTATGCGGAAGCTGGGGTCTTTGATGGCCGCAGCAAACTCCGCAATTTCATCATCCGTATACGTGAAAGGCCGCCGGTCATGCAGACCAAGCAGGCCATTGCTGTAATCACGTGGCAGCCGCCGGTCTTCACGTGCCGCATACATGACGCGCCGCGCCACATCGGCCTCGGCAACCGCATTAACGGCGTGCGGACTGACCGATGTTGCCAGCACGGCATTGATCCTCAGTTCCGAGATAATGCCGAATAGAATGGCATTGATGCCGGTCGTATCGGCATCGGTCAGTTCTGTGAGATTACCTACGCCCATCATGATCCGGATATCAGGATACCGTTTGCGTAAGCGCTGATACCTGACGATAGACTCAGTCAGGCCGAAAGGGATCGGGTCAAGAATGGCATCGGCAATGAAAGGCCTGCCCTGCTTCTGCATCTTCTCAATCGCCCTGTAAAGCGACGGCATATTGCCAGGGGAAGACGGGATCAGAATCGGCGTTGAAGCCACTTCATCTGCGATCCAGAGCGATTTTTCGTTGAGACTGAGTAGATAATCTGCGCCACTTTGCCCTGCCAGTAACAGGTCATCCTGATTGAGCGAATCGACGCTGACCATAAACCCCGCAGCCTTGAGTGCACGGATAGCGTCTGCGAGATGCGGGAACGGCGTGTTGGGCAGGCAGCCCAGATCGATGACATCCGCGCCCTGCTGCCGGTATGTCTCGGCTCGCTGGATAATGGCGTCTACAGTCAAATCCGGCGCTTCAACAATCTCGGCGAATATACTGACGTCATAGCCGGACAAATCCGGCTCCTTGCCACCACGACCGAAATATTGCGGCAAATCCTTCAGGTCTTCGGGCCCAAGTTCGACCGGAATGCCGTACTTTTCTTCCAGTTTGGTCAGATCGCCACGGCACAATCCGGGCAACACCATCTTGTCAGCGTCGCCCGTATCAGGCAAGCGGCGCAGAATCAGCTCGGGGGTCATGAGGGCAGCGACAGATACACCGATCTGGGCAACCCGGTACTTGAAATCCTGTGGATGCTTGTCGTCAGCCTGTATGCCTGCCAACACCTTATGCAGACTTTTCTCGGCCAGTTTTCCGGTCAGGAAGAGGAGGTTCTCAGACATGCCAAACGGTCCTGGATGGCGGTTTGCAATTGCTGCATATCCCCGACGACCGTGGTTTCCTCAAAGCTTTTGAGTGTTTCCATATTCTGCAGGTCGATGCGTCGCGGATAGACCTTGACGATGTTTTCGCGCGGGGCCTCGGATTCCAGTTCCGGCTCGGTATCGCAGGCAAAAATGATGCTCGGCAGACGCGTTTTACCCGCCTGTGCATACAGATTGGTCACCAGATTATCGGAAATACCTGCAACCATTTTTGCCACAGTGTTGGAACTGGTAGGTGCAATTACCAGCGTATGGTATTTGCCCTGATAGAACAATTCGACCGGGACACTGCTCGCGGTTTTATCCTGGAAAACACGGCCGACATTATGCTTGTAGCCGTATTGCTGCAGGATCTCGGCCGCCGCCCTGCTCAGAAAGAGATCAACATTCTTCAGACCACTGATGATATCCAGACATTCACGCAGATAATGGCCGGAACCGGTCAGCGCCCAGGCCAGACGTTTTTCCTCGATTGCCAAGACTTCAGACTCCGAAAGGATGGCGCAACACTATGGTTTCATCGCGCTCAGGGCCGGTTGAAACAATATCGACCGGAACACCGCAAAGCGCTTCAAGACGTTTCAGATAAACCTGCGCATTCTCGGGCAGGTCTTCCCAGCGGCTGATACCGAAGGTGCTCTCGCTCCAGCCGGGCAATGTCTCGTAAACCGGCTTGCAGCGTGCGACATCATCCGCGCCTACAGGCAGCATATCGACCAGCTGGCCGTCCAGTTCATAACCGGTACAAATATCCAGTTCGGCAATGCCGTCCAGCACATCCAGTTTGGTGATACACAAACCGGTCAAACCGTTGATCTTGGCTGAACGACGCAAGGCTGCAGCATCGAACCAGCCGCAGCGGCGCTTGCGCTTGGTCACTGTGCCGATTTCACGGCCCTTGTTAGACATCTGATAGCCAGGCAGATCAATGGTCTCGATATCCAGCTCGCTGGGGAAAGGGCCACCGCCGACTCGCGTGGTATAGGCTTTGGTGATACCCAGCACATAATGCAGCATCTGCGGACCCACACCGGTACCGGCAGAAGCCTGACCGGATACGCAGTTGGAAGAGGTTACATATGGATAGGTACCATGATCGACATCCAGCAGCGTACCTTGCGCTCCTTCGAACAGAAGTCTTTCTCCTGCATCATTTGCGGCATAGAGCTCTGCTGAAATATCCGCCACCATGGGACGCAACTCCTCGACCTGCGCCATGCATTTGGCCAACTGCGCCTCATAATCTGCGGGTTCGGCATTGAGGTAATTGACCAGCACGAAATTGTGATAATCGAAGACTTCCTTCAGCTTCTCGGCAAAACGTTCCGGATAGAACAAATCATAGACACGCAAAGCACGGCGTGCCACTTTGTCTTCATAAGTCGGGCCTATGCCCTTGCCCGTCGTGCCGATCTTCTTGTCTACGCCCCTGGCTGCTTCACGCGCCTTATCCAACTTGATATGACAGTCAAGAATCAGCGGGCAGCCCGGACTGACCTTCAGACGGCCACGAACTTCAATACCCTCTTTTTCCAGACCCTTGATTTCATCCAGCAGATGACTGACATCCAGCACCACACCATTACCGATATAGCACTTGATACCATCACGCACGATACCTGAAGGCACGAGGTTAAGCTTGTATTCGCGCTGCGCCGCACCTTGGCCAATGACCAAAGTGTGACCGGCATTATGGCCACCCTGAAACCGCACCACGCCTTGCGCGTGATCGGTCAGCCAATCAACGATCTTACCCTTGCCTTCGTCCCCCCATTGGGTACCAATCACTACTACATTTTTCACCATGATTTACCTGATACTTTTCTAATTTAATTCAGTAGTTCCGGTGCCGCGACAACCTGCCACTGCGTCCCCTGTTTTTCCAGCTTTCGATCGCAACCAAGCTCCGCCCTATGCCGTTCATGCCCCGGCAATTCCTGAATGACAATCTGCCCATCTGTACGCAAGACTTCGATCGCCTGCTGCAACCCATAATCGTCGTCACAAGGGGCGAATATCGCCCTGGTTTTTTCTGCCGGAGGCAAAGCCGTGACTACGCCGCGCAGGTCCAGACTGAACCCAGTGGCCGGCCTGGCGCGGCCAAAAGCCTGGCCGACTTCGTCATAACGCCCGCCCAAGGCGAGCGGACCTGCATATCCCTGCGCATATGCCGCGAATACAATGCCGCTGTGATAGTGATAGCCACGCAGTTCGGACAGATCGAAACAGACATCCACACCCAAGTCAGCCAGTTGCGCCCCAACATAGCGCAGATCACTCAATGCCTGACGTATCTCCGGATGAGCAGGCAGCACCTGCTCAGCCTGCTGCAGCATCTCGATGCCACCGTTAAGCCGGGTCAGGCTGCACAATGCCTCACGTGTTGTAGCGTCAAGGTCTGCACTCAATTCCTTGACCGCCGACTGGTCCTTGCTCTGCAAAGCAGCATACAGGGCTTGCTCCAGCTTGCCGGAAAGCTTGCTCTGACTCACCAGACTGCCAAAAATACCGACATGACTGAAATCGATATGCAGCGACTGCACTCCCACCGCCTGCAATGATTTGATCATCAGACGCTGAATCTCGACATCGCTTTCCACGCCGGCATGACCAAAGAGTTCGGCACCTACCTGCAATGGTTCACGCGTTTGCGCCAACCCATCCGGATTGGTTTTCAGCACGCTGCCGGCATAACACAAACGGGTAACACCCTGACGGTTAAGCATATGCGCATCGATTCTCGCAGCTTGCGGCGTAGTGTCAGCCCGCACGCCCATAAGGCGCCCGGTCAACTGATCAACGACCTTGAAGGTCGCCAGATCGAGATCATGCCCCACCCCGGTAATGAGTGATTCAAGATATTCCAGCATGGGCGGAATCACGTATTCGTAGCCATGCACTCTGAACAGATCCAACAGACGGCGGCGTAGCGTCTCTATGCGGGCGGCCTCAGCAGGCAGCACGTCTTCAATATATTCCGGGAGTAGCCAATTGCGCATAGAAAAGCAGATTATCAGTTATCAAGTGGTTGGAGAATAGTCGATGAAGCCTTATTTGACGACCAGCACGATCAGCAGCCCGATCGCCATGGAAAGCAGGCCGGCAAAGCGCAACTGGCCATCATTCAGCTCGATCATGCGCCTGAAGGTATCACGCCAGACCCGAGGCGCCACCAGTGGCAGCACCCCTTCCAGCACCAGCATCAGGCCGAAGGCCATGATCAGTGTTGTCGTCAAACCAACCTCTTGATGTTACTTGCGGCCTGATGAGTCACGCATGTACTTGAAGAAGTCGGAGTTCGGCTCCAGCACCAGTACGTCACTCTTTTCACTGAAACTGTTGCGATAGGCTTCAAGACTGCGATAGAAGGCATAGAACTCAGGATTCTTGCTGTAAGCTTGAGCATATATCTCAGAAGCCTTGGCGTCACCCGCACCCTTAACACGCTGTGCCTCCATGAATGCCTCAGCGATAATGATTTCACGCTGCTTGTCGGCATCCGCACGAATCTTCTCTGCCGCACCGGCACCCTCGGAACGCAGTTCGTTAGCTACCCGCTTACGCTCGGCTTCCATACGTTGATAGACCGACTCGCTCACTTCCTGCGGTAAATCCACACGGCGCAAACGCACATCCAGCACCTGAATTCCAATCTGACGTGAGTCGCGGTCTGCGCGTTCACGCAGGATATCCATGATCTTGGAGCGTTCACCGGACACTACATCGTTAATTGTGCGCTTACCGAATTCAGCACGAAGACCATCATTCACAGTCTGAGCTAGACGGCGCTCTGCCTGCAGCTCATCACCACGCACAGATACATAATATTTCTCGGGATCGATAATGCGCCATTTGACGAAAGAATCGACCAGCACGTTTTTCTTCTCACTGGTAATGAAACGATCGGGATCGGCAGAATCCAGGGTCAGGATACGATTATCGAAATAACGTACGTTATCAACCAGCGGCACTTTGAAATACAGCCCCGGATCCTTCTTCACGGCCACAATCTTACCGAGACGGAATACGAGCGCATGTTCACGCTGATCCACCGTAAATGCAGAGAAGCTGACCAGCAACAAGGCCACAACCAGACCGAGCAGCACGGTACCAAGATTTTTCAACAGGGGATTACTCATCATTTATTCTCGCAATTCCTTATCTGGTTTCGCGTTCACGGCTGCGGAATGCATCACGTGTGCGCTGGGCTTCAAGTTCGATCTGGGCTGCGGATTGAGCAGAAACCGGTGCGCCGCCCTGCTGAGGCAACGTTGTTGCCCCCGTCGCTGAGAGCAACTTATCCAGTGGCAGATAAAGCAGACTGTTACCGCCCTTCTGATCAATGACCACCTTACTTACGCTGGAAAGAATCTGCTCCTGCGCATCAAGGTAGAGACGTTGACGTGTCACTTCCGGTGCGCGCTGATACTGCGTCAGGATCTGTTCAAAGCGGCTGGCATTACCTGTAGCCTCACTTTCAATCCGCGCTTTGTAACCTGCCGCCTCTTCCAGCAAGCGAGAGGCGGTACCTCTGGCTTTAGGAATGATATCGTTAGCATAGGCCTGACCTTCGTTTTTCTGACGCTCAAGATCCTGGCCGGCCTTGACCGCATCGTCAAAGGCAGCTTGCACCTGTTCCGGCGGTTGCGCATTCTGCATGGTCACACTGACAACGTTGATACCAGTCTTGTAGCGGTCGAGAATGCTCTGCATCAGGTCACGTGCAAGCACGGCAATTTCCTCGCGGCCTTCATACAACACGAAGTCCATCTTGGATTTACCTACGATCTCACGGATAGCGGTCTCTGCCACGCCACGCACATAACTTTCGGTATTGCGGTTGTTAAACAGCGCCTCTTCCACATCCTTCAGGTTGTATTGGACAGCAAATTGCAAATCGATAATGTTTTCATCGTCGGTGAGCATCAATGATTCGCGCAATTCCTTGCTGCGTGCTGAACTACCTTCTGCCGTTCTGTAGCCGACTTCGATCGTTCGCACCTGCTGCATATTGACGACCGTCACACTTTCAATCGGATACGGTATGTGCCAGCGTGGGCCAGGCATGGTAGTTTCCACATGTTTGCCGAACTGCAGCACCACACCACGGGACCCCTGATCCACAATGTAGAAGCCGGTTGCGAGCCAGATCAGCGCAATCAGACCGATAATCGGTAAAACCGGAGCGGTAGCTGCATTGCCGCCCGGTGCCGGATCGCCTCCCTTGCCGGACCTGCCGAACAAACCGTTGAATTTGCGCCCAAGATCACGCAGGACCTCGTCCAAATCAGGCGGGCCGCCACTGTTGCGGTTACCCCAACCAGGATCATTTGCCATACATTACTCCAAAACCATTAAATTAATTTACTCAACACGAGCGACATTTTCAGACGCCTCAATTCTTGAAACGTCAGTAAATTCTGACATTTTTTTTGCGATCGATTGCTGATGCTCGATCATGACCATCTTGACCAGATCGATTCCTGCACCAGTCGTTGCGGAAATTCTTACTGTACGAATTCTACCATACTCATCTCGCTCAAGCCCCGCTTCCATGCCCAGACGGTCAATCTGGTTAAGCACCAGCACCTGCCGGACATCTGCCGCCCCGATCTCATTCAACACCAGATTAACCTGGGCTATCTGCTCATCTCGATTAGGACTGGCTGCGTCAACCACATGCAGAAGCAGGTCGGCCTGTACAGCCTCTTCAAGAGTCGCGCCGAAAGCCTCGACCAAAGCATGTGGCAGGTGCTTGATAAAACCCACCGTATCTGACAACACGATAGGCCCGCACTCTGGAATGAAAAGTTTGCGTGAGGTCGTATCCAATGTTGCAAACAACTGGTCTGCTGCATAAACGCCTGACTGTGTCAGTCGATTGAACAGGGTTGATTTGCCGGCATTGGTATAACCTACCAGCGAGACTGACAATACATTGGAACGCTTGCGTGCACGACGTTGCAATCCCCGGGTCTTTTTGAGCTTGAGCAGCTTCTCGCGCAAAGATTTGATACGGACTCGCAGCATACGCCTGTCCAGCTCAAGCTGCGTCTCACCCGGACCGCCCCGCATACCGATACCGCCTTTTTGGCGCTCTAGGTGAGTCCAGCCTTTTACCAGCCGGGTAGACAGATGCTCCAGCAGAGCCAGCTCGACCTGCAACTTGCCCTCATGACTCTTGGCGCGTAATGCAAAAATATCCAGGATCAGACCAGTACGATCGACCACCCTGCATTCGAGCAGCTGTTCAAGATTTCGCTGTTGTGATGGGCTGAGATCATGATTGAACACCGCCACACGCGCCTCGGTGGACTTGATGGTTTCAGCCAGCTCCTCCGCTTTGCCGGAGCCGATGAAATACTTGGCATCGGGCTTGGGGCGACGCCCTTCTACCGTGGCCTTGATCTCCATTCCAGCACTGACAGCGAGCTGGCGCAATTCCTGCAAACTTTCCGCATAATCCGCCTCACCGAAATCCTGACTGACCAGAACCGCGCTATCGCCGCCACCGGGACGATCAAACATGCTTATCCAACATATGCGCCAATATATGCAAAATCCCGATCAAACCACTTACTGCTCAGCGTGTGCGGAGGTTAAAGATACAGCGCGCGCCGGTACGATCGTAGAGATGGCGTGCTTGTAAACCATTTGCGTCACGGTATTCTTCAGCAGGATGACATATTGGTCAAATGAATCGACCTGCCCTTGCAGCTTGATGCCATTGACGAGATAGATGGAGACTGGAACATGCTCCTTGCGGAGAGCATTCAAAAACGGGTCTTGTAGCGTCTGCCCTTTTGCGTTCATTTATATGTCCTTTTCTTGGAGGTCTTGTAGGTAAGACACAACTTCTATATTAGGTGGAATTAAATTAAATTCAAGTGATTAAACGTAAACAATTGACCTGAACCTCGATTGTTTCGTTCTCGTTGCTGTGAAATTTTTTCAGGATAAATTTCACAGCCCCTCGTGAATACGGGCCAGCGCCTCTTTCTGCCCCAGCAACGTCATCACCGCATCGATGCCCGGGGACTGCGCACCACCGGTAAGCAGCACACGCAACGGCATCGCCACCTTGGGGAACTTGAGACCATTCGATTGCACAGCATGATCAATCGCCGCATGAATCTGTTCAGGCGTCCAGTCGATAGCGGCCAGTTGTTCAGCCAAAGCCTTCAGAACCGGCATGATCTCCGGCGTCAGATGTTTTTCCTTGGCCGCAGGATCGACAACCGGCTTGTGATAGAAATACGCAATCTCATCAGCCAATTCGTTGAGCGTATGCACGCGCTCGCGATAAAGCTCGATCACCGATTTCAACTCAGGATGCTCGTTAACCACCACCCCGCGATCCTCCAGTCGCTGCCGAATATCGGCGGCAAGATGCGCCAGATCTGCCTGCTTGATGTAATGAGCATTCAGCCATCTCAGCTTTTCAGTATTGAACTGCGCCGCAGAAGGCGTGATGTGATCCAGATCGAACCACTGACAGAACTGCTTGCTATCGAACACCTCGTCGTCGCCATGCGACCAGCCTAGCCTGGCCAGATAGTTCACCACCGCCTCCGGCAGATAACCATCTTCATGATATTGCATGACACTGACGGCGCCATGGCGTTTGGACAGTTTCTGCCCGTCGTCACCAAGTATCATGGAAAGATGTGCGTATTGCGGCACATCGGCGCCCAGCGCCCTGAGCAGATTGATCTGGCGCGGGGTGTTGTTGACGTGGTCATCGCCACGAAGCACATGCGTGATATTCATGTCCCAGTCATCCACCACCACGCAGAAGTTGTAGGTCGGCGTGCCGTCAGCCCTGGCAATAATCAGATCATCCAACTCCGCATTGGATATCTCGATACGCCCCTTGACCAGATCATCCCATGCCACTGTACCGCCAGTCGGGTTTCTGAAGCGCACAACCGGCGGGATATTCTCGGGCTTCGGTGGCAAGGTCTTACCCCCTTCTGGCCGCCAGCGTCCGTCGTAACGCGGCTTCAAGCCCGCCTGCATCTGCTGCTCACGCATGGCGTCCAGCTCTTCTCTGCTGCTGTAACAATAATAGGCACTACCCTCATCCAGCATCTGCTTGATTATCTGCTTGTAACGATCCATACGCTGCATCTGGTAAAAAGGACCCTCATCCCAATCCAGACCCAGCCACTGCATGCCATCCAGAATGGCTTGCACGGCTTCCGGTGTTGAACGTTCTACATCGGTGTCTTCGATGCGCAAAATGAACTGACCTTGATGCTTGCGGGCGTAGGCCCATGAAAACAGCGCCGTACGGGCGCCGCCAATGTGAAGAAACCCTGTAGGACTGGGAGCAAAACGTGTACGTATGATCATAAATCAGCAGATAAGAGCAAAAACCGATTTTACCATGCGAATACATGCTGACGCCCGCATACAGTCAGAATATCGACAGCTGCGTGCAGAATTGCCTATTTTCTGACACCCGCTCTAGTCAGCACGGGCATCAGCCATCTGATTATTCGGTAATTTTACTTATAAATCATATGTTTGAAAGTAATATTTGCAGCCTGATCCAATGGTATGAATTTCGCTACCCAGTAACTATAAACATTCGAACTGGGTTGTATACATGAAATCATTACTCGGCAAACTGATTGGTAAAAATACAAAAACACAAGCTGCAGACTTGTCCTGGTTAGATGACTTAGCCAAGCTTGACGACATCACGGCCATCGAAAATTCAACGCAGAAACTGAAAGACTGTTTCGCCAACGACGCAATTAGCGCAGCCGATCGATTACGCATGCTGCTGGCCACGGATACGGAAAATCGTCAACGCATGCTGAGAATCACCCGGCAGTTTGTTGATTTCGAGAACATGCGCCCTGAACTGGAAACCCATACCGCCAATACGATGTATTTCTATCATCGGCAGATTTTCATCGGTTATCGCAGCTTCGTCGACTGTTTCCTGGATGCCAACGGGGATATCCTCTTTACCTACAACCGCCTGCCGGTCATCCTGGGAAGAGCACTGCAAGCGGCCTATGCCATGACCAGATGGCGCTACTACCGCCAGCAGTCGGCCGCCGGTATGACCTGGTCTGAAATATTCGGCTTGTACAGGATACTGGAGCAGGAATCGCTGCTTGATTTGACAGTGCCCCTTTACCACGACGAACCAGACATACATCTCGCTGCATCATTCGTGCAGGCCTGCATGCTCGACAGCCTTGGCAGTTCAAGCCTGAGCAAAGAACAGGTCGAAAGGACAGCCCGGCTACTGGAGAAACTGATTCCGTGGAGCAATATCAGCAAACATTACAACGAACACCGACACCTCTTCTATGTCGACCTCTCAGCTGATCGTGGCGCAAAACGCATACGCATGCTTGATGCACAACCGGATTTCCGCTATTGGGATACCGATCAGCTTTCAGCCAGGATCGATGCAGACATTCAGGCATTGGACAGGGACCTTCCACACGATCTGGAAAAAATCGGCAGCAGCAGCGAGTTACTGGAAATTTTCACCCTGTTGCGGTCGGAATGGTCCAGAAACGGTTACAAACGTCAACGGCGTTCGGAGGAACGGAGAAAGGTCATCAAACGCGTGATCGTCAGTTATGGCTTCCAGGATGTCTGCGATCAGTTAAAAAACATCTCGCACAGCTTGTATAAGGCCCCGCTAAAGCAATCTGAAACCAGTCTCGATGATAGACTGATGAACCATAATAGCGTTCGGACTGCGCCATCAATAGTTTATGAGAATTTGACAAGGCAGCGCTGGATGATCAGCGACGAGAGCAATAGCGGCTATGGCGTCATTTTCAGCGACAAACTGCCCACCGAAATCAAACTCGGCAAACTGCTTGGACTGGTTGTTGAAGACCAGCCCAAACGCCTGATTATCGGGCATGTTAAAAGTATCAATAAAGCGGCCAAGGCTGATAATCATCTCGGTATCAAGATTATCAGCAGAGAGGCCAACTGGGCACAACTCAGTCACGCCAGCCTGAAAACGGAAAATTCGGAGAATGCCAACGGCCTTTTCAATCAAATTCTGAAATTTGCCGCGATCTATCTACCAGTGGAACCCGGTCTCCTGAACTGGCCAAGCTTGATATTGCCACGAATCGAGTACGTAGAGCATGGCATTTACCAGCTATTTCAGCAGAACCATGCATCCATGGTGCAGCTGGGAGCACCGATTGAGACCAAGGATGACTGGATAGAGGTACGTATCAATAATCCTGAACGAAAATCAGACCAGCGGGCCATGGCCAGCAGCCCGGTAACTGACTCTGCGACTGTTGAATACTAATACATGTCCTGCCAGCCCCCGCCCAGGGCCTTGAACAGATCGACGCTTGCGATCAGCCTCGCCTGGCGGCTCTGGATATAGGCAATCACCGCATCGTTATAAACCCGCTGCGAGTCCAGCACATCAATATAAGCTGAGTAGCCTGATTTATATCGGTTATCAGAAATTTCCATGGCTTTTTTTGCGGCCTGTCTGCTGCTGTCAAGCAACGCTTCGCGCTCGGTATTCTGCCGCACGGTCACCAGCGCATCGCTCACTTCCTGAAAAGCAGTGCGCACACTTGCCTCATATGCGGCCAGCGCCTGCTTCTGTTGCGCCGTCGCCTGATCCACTCTGGCGGAGAGGCGACCTGCATTAAAAACAGGCAGATTCAGCCCAAGGCCGCCGCTCCAGATACGCGCAGCCGATTTCAGCACATCGCTCAGTTCTGCGCTCTCCCCGCCATAACTGGCTGTCAAAGAGATCGTGGGGAACAGTGCCGCTTTTGCGACACCGATGTTGGCATTCTGTGCGGCCAGTTCCTGCTCAGCCTGCCGGACATCCGGCCGCGCCTCAAGCAGGCCGGATGGCAACCCAGCTGGCGGCAACGGCGGTAGCGGCAATTGACTGATATCGCCTGCAGGCAGATTCAGGTCGAGCCGACCTGTCAACACGGCCAACTGGTGCTGACTGACTGCACGCAATCTTTTCAGCTCGACAATCTGCGCTGCCAGATTGGAGCTGGCAACCTCGGCCTGATACACGTCCAGCGCTGAAGAAACCCCGCCTTCGAGACGCTTTCTGGTCAATGCCAGACTTTCATTGCGCGTTCTCAGGCTATCTTCCGACAGGGTGATTTGTGATTCCAGACTACGCAGTTGCAGATAATTACTGACCACCAAACCGGTCAAAGACAATGCAACCGTATCTCTCGCATAGCGGGAGGCCAGTGTCTGCGCTCTGGCCGATTCCTTTGCCCGGCGCAACTTGCCCCAGAAATCCAGTTCATAGGAAGCACCCAGACGGATGGTGTAATTTTCGCGTATCGGATTTACACCGCTGATCAGAGGGTTGGCGCCACGCTGGGTAATGCGTGAACGACTTCCAGCAGCATCAAGATCAACTCGCGGGAACAACGCTGCACCTACTTCACGCAGGAAGGCATCGGCCTCCTCGATGCGCGCAACCGCAATCTTGATATCTGTATTGTTATCCAGAGCCTGAGCAACCAGATCATTCAGAACCGGATCCTGATAAAGTTCCCACCAAGGACTCTCGGCAGACAATGGTGGCTGATCTGCAGCCGCCACATCATCACTGCTGAATATCGCCGGCAGTGAAAACGCCGGACGCTGGTAATCCGGTCCCATCAACATGCATCCCGGCAAGAATGCAGTCAGCAACAGGCAGCCGACGATTTTTACTCCTGGCTTCATGCCATTTCCTTTTCCGTATTTCCATCCCGCTCTCTGTGCCTGGTTATCTGTCCATGCTTACGGGTCAGCCAGACAAAGAACAGCGGTATAAAGATTGTCGCAATAAAAGTCGCCATTAGCATGCCGCCGAACACGCCAGTGCCCATTGAACGACGCGCTGCAGAACCGGCTCCGGTAGCGATCACCAGCGGCACGATACCCAGCACAAACGCCATGGAAGTCATGACAATCGGACGGAAACGCAGTCTAGCGGCTTCAATCGCAGCATCTGCGACACTCATACCCTCCTCCAGCTTCTGCGTCGCGAACTCCACGATCAGAATGGCGTTTTTCGCAGCCAGCCCGATCAGCGTAATCAGTCCGATCTGGAAATAGATATCGTTCGGCATACCTCTGAAGAAAATAGCCAGCAAGGCGCCACACAATGCGAAAGGCACGGCCATGATGACAGCAAGCGGTAGTGACCATGTCTCGAACTGGGCGGCCAGAATCAGGAACACCATGATGATGGCGAAGGAAAAGGCGAATATCGCTGCCGAACCCGTACGCTTTTCCTGATAGGCCTGACCAGTCCAGGCCAATTGATAATCGTCGGGCAGATTCTGGGCAGCAATCTGCTCCACCAGTTGGATCGCCTCGCCCGAGCTTACGCCGGGCGCACCACTGCCAAGTACCTTGGCCGCCATGAGGCCGTTATAACGTTCCAGCTGCTCGGCTCCAACAATATGCTGCACCTTGCTCAGCGCAGACATCGGCACCATCATGCCGCTATCCGACCGCACGTAGACCTTACCCAGATCCTCCGGCTTCATGCGAAATTCCGGCTCCGCTTGTAATTGCACGCGATAGGTACGGCCCGAGCGATTGAAGTCATTGACGTAAAGCGAGCCCATCGTGGTCTGCAAGGTTGCATAGATATCGGCAATCGGCACACCTTGCGACAGCGCCTTGGCTTCATCCACCTCGATATAGAGCTGCGGCACCGTCGGCCGGAAGAAGGTATTGATGCCGGTCAGCATGGGCTCTTTTTTCAATGCATCGACAAAACTGTTGGTCACACTGGATAAACGCGCAGGATCGGAGTCGCCGCGCGCCTGGATATACATCTCGAAACCGCCAGAGCTGCCCAGACCGCGAATCGCCGGCGGGTTAAAGGCAAAAGCCAGCCCATCGGGCTGACTCATGCCCAGTCCGAACAGTTTCTTGACGACATCATCTGCCGTCGCCGTACGCTGATCCCAGTCTTTCAGGCGCACGAACATAGTGGCTGCACTGGTCTTGTTGCCGCCACCGATCAGGTCCATACCATTGATAATGAACTGGGTGGCGACTGCCGGGTCCTTGGCAATCTCGGAGCGCACCGCTTCTGTGGTCTTGGCCGTCCGGTTCAGCGTCGCACCATCAGGTAGCACAAAAGCCGTAATAACATACCCTTGGTCTTCCGGCGGCACAAAGCTGCCAGGTATGGTTTTCAGCAAAATGCTAACAAGGCCAATGATGCCGACAAAGGCCATGGTGCCGATAATCATATGCCGCAAGGTAAGTCCCACCATGCTGGTATAGAAATGTGTCAGGCCTTCGAAAAACCGGTTGAATGGTGCGAACAGCCTGGATTCACCGTGGACATGCTTGAGTAACAGTGCACAAAGTGCCGGCGTCAAGGTCAAAGCCACCACCCCGGACAAGACAACGGCCACAGCTACGGTCACCGCAAACTGCCTGTAAAGTTCGCCGGCAATACCTCCGAGGAAGGCCACCGGCACGAATACCGCAGTAAGAACGAGGACAATCGCCACGATCGCACTGGACACCTGCTGCATGGAACGGATGGCCGCATTGAGCGGCGACAATCCCTCCTCTTTCATCAGGCGCTCGACGTTCTCCAGCACCACGATCGCATCATCGACCACGATACCAATCGAAAGCACCATGGCAAACAAAGTCAACGTATTAATGGAAAAACCAAACAGCCAAAGGCCGGCAAATGTGCCAATCAGGGAAATGGGTACAGCTAGAATCGGAATCAGTGTGGCACGCCAGCTTTGCAGGAAAAGAAACACCACCAGAATCACCAGGATCATGGCTTCACCCAATGTCTTGACAACCTCGCCAATAGAGGACTTCACAAAATCACTGGTGTCGTAAGGAATGGCGTAATCCATGCCCGCAGGGAATCGTTTCTTCAACTCCTCCATCTTTGTCTTGATTGCATCGGCCGTATCCAGTGCATTTGCCCCGGTTTGCAGGAAAGTACCAATCGCTACACCTGGCTTGCCGTTCAATGTGGTCCGGATGTTGTAATTTTGGGAGCCGAGCTCAACGCGGGCGACATCTTTCAGATATAAAACACCACGCGGCCCATCAGCCCGCAAAATGATGTTGCCGAACTCAGCCGGGTCGAGCAGTCGACCTTTCGCCGTCACGGTATAGACAATCTGCTGATCGCTGGGTGAAGGATCCTGACCAATCTTGCCGGCAGCATACTGCGCATTCTGTGCCTGAATCGCACGCGCAATATCCGAAGTGGTTACCCCTAGTTGTGCCATCTTGTCTGGACGCAGCCAGATACGCATGGAGTAATCCTGCGCACCAAACACGGTCGCATCTCCCACGCCCCGAATACGCTTCAACTCATCCAGCACGTTGAGCGTGGCATAGTTGCTCAGATAAAGCGGATCGAAAGTGCCATCCGGCGAAGTCAGCATGGCAACCAGCAGAAGGTCGTTGGAACGTTTCTGTACGACCAGGCCATTACGACGGACATCGTCCGGCAATCTGGGCAAGGCAATATTGACCCGGTTACTGACGTTAAACGTTGCCTGGTCAGCATCAGTACCGACCTCAAAGGTGGCGGTAATAGTCAGAGTGCCGCTGGAATCGGCACTGGAATTGAAGTACAGCAGGTTCTCGACACCGCTCAGTTGCTCTTCGATGGGTGCCGCTACAGTCTTGGACAAAGTCTCTGCACTGGCGCCAGGATAGGAAGCCGTAATCATCACCGTCGGTGGCGCAATCTGCGGGTATTGCGCAATCGGCAGTTTCATCGCCGCCGCCAGACCGGCCAGCACGATGACGATGGAAAGCACCGAGGCGAAGATCGGCCGTGTAATGAAAAATCTGGTCATGATGGCTCCGGCTTAAGCCTGTTTGGTAGACAAAAGTCCAGAAGACTTCTCTGGCGCCGCTTCTACAGCATCCGGCGTCGGAGCACCTTCAGTTTTTTCTCCAGCGACATTGGGAGTCACGGCAGCACCCGGACGCAATTTGATAATGTTATCGATGATGACCCTGTCACCGGTATTCAGCCCTTCCAGCACGATCCAATCCTTGCCGACCCAGTCGCCTACAACAACCGGACGTACCGCCGCCTCATTATTCTCGTTGACGACATAGACGAATCTGCCCTGATCGGAACTGCTGATAGCTGTCTGTGGCAACAGGAAAACACCATCGCGCTGTCCGGTTGTGACTCTGGCACGGACAAACTGACCCGGGAGCAATACCTGGTCATTATTTTCAAAAGTAGCTCTTAATTGCTGTGTGCCAAGTAAAGGATCGATCTGGCTGGCCGCAAAGTTGAGTTTTCCCCTTTGCCCATACTCGCTGCCATCCGGCAGCACCAGGGTCACGTGCTGCACATTCTGCTCAGTCAGCCGGCCGCCCAATTGCGCGAGTTCATTATCGGAAAAGCTGAATCGCACCCATATAGGCGACAATTGCACGATTGTTGTCAGCAAGCTGGTGTTAGCCGTAATCAAGGCGCCTTCGGAATACTGGAAGCGGCCCGAGACACCGCTCACAGGTGCTGTAAGCGTGGTATAGGAGAGATTAAGCTCTGCTTCGCGCAGATTGGCCTGTGCCTGTTGCAGCGCAGCACGTGCGACAGCTTCATCAGAAACCGCATTGTCATACTCACGCTGACTGACTGACTGGCTTTCCAGCAAGCTCTTGAGTCGCTCCTGCTCGCGCTTTGCCTGCTCAATCAGCGCCTGCTGTTGTGCCAGTTGCGCCCTTGCCTGCGACAATGCGATCTCATAGGGCACTGGATCAATCAGAAACATCGGCTGACCTGCCTTGACCGGAGCCCCCTCTTCATAGAGCCTCTTCAGCAGAATGCCGCCTACACGCGCCCTGATCTCCACCTCTTTTGCGCCTTCTGTCTGGGCGACCGCCTCCGCACTAATCGGTACGGTAGCAGGCTGAACTTCGACAACCGTCACCGGCATTGCCATCATGGTACCCGGCGCCTGACCTTCAGGAGCATCATCTTTTTTGCCGCAGGCTGTTAGAGTAACCAGCATGATGATCAAGACCATCGCATTAATCATCACGTATCGATATCGATGGAAGTTCTGGCTGGAAAAATCAAGACTGCGCATCGTGTTACTCCGGTTATTGATTGGTATTGTTGCAGATATCACTTGCTTACATTCAAGAGTGACTGTAAATTATATACAGTCAGGGATGTATGTAAATACCCGGTTCAATATTTTTTACGAGAGCACCAGCACATGGTTCGAAAAACCAAAGAAGATGCCGAGCTAACCCGTCAGAGCATCATCCGGGCCGCACGCGAAGTGTTTCTGGTACGCGGCGTCAGCCGCACCACCATGGAACACATCGCGACCCAGGCCAACGTTACCAGAGGGGCCGTTTACTGGCATTTCAAGAACAAGACTGAGCTGTTTCATGCAATGCGGGAACAGGTATTCCTGCCGCTGATTGACCGCATGGACGACACGCTATTAGTGGAGGGCTCAGAGCCCCCACTCTCCCGTATCGAAAATTTCCTCTACAGCACAATACAGACGCTGGAAGAAAGTATCGAGACGCGACAGATTTATGAAATCATGATGATCAAATGCGAGTATGTCGACGAACTCGCAGACGTTCTGCAACAGATACTTTCCAACTGCTCCGGCATTACAGAAAAAGTAGCCCTCGTTTATGGGCGCGCAAAGAGTCAAGGGCACCTGAGAGAAGGCTTGGACCCGGATCAATTGGCGCAGGATACCAATCTGTTTTTTACCGGCCTGCTTCATATGTGGGTCAAGGACATCCACGGCAGCCGGTTCCGCAATCAGGCCAGAACGCTAATTCAATCCCATATCGCGCTGAGAAGAAAATAACATTCTGAATAAGCAACCATGACTCCAAGTGAGGAAGTGCTGTTTTTGATGTCTGTTTGCACCATCCCATCACCACCAATCTTTTTGAATCGCCTACAGGACTTAAATAGCTTGTTAAAAACCAATCATATCGCTATGATATCAATGTAATTTTGATAAAAAGGAGTGTGCGTGGATATCCTCACAGGTGAAATTTACGGCAAAAAAAACTCCAACAATTTCGTCATGTACAACGTGGTGAAGGTCAGCAAGAGCGCCGTCACCCTACAAAATATCGACAACCCTCTCAGCCTGTTTGAAACCACCGCGCAAAAACTGCAAAGCGCCGGCTATGTTCGTATCAGCCAGACGCCTTACATCAACACCGCACCTGTAACAACCAAAAAGAAAAAAGTCAGCCGCAAACCTGCGCGTTGCCCTTATACGCTGGACTTCATCGAAGACCGGGCAGATAGCGAAAAGCCGAAACCTGAGCTATTTGCCGCCATCCCAGAGCACTCAGACGTCGCCCAAACGCCTGCCTGATACACAACTCAAGCAACCGATCAGGACACTCACACAACTAGAACTGCGGCGGGCCAGCCCATAGGTCGTGGCCATCAGCATCCGTAATCTGCACTTCAACCAGATCTCCGACCTGCAAGCCTTCAGCGTCAGCCAGATAAACCACGCCATCAATCTCCGGCGCATCCGCCATGGTGCGGGCGATCGCCTGATCGCCTTCGACCTCATCGACCAGTACGGTTTCGATACGGCCAATTTTCTGATTCAGCTTGGCGGCACTGATCGCCTCCTGCACCGCCATGAAGCGGGCAAGGCGCTCCTGCTTGATTTCCTCCGGCACCTGGTCCGGCAGACTGTTTGCCGCAGCCCCATCCACCGCGGAGTAGGCAAAGCAGCCAACGCGATCCAGTTGTGCCTCCTCAAGGAAATCCAGCAGTTGCTGAAAATCCTCTTCAGTTTCACCGGGGAAACCGGCTATGAAGGTACTACGGATCGCGATATCAGGACAAATCTCGCGCCAGGCTTTGATACGTGCCAGATTGTTCTCGCTGCTGGCCGGGCGCTTCATGGCTTTGAGTATGCGCGGACTGGCGTGCTGAAACGGCACATCCAGATACGGCAGCACCAGACCGTCCGCCATCAGCGGAATGACTTCATCGACGTGCGGATATGGATAAACATAATGTAACCTGACCCAGACGCCGAGTTCACTCAGTGCTTTCACCAGTTCGGTCATGCGTGTCCTGATCGGACGACCGTTCCAAAAACCGCTGCGGTATTTCATGTCCACGCCGTAGGCGCTGGTATCCTGCGAAATCACCAGTAACTCGCTGACACCGGCATTCACCAGGTTCTCCGCCTCGTTCATCACCTCCCCGATCGGGCGGCTGACCAGATCCCCGCGCATGGATGGAATGATGCAGAAACTGCAGCGATGGTTACAGCCTTCGGAAATCTTCAGGTAAGCATAATGCTTGGGCGTCAGGCGTACCCCTTGCGGCGGTACCAGATCGGTATAAGGGTCATGCGGCTTCGGCAGATTCTCATGTACCGCACTCATCACTTCTTCCAGCGCATGCGGGCCTGTCACAGCCAGTACACTGGGATGCGCCGCCTGTACAACGCCGGATTTTGCGCCTAGACAGCCGGTGACGATCACCTTGCCATTCTTGTTCAGCGCCTCCCCGATCGCATCCAGCGATTCCTCTACCGCACTATCGATAAAACCGCAGGTATTGACTACAACCAGATCAGAACCTTCATAGCTGTCTGAAATCTCATAGCCTTCTGCACGCAATTGCGTAAGAATGCGTTCAGCATCCGAGGATGCTTTGGGACAACCCAGTGAAACAAAACCCACTTTTGGCGCTGATGAACTCATGGATAAACTCATATTTTCCGGTCTATATAATTAATCATGTACATTGTTGCGATTGCCTGGCTCTACGTCACCCTGCTCATGGCCTTCACTGAATCCAGCATCACTGCCGGAATTCTGACTTTCCTGTTTTACGGTCTGCTGCCCTGCGCACTTTTCATCTGGATAGTGGGAACGCCGCAACGCCGACGCAATCGGCTGAGAGCTACCCAACGCCCCAGCGAACAGCAGGCATCACTCCAGGATCAGCTTGATCAGCCAGATGGAACCGATTCCCAGCGCGATTAGTATTACCTGCTGCACAGTCGCTCTCAGCTCCGTGCGTTTATGCAGGCTGGGTATCAGGTCTGCCACCGCCACATAAATCATGCTCGCTGCAGCCAGACCCAGTATGGTCGGTATCCAGCTGGCGACGATTTGCAGCGCAAAGTAAGCCACCAGGCCGCCGATGACCGCAGCGAAACTGGAAAGCAGATTGAACAGCAAGGCCTGCTTCTTGGTGTAGCCCGAATGCAGCAGAATGAGGAAATCACCGACTTCCTGCGGAATCTCATGCGCAATGATCGCCAGCGCGGTCACCGCGCCGAGCTTGATATCGATCATGAATGCGGCAGCGATCAGGACGCCGTCGACGAAATTATGAAACGTATCGCCCACCATGATCATCATGCCGCTACGACCCTGGTCGTGCCCATGAGTATGGCCATGAGCGTGCCCAGGAGCATGGCCATGATGCGCATGTGCGTCTGCTTCCTCATGCGGCGCATGAACCTCGCATTCATCGCCATGACAGTGCCGCCAGAGCAGCAGTTTTTCCAGCACAAAAAACAGCAGTATGCCGAGCAACACCGTGGCCGCCATCATTTCGATACTGCTGGTCTCGCTGAAAGCATGCGGCAGAATCTCGAGAAACACGGCGCCCAGCATTGCCCCGATGGCATAACTGACCAGCATCGGAATCCAGGCGACACGGGCGTTGAGGGCAAGCACAGCCGCGCTGATCACACTGAGGCCCGCACCCAGCAGGCAAGCGCCCAGTATCCAGGCAAGCGTAGGTAATTCGGGAATTGTCATCAAAGGAATCGGAGAAAAACCAGCATTATAAACGAGCTGTCATCAGGACGTGATGTTATGACATGCTTTCAAACCTGCCTGATATCAATTACTCAAGCCAGATCAATGATGCCATGCGGCCGGTCTTGCCATCACGGCGAAAGGAAAAGAACCGGGAGGCGTCTGTGTAAGTACAGAAATCCTGATCTATCCCGCCACCATAGATCTCCGTGACCCCCTTACGCCCGAGCCTCAATTGCGCAAGACTGTAAATGTTGCCCAGCCACTTGTCGCCGCCGGCAGGCACAAATGCATCCCTTGCTTCGCTCTGTTGTGTAATGAACTCCTGGCGCACATCTTCACCCACCTCAAACGCCTGCGGCCCGATGGCCGGTCCTAACCATGCCATCAGGCTGTCTGGCGGCACCTGCATGGCTTCAATCGTGGCCTCGATGACGCCGTCACAGAGCCCGCGCCAGCCTGCATGTGTCGCTGCGACCACGGTGCCTTCACGATTACAGAACAAGAGCGGCAGGCAATCTGCAGTCATCACCGCGCAGACAGCAGCTCTGGATTTTGAAAAGGCGGCATCGGCATCCGGCACGCAGGAAGCTACACCTGCATCAATAACTGTGACGCCATGCACCTGGTTCAACCAGACCGGTTCGGCAGGCACATAAGCGTTAAGCAACTGGCGGTTTCTGGCAACATTCAGCGGATTGTCTTCCACATGCATGCCCAGATTCAACGTGTCATAGGGAGCGACACTGACGCCACCTGCTCTTGTCGTCTGAATGGCCCTGACGTTTGCAGGTGCCGGCCAGACAGGAATGATCAGATCGGCTTCACTCAACATCGTCTTCTTCCTCTATCTCCTCGAACTCGCCTTCCTCATAATCTTCATCATCGACATAATCGAAGGCAAGTTCTTCATCAGATTCAGGAATATCTTCCGCACGCATCGCTTCCAGCAGCGCCTTCATATCTGCCGGCAACTCGATCTGCCATTGCATGGGTTCGCCGGTTTCCGGATGTATCAACCCGAGTTTGATGGCGTGCAGAGCCTGTCGCTTGAATCCGGCGAGCGCATCAATCAGCGTCTGGGTCATTGCGCGATGCGGCACGATACCGCGCAAGCCATAGACCGGATCGCCCACCAAAGGCGCCTTCAGGAATTGCATGTGGACACGAATCTGGTGTGTGCGGCCCGTCTCCAGCATGCAACGCACATAGGTGTGCACGGCAAATCGCTCCAGCACCTCGTAATGCGTCACCGAAGGCTTGCCCATCTTGCTGACCGCCATCTTGGTTCTGTTATGCGGATGCCGGCCGATCGGCTGGTCCACCTTGCCGTTCCGCCAGATATTGCCCCAGACAATGGCGCGATACTCACGTTTGACTGTGCGGGCCTGCAACTGTTTCACCAGGCTGTTCTGCGCAGCAATGGTCTTGGCTACGACCAGCAGACCGCTGGTATCCTTGTCCAGCCGGTGCACGATGCCTGCACGCGGCAAATCCTTCAACTGCGGCAAATAGTAAAGCAACGCATTCAGCAGTGTTCCTTCCCAATTCCCTGCTGCCGGATGCACGACCATGCCGGCGGGCTTGTTAATGACCAGCAGATGATCGTCCTCATAGACTATATCCAGTGCGATATCTTCCGCCTTGAATGCATTGACCTGCGGCGATTCCTGCGGAACTATTTGTACTTTCTCCCCGCCCCATACCTTGAGCTTGGAGGTCGTCGCCTTGTCGTCGATGGTCACCAGACCTTCCTTGATCCAGGCCTGCAGGCGCGAACGCGACTGATCCGGCAACAGTTTCTGCAGAGCCTGATCCAGGCGCAATCCGCCCAGGTTTTGTGGAATCTCGAGAGTGATAGGAGCGGTTTGTGTCATCGGTTATAATCAGTGCCAATCAATTGGTCTTGCACATGGATATTAATAAATGAAGCATAGTTTAGCGGTAATTACGGCGCTTATCTTTACAATCTTGCTCGGCGGCTGCAGCATCTTCGGCGCACCAACCGTGCTGGATGAGACCAAAGGCTGGAATCTGGAACGCCTGTACAGCGAGGCTGAAACCAAGATGCGCCAACGCGACTGGGATAAAGCCATCAGCTATTTCCAGGTACTCGAATCACGCTATCCGCACGGCCGTCATGCGATGCAGGCACAGCTTGAAGTCGCCTACGCCTACTTCAAGAAAAACGAGCCGGTCCTCTGTATCGCAGCTGCCGACCGCTTTATCAAGATGCATCCCAACCATCCGAACATCGACTATGCCTATTACCTGAAGGGTATCGCCACCTTCAATGACCGCGGCATTGTCGAAAAGCTCACGCGCCAGGGTGTCAGTGACCGCGATCCGAAATCGCTGCGCGCCTCATTCTTTGCACTGAAGGAACTGGTTACCCGCTACCCGGAAAGCCGTTACGCCAAGGATGCAACACTGCGCATGACCTACCTGGTCAATCAGCTGGCAGATCACGAACTGCACGTGGCACGCTACTATATGAAACGCAAGGCCTATGTCGCCGCTCTCAACCGCGCCCAGTTCGTGATTGAGAACTATCCGGACGCGACCGCCAAGGAAGAAGCTCTGGTCATCATGATCAGCGCCTATGATTTACTGGAAATGGGAGACCTGAAACAGGATAGTCTGCGTGTATTGCAGGCCAACTTCCCCGAAAGTGAGATGCTCGGCACAGGTGTACCGAAAGACGAGCGTGTCTGGTGGAAATTCTGGGAGAGTCTTTACTCCAAATAAGACAAATCAGCTTGGCGAATCGGCCTGTAGTGCAAGCGGCACAGGCTGATGAACCAACCGCAACTCACCTGCCCTGTTTACGTTTTTTCTCTTCGACTTCTTTTCTTGCCTTCAATGCAGCGCGTTCAGCAACCTTGCGTCTGCGCATGCTGACGATACCTTCGCCGCTCTTGGGCTTATCCGGCTCGGCATAGGGATTATTCCCCTGCTTGAACTGCACGCGTAGCGGCGTGCCTGACAGGCGGAAGACTTTACGGAAGACACCTTCCAAAAAACGCTTGTAGCTGTCCTTGATGCCTTCCACATGATTACCGTGGATCACAACGATAGGCGGGTTACTGCCGCCCTGGTGCGCATAGCGCAATTTGGGCCGTATACCCTTGCTGATAGGCGGCTGATGCTGCGTCGTGGCATCGATCAGCACACGCGTCAGTTGCGGCGTCGACAGCTTCGCCATGGCAGCCTTGTAAGCCTCGTCCACCGACACAAACAATTCCGGCAGGCCTTTTTTCCTCAAGGCCGAAATATAGTGGAACTTGGCAAAATCGAGGAACTTGAGTTTGCGATCGATTTCACGCTTGACCCAGTCCCGCTCATCTTCCTTCAGGCCATCCCATTTGTTGATCGCTACCACCAGCGCCCTGCCACTGTCCAGAATGTAAGCCGCGACATGCGCATCCTGCTCGGTAATGCCTTCCTGCGCATCAACCACCAGAATAGCCACATTGGCCTCTTCGATTGCCTGCATGGTTTTGACCACGGAGAACTTCTCGATCGCTTCAAACACCTTGCCGCGCTTGCGCACGCCGGCGGTGTCGATTATCTTGTAATGCTTGTCACCACGCTGCAAATCGATCTCGATCGAGTCACGCGTCGTACCCGGCTGATCAAAGGCAATCACGCGCTCCTCACCCAGCAAGGCATTTACCAGCGTCGATTTCCCCACATTCGGCCGACCGACAATCGCGATCTTGGGGATTCTGTTGGCATCGGCATCCTCTTCCTGCTCCGGCTCCGGGAAGGGTTCCAGCGCCAGTTCTACCAGATCTTTCACCCCCTCGCCGTGAGCGGAAGAGATGGCGAGCGGATCGCCCAGGCCCAGTTCATAGAACTCGGCTGAAACTACCGCACGTTGCATGCCTTCAGTCTTGTTAACCGCCAATAGCACTGGGCGCTGGCTTCTGCGCAATCTGTCGGCAATCACCTTGTCCTGCGGTGCCAAGCCGCCACGGCCGTCAACGATAAAAATCACCATATCGGCTTCATCGATGGCCAGCAGCGTCTGTCTGGCCATTTCCTGCAGAATACCGGTATCCGCCAGAGGCTCGAACCCGCCGGTATCGACCACCAGGTAAGGCTTGCTGGCTCCAAGGCCACGACCATAGTGGCGGTCGCGCGTCAGGCCTGGCAGATCCGCTACCAGCGCGTCGCGTGTGCGTGTCATACGATTGAACAGGGTAGATTTGCCGACATTGGGTCGGCCTACCAGTACGATGGTCGGTAGCATCTTGGAAGCGGGAACCTACTGTAATGAAATGGCGTACAGACCGCCATTACGGGTTTGAGCGAGCAGGACGCCGGCATTGAGTTCGGTCATCTGCGGCATGATGGCACTGTCATCGGTTTTCACTCGTGCAGCAAAAGCGCCATCCTCGCGTTGCAGAAAGTGCACATAGCCTTGTAAATCGCCTATGGCAATCAGATCGCCCATTGGCAAGGGTGCTGTGATCTGCCGGTAGCGCAAATCGCCTTGGCGCCAGAATGTCTTGCCGCTGGCAAATTCCATGGAATAGATCGCGCCTTGCGCATGTGACAGATAGAGCCGGCCTGACTCGGCATTGATACCGGTATAGCTTGAGATATCCCGGCTCCAGCCGATTCTGCCTGTCGCGCGATCTATCGCTGCGACCTTGCCCTGATAGGCAACCGCGAATACCGCCGAACCTTCGACTACAGGCAGACTGGTGATATCGGCGATGCGCTCGATTTCGGTCGTGCCCTTGGGTTGCGCCACAGAAGCTTCCCACAGATTGTTACCGTCATCAGCCTTGATGGCGACCAGTTTGCCACCGGCATAACCGGCATACACTACACCATCAGCGACAACGATGCCGGCGCTACTGCGCAATGTCAGTGCCGGCGTACTGCGCTGGAACACCCATTTGCGCGAACCATCAACCGCATTCAGGCCGAAGATGCGTCCGTCACCGGCGCGAACGACGACAATGTCCAGATACACACGCGGCGCACTCAGCACCTCGCTGCTGACCTTGGATTTCCAGAGCAACTTGCCCTGCTGGTCGTAGGCCATGACATAACCGGTCGGTGTACCCACCAGCACCAGATTGGCGCCCAGCCCCACGCCCGCAGAGAATTTCTCATCAGCACGCACGCGCCATACTTCCTTGCCGCTGTCCGCATCAAGCCTGAGCAGTTCACCTTGCGCGCTGGCGGCGTAAACAGCATTGCTGCCGACCGCAGGCGTAAAGTCATAGTTTTCAGCGCTGCCGGCCTTGCTGCTCCACAAAAGTTTAGGGTTGGCTGTAGGCTGGAACTCGACCAGCGGAGCCGGCGGATTCAATTCCTCGCGCCCGAACACGCGTTCGGAAATATCCGTTTTCAGGTCGGAAAGCGAGGTACAACCGGCAAGCATAACTGCCGCCAGCACGAAGACTCTTGCGAATGATGGCTGCAAACGCAAACTTATTCTCCCAACGCTTCCAGCTTGTGCTGGGTATAGCGCGCATAGCGGCTGCCGAACTCGAAGCTGCTCATTGCTGCCTGATAGGCGGCCCTGGCTTCATCCGGCTTACCTTGCGCCACCAGCACGTCACCCTTCAGATCGGCAAACAGGCCGTCGAAACTCGACTCGTGTTTTTCATTAAGCAGTTTCAGTGCACCCTCATAATCCTGCTGTTCGAACAGAATGCCAGCCAGCTGCAATTGCGCCAATGTCTTGACCGATGACTCTCTGGCATTCTTGTATGCCCATTCAGATTGCATCCTGGCACTGTCGATATCCTTGGCGTTGTAACTTGCCTTGGCCGACAACAGCGCTGCCCGCGCTGCATAAGGCGTTGACGGATATTGGTCGATGATCTCGCCGGCAATGGCCTGTATGGTTTTCACATCGCTCGGACTAGTGTCGCCCAGCACCATAAATTTGCTGGAAGCGGCTTCGGATTGTTGTTTCTGATACTGATTCCAGCCCTGATAGCCAACGATGGTGATGACAACCGCCGCGACAACAGCCAAGACTTTGTTGCCATTGGCTTTCCACCACGTTTTCAATGCGTCCAACTGATCCTGTTCTTCTAAATCGAGTGCCATTCTGATTTCCTGAAACTTTCGTATTTAAGCGGCCAATGCTCTGCGGCCGGGTATGGATTGCAACAAATTACGGGTGTATTCCTGTGCGGGCGCATCATAGATGCTTTCCACACTGCCCTGCTCTATCAGTTTGCCCTGGTACATCACTGCCACTTCATCCGCGACGTGTCTGACGACACGCAGATCATGACTGATAAACAGATAACTCAATGCCATCTCCTGCTGCAACTCTTTCAGCAACAACAGGATTTGCGCCTGTATCGATACATCGAGTGCCGATACCGGCTCATCACAGACGACTACCTTCGGCTCCAGCACCAGCGCCCTGGCAATGCCGACGCGCTGTCTCTGGCCACCGGAAAACTGATGCGGGTACTTCTGCATATCGGCTTCGCTCAAACCGACACGCTGCAGCATCCTGACCACTTTGTCATGCTGTTCATCCCGAGTGCCGAGCTGATGAATCAACAAACCCTCGCCGACAATCTGCCCCACACGCATGCGCGGGTTGAGAGACGCAAAAGGATCCTGAAACACCATCTGCAAATATCGACGTTGTTCACGCAGGGCAGAACCTGACAATTTGGCCAAATCCTGACCCTGGAATAGAACCTCGCCAGCATCCAGGGGCAGCAATTGTAACAGACAACGTGCAAGGGTGGATTTTCCGCTACCTGACTCGCCGACGACGGCGAGAGTCGACCCCTGCCTCAAGTCCAGACTGACATGATCCAGCGCTTTGACCAGCATCGTGCCCAAACCAAAGCGGCCGCTCCGCTGTTTATAAGATTTCGTCAGGTTGCGCGCACTGAGGATGATCTCACTCATGCAGCTGCTCCCTCATTCAGCCAGGCGTAATCAATAGGCTTCAGCGGGCGCTTACCGTCTGCATCCGGAACGCAGGCCAGCAACGCCTGTGTATAGGGATGCTGCGGATTATGCAGAACATCGGCCACCGGGCCGGATTCAACGATCTCGCCCCGGAACATCACCACCACATCATCAGCAATGTCTGCCACCACGCCAAAGTCATGGGTGATAAACAGCATCGCCATATTCATACGGGTCTTCAGTTCATTCAGCAACGCAAGTATCTGTGCCTGTACCGTCACATCCAGCGCCGTAGTCGGCTCATCCGCAATCAGCATGACGGGTTCGCAGGCGATGCTCATGGCAATCATGACGCGCTGACGCTGGCCGCCCGAAAGTTCATCCGGATAACTGTTGGCCCGGCTGGCCGGTATGCCGACCTGCTCCAGCAAGGCTGCAATCCTGGCTTTCAGCGCCTGCCCACGCAGACCCTGATGCACAATCAGCGTCTCGCCGATCTGCTTGCCTATGGTCAATACCGGATTCAGGGAAGTCATCGGCTCCTGGAAGATCATGCCGATACGGCCGCCACGGATTTTGCGCAACTCGTCATTGCTGATACCAACCAGATCCTGTCCCTGAAAAATGACCTTACCCTGCGCCAGTCGCAACTGTGATGAAAGCAGACCCATGACGGAAAGTGCCGTCAGGCTCTTGCCGCTGCCGGATTCGCCAACGACACAGGTCGTCTTGCCAGACTCAAGCGTGAAAGAGACGTTGTTCACCAGCAGTTTGTCCGGTGCATTCTGCGGTGTTACCGTCAATCCTTCAATCCTGAGCAGTTCAGTCATGTTTGCAGTATCTCGATGGCCTGTTGTATGGATAATCTCTGTTGTTCACCCGCCTGCAGCATGGGCTTCAGCGTCACCTGGTTTGCCAGCACCTCATCTTCGCCAAGAATCAGCGCATATCTGGCCTGCGAACGATCGGCTTTCTTCATCTGCGATTTGAAACTGCCACCACCGCCATGCTGAATGACTGCAAGTCCGGCATTCCTCAATTCTTCGGCGATGCGCAATGCCTGTTTTTCGGCCGCTTCGCCGACATTCACCAGATAGACGTCCGGCGATTGATTTGCCGTCACGCCATATTCCTGCATCAGCAGGAACACACGTTCAAGACCGATGCCGAAGCCACATGCCGGCATGGGCTCCCCGCCCAATCTCTCCACCAGCGAATCGTAACGGCCGCCACCGGCAATCGTGCCCTGACTGCCCAGTCTGGTCGTCACCCATTCGAACACGGAACGGTTGTAATAATCCAGACCGCGCACCAGCCGGTGATTCAACTGATAAGCAACCCCCGCCGCATCCAGCATCCGGCACAAGCTATGATAGTGCTCACGGCTTTCAGTTCCCAGCGTATCCAGCAGGCGCGGCGCGGCCTCGATCATGGCCTGCATGCGCGGGTTCTTGCTGTCGAGAATACGCAAAGGATTGCTGTGCAGGCGGCGACTGGCGTCCTCATCAAGCAGTTCCAGATGCTGCTCGAAATAGGCGATCAGGGTTTTACGGTATTCGGCACGTTCGTCCGCGTCACCAATGGTATTGAGGTGCAGTTCGACATCGCTAATGCCAAGTTCACGCCACAGACGCGCCAGCATGATGATCTGTTCCGCATCGACATCCGGGCCGGCAAATCCGAACGCCTCGACACCAATCTGATGGAACTGGCGCTGGCGACCTTTCTGCACGTTCTCGTGCCTGAACATCGGCCCCATGTACCACAGACGCTGCGGACCGTTATAAGTCAGGCTGTGCTCAACCACGGCACGCACGCAACCCGCCGTACCTTCCGGGCGCAGGGTCAGCTTGTCATCATTGAGTTCATCGGTCCAGGAGTACATCTCCTTTTCCACGATATCGGTATGCTCTCCGACGCTGCGCACGAAAAGACCCGTCGTTTCGACGATAGGCATCCGGATGTTGCGATAACCATACTGCGCCAGTACGCGTCTCGCCGTGTCTTCAAGCAACTGCCAGAGCGGTGTCTGCTCAGGCAGGATGTCGTAAAAACCCTTGATACTCTGGAATTTAGTGGTTTGAGGTTCGGTGCTCTGCAATTTTGCGCTCTGTGATTTCGAATTCTGTAATTGATTCGTCAAGCTGCCGGCTGATGGATTCTGTTCAATTTGATTCAAACAGAAATCAGACAGCACGAATCGGAATGGTTCTGGGTTCATCCGGCAGCTTGAACTCCTGCCGCAACTTGCCACCATCGGTGTAATTCTTCTGCACGTAATCTTCCACGATAGCCTGGAACTCTTCCGCTATGGCGTTGCCTTTCAGCGTCACGGTTTTTTCGCCGTCGACAAATACCGGCGCCACAGGAATCTCACCGGTACCCGGCAGACTGATACCGATGTTGGCCAGTTTGGATTCACCCGGCCCGTTGACCACACAGCCCATGACAGCGACGCTCATGGTCTCGACGCCCGGGTATTGCTTGCGCCAGACCGGCATCTGGTCACGCAGATAGCGCTGGATATTTTGTGCCAGTTCCTGGAAAAAGGTCGATGTCGTCCGCCCGCAACCGGGACAAGCCGTGACCAATGGCGTGAATGAGCGTATGCCCATGGTCTGCAGGATTTCCTGCGCGACGACGACTTCCTTGGTTCTTGATTCATTCGGTTCCGGTGTCAGTGAAACGCGGATGGTGTCGCCGATGCCTTCCTGCAACAACAGCGACAGCGCAGCTGTTGAAGCCACGATGCCCTTGGAGCCCATGCCGGCCTCGGTCAACCCCAGGTGCAATGGATATTCGCAACGGGAAGCCAGGTCGCGATAAACCAGCAGCAGATCCTGCACATTGCTCACCTTGCAGGAGATGATGATGTGGTCACTGGGCAAGCCCAGCGTCTCGGCCTGCACAGCACTTTCCAGCGCCGACTGGATCAGTGCCTCGCGCATCAGTACATCGGAAGGCATCGGTTCGGCACGCTTGGCATTTTCATCCATCATGCGCACCATCTTGGCCTGATCCAGGCTGCCCCAGTTAACGCCGATACGTACCGGCTTGTTGTAACGGATGGCGGTTTCTATCATGGCAGCGAACTGTTCGTCGCGCTTGGAGCCCTTGCCCACATTACCCGGATTGATGCGGTATTTGGCCAGGGCCTGTGCGCAATCAGGATACTGCGCCAGCAGTTTGTGGCCGTTGTAATGGAAGTCGCCAACCAGCGGCACATCACAGCCCATGGCATCGAGCTTTTCGCGTATCTTGCCGACCTGTGCCGCAGCTTCAGGCGAATTGACGGTAATACGCACGATCTCGGAACCGGCCTGCCACAATTCATAAACCTGACGTACCGTAGAATCCACATCAGCGGTATCGGTATTGGTCATGGATTGCACCACCACCGGTGCATCGCCACCGACAGGCACATGGCCAACCAGCACACGATGGCAGTTACGACGTTTGATTTTTCCTGTGTATTCCACCACTACTCCAGCTTCAGCCTTGCTACACGGTCATGCGTAACAGAGGCAAGATCTACAGGTTGATTGTTAAAGATCAGCGTGGTGCCTGGCGCATTGCCGATAACCACCTGCAACGGCGGCTCGCCTTGCACCGTCTCTTCAATACCGGCAACCATGATCTTGTCGAAAATAGTCCTGTTGTTGCGATCGGTGATGCTAACCCAACTGCGTTCCGTCGCCCGGAGTTTGACCACCGCCATACCGGTAGCAGGGGCAACTCGCTCAACTGCCGCGACATCTGCATCACTGACTGGAACAACAACGCTTTCACTACTCGATGACTCTGCAGGAACAGCAACCTCCGCTAAAGCAGTCACATCCGCAGCAGCAGATTCACCAGATGCAGGAAGCGGATCAACCAGTTTTACAGGCAAGGCCTCAGCATTGCTCGCCGCAGCTTCGATCTCAGTTTCCGATGGAACATACTGAACTTCATTGGAGGGTTTCGGAATGTAATCAACATAAATCACCCAGGCAGTTACCAGCAACACAATCAACACACTGGCGAAGACATACAGCAGCCACGGACGTTTGTCGTTGCCGGGAATTCGGATATTCTCTGACTGAATGGAAATCGGACGCGGCTGTTCAGACGCCGAAAAATTACGATAGGCTTCCAGCAACGGCTCCGCATCCAGCTCGAGCATGCGCGCATAGTTGCGAATAAAACCGCGCGTGATAGCCGGCTCAGGCAGAGCGGAAAAGTCATCGCTTTCCAGTGCGACCACTTGACGACGACTTAAGCGAAGATAGCTGCAAATATCTTCAATATCAAGATTTTTGGCTTCACGTGCAGACTTCAGGTTTTGGCCGACGGAGATAGCCGCTGACGTTTCTGTAACGCTCTGTTCGTTTGAATCGTTCATGCTTACTGCCCTGAAAGTAATGCTTTAGTTTGTTCGGAATCGGGGTAATTGCGTCGCAACTCCAGGGCATAGCTCGCCTCTGCATCCCGGTCGCCCAGCTGCCGTTCGACACGTATTGCCAGCCACAGAACCTCCGCTGACGGACTGCCGATCAGTGGCGTCCGCAGGTACTCACGTGCCAAGCCGTATTTCTTCCGATTGAAGTTGATCAGCGCCAGTTCGTAGGAAGCACGATGCATCAAAGGCTGCACCTGCAATGCATTCTGAAAATAGACTTCTGCATTATCGACATCCTGCTTCCGCAGCGAGCAGATGCCGGCATTGAGATAGGCAATGTCCTTGGTCGTGTAGAGCGGGTTTCTTACAGCTGCCATGAACTGGGTAATGGACTCATCAATGCGATTGCGCGAGCAAAGGAAAGTCCCGTAATTGTTCCGTGATTCCGCATTACTCGGGTCCAGACTAATGGCACGCTTAAAACTGGCGTCGGCTTTGGCATCTTCACCCAAAACTGCGTACACCATGCCCAGACCATTGTGCGCCAAGGCGTAACTGGGGTCGATCTTGCTGGCTTCAGTAAACTCCTCCAGCGCGATCGCGATCTGGTTCTGGGAGAAATAACCTGCGCCCAATTCCGTATGGATGCGCGCACTGTCGCGTTTTTGTGTGTCCGCCCTGTCATTGGCTGATTGACTGGCACAGCCCGCAAGCGACAATAAGGCAAACACCACAAACAACTTCTTCATGCAACAATCTCCAATGGTATACGACGCGAACTGCGTTTGGTTTTGTCCTGCACTTTACCAGCCAACTGACCACAGGCGGCATCAATATCTTCACCGCGGGTTTTTCTGGTGGTCACCACATAGCCGGCCTGCATCAGGACATCGCGGAAGCGACGTATATTTTCAGGCCTGGAAGTCTGATAGCCGCTGTTGGGGAATGGATTAAAGGGAATCAGGTTGAATTTGCATGGCACATCCCTGACCGTCTCAAGCAACTGCCGGGCATGTTCAACCGAGTCATTGACGCCATCGAGCATCACATACTCGAAGGTCACAAAATCACGAGGCGCCTTCACCAGGTAACGCTGACAGGCAGCCATCAATTCTTTCAAAGGGTACTTCTTGTTGATTGGTACGATCTCATCGCGCAAGGCATCGTTCGGCGCATGCAGGGAAACAGCCAGTGCAACCGGGCAATCCTCTTTCAGCCTGTCCATTGCCGGCACCAGACCCGATGTAGACAAGGTCACGCGACGGCGGCTGAGGCCATAGGCCGAGTCATCCAGCATGATCTGCATGGCAGTGACGACATTGTCGTAATTGGCCAGCGGTTCGCCCATGCCCATCATGACGACGTTACTGATGATACGCTCGCCGGGCGGCAGCATATCGTAGCCACAGGCCTGACGCAGTGAGCGATTGGCCAGCCAGAGCTGACCGATGATTTCCGACACGCTAAGGTTGCGATTGAAACCCTGGCGGCCGGTCGAACAGAAGGTGCACTCGAGCGCACAACCCACTTGGGAAGATACGCACAACGTACCGCGATCGTCTTCCGGGATAAACACGGTTTCCACACCATTGCCGGTGCCGGTACCGATCAGCCACTTGCGCGTGCCATCATCAGAAACCTGTTCCAACTGCACCTCGGGCGGCGTGATGCTTGCCTCTGCAGCAAGTTTCTCACGCAGCGATTTGGCGATGTCCGTCATCTGCGCGAAGTCATTCACGCCAAAGTGATGCATCCAGCGCATCAACTGTTTGGCACGAAATGGCTTCTCGCCCATTCCCTTGAAATACTCAGCGAGTTGCGCCTGGTTGAAATCGAGCAGATTGACGGGCATTAAGACTTATTTACCGAAGAAGTAAGCGATTTCGATCGCTGCGTTTTCTGCGGAATCGCTGCCATGAACAGCGTTGGCATCAATGCTTTCGGCAAAGTCGGCACGAATGGTACCGGCAGCAGCTTCCTTAGGATTGGTAGCACCCATCAGTTCACGGTTTTTCGCAACTGCATTTTCACCTTCCAGCGCCTGAATCATGACAGGGCCGGAAATCATGAACTTGACCAGATCATTGAAGAAAGGACGCTCTTTATGCACCGCGTAAAAGCCTTCTGCCTCAGCCTGGGACAATTGCGCCATCTTGGCAGCAACGATTTTCAGGCCATTGGTTTCGAAACGTGAATAGATCTTGCCAATGACATTCTTGGCCACTGCGTCTGGTTTGATGATGGATAAAGTGCGTTCTACAGCCATGTTAACTCCGATAGTTTGATAAATTTGTAAAGCAGATTAAAAATTAAGACACTTTCAGGTGTACGTTTTGATGCCAGATTCGGGTGCCAGATTCAAGGGCAAACAAAGACCGTTAAAATACCATTTTAACGGTCTAAAATAAACCTTTAAGGCAGAATTACCTGTGCTTTTGGGAGCTTATGCCACCTTGATGGCATTACGCTGACGGCGCGCCTCGTAAAGACAAATACCGCTAGCCACTGAAACATTCAGGCTTTCTACCGAGCCGAACATGGGGATGCTGACCAGCGCATCGCAAGTTTCTGCAGTCAATCGGCGCATTCCTGCACCTTCCGCACCCAGCACCAGCGCAACTGGCCCGCTCAGTTCCATGCTGAACAGATCATGTTCCGCCTCTGCCGCAGTACCGACCAGCATGACACCGGCCTCTTTCAACTCACGCATGGTACGTGCCAGATTGGTGACGGCGATAAAAGGCACCGTCTCTGCAGCACCGGAAGCCACCTTGCGCACAGTGGCGTTCAAGCCGACAGCACGATCCTTGGGCGCAATCACGGCGTGCACGCCCATGGCATCCGCAACGCGCAGACATGCACCTAAATTGTGCGGATCCTCTACACCATCCAGAATCAGGAAAAACGGCGGTTCCTTGAGGTCCGACTCCAGAATGTCATGGATATCCTTGTATGGAATTGGTGCATCGATCACGCGGGCAATTACCCCCTGATGCCGGCCATTGATACCGGCCAGCCCATCCAGTCGCGATCTCTCGACCTGCATGCATCTGACGCCGGCACTATCTGCCATGCTCAACAGGTCCTTCATCCGGGCATCGACGCGGTCGCGGTCGATCAGAATCTCCTGCACACTGCTGGCATGCTGCCGCAATCGGCTCAATACGGCATGGAAGCCGAACAAAATACGGGTATCGCTCATTTACTTTTAACGCCTTGCTAATTATTTTCTGGTGGATTTTCTTGCCTGAGCTGCCGGCTTTTTCCTGCTGCTCTTGTTTTTGGCTGGGGCGCTTTTTTCGGGTGCGCTCTTGGTTGGTGTTTTCTTGCTGACAGCTTTCTGGCCTGTTGCACTTTTTCCAGCCGCCGCACGCGGTTTTCTGCCGGTCGCTATCGGCGCTGCCTTTTCCACAATTGATTTGCCGGCCAAAGCCTTGCGTGGCCTCCCAGGCTGCACACCATTTGCCTCACTATCAACAACTGCACCTGAAGCCACAACCGGCGCTGCCAGAACAAAGTCTATTTTACTGGTTTCCAGGTCGACCCGGCTGATTTTTACGCGCAACCTGTCACCAAGACGATAGCGAACACCGGTGCGCTCGCCTGCCATCTCGTGCCGCGCCTTGTCGTAATTGAAGTAATCGTTACCGAGCTCGGTCACATGCAACAGGCCTTCTACATAGACGCCATCCAGCGCCACGAACAGACCAAAACTGGTGACACCAGCAACCGTGCCGTCGAACTCCTCACCTATCTTGTCCTGCATGTAATAACACTTGAGCCAGGCCTCCACATCGCGCGTGGCATCATCCGCCCGGCGCTCGGCAATCGAGCAATGCTGCCCCAGTTCCTGCCAGTCGCCAGCCTTGTATTTCTCACCATGCAATACGGCTTTGATGGCACGATGTATCAGAAGGTCAGGATAGCGCCGGATCGGCGATGTGAAGTGCGTATAGGACTCATAGGCCAAGCCGAAATGGCCGATGTTGTCCGGACTGTAGACTGCCTGCTGCATGGACCTCAGCAGCACGGTCTGCAACAGTTGTTCATCCGGGCGGCCACGGAACTGCTCCAGCAATTTGCCGTAATCCTTGGCATGCGGACTGTCGCCACCGCCCACACCAAAACCGAACTCGCCCATGAATGTGCGCAAGGCTTCGAGTTTTTCCGGCGTCGGCCCTTCATGGATACGGTACAGCGCAGGATGCTCATGTTCCTTGAGAAAATCCGACGCGCAGACATTAGCTGCCAGCATGCATTCTTCGATTATACGATGCGCCTCGTTGCGCACCACGGCTTCAATTGTCTCAATTTTGCCGTTCTCGTTGAAGATCATCATGGTTTCACTGCTGTCAAATTCAATCGCTCCCCGCTTCTCGCGTGCCTTCACCATGACCTGATAAAGCGAATAGAGATGCTGCACATGCGGCATCAGCCAAGCATGTTCTTTGGCCGTATCACCCTGCGGATTGGTCAGCATGTCATAGACCTTGGTATAGGTCATCCGCGCCTTTGACAGCATGACGGAGGGAAAGAACTGATAACGTTTGACATTACCGAAAGCATCCAACTGCATGTCGCACACCATGCACAGGCGGTCCACCTGCGGATTCAGTGAGCACAAGCCATTGGAAAGCGCTTCAGGCAGCATTGGAATGACACGCCGCGGGAAATAGACCGAATTGCCGCGCTCGTAAGCGTCCTTGTCCAGCGCATCGCCGGGCTTGACGTAATGACTGACATCGGCGATTGCCACAACCAGACGCCAGCCCTTGCCCTGCGGCTCGCAATACACGGCATCGTCAAAATCGCGCGCAGTCTCGCCGTCTATCGTGATCAATGGCAAGTCGCGCAGATCGATACGGCCTTTCCAGTCTTTCTCCTGCACCTGTTTGGAGTAGCTCTCAGCCTGATGCAAGGCAGCCGCAGAAAACTCATAAGGCAGTTGATGTTTGCGTAATGCGATCTCGATCTCCATGCCGGAATCGGCGTAGTTACCGAGAATCTCAACCACCTTGCCCATTGGTTTGGCATAGGGTGATGGCTGATCGGTGAGTTCCACCATCACCACCTGGCCATCCTTGGCCTGCATATCCAGATGATAGGGAATCAGAATGTCCTGATTGACGCGCTTATCCTCCGCGGCCACGATTGAAAAGCCGTTACCACGCATAATGCGCCCAACCAGCCGCGCTGTTTTGCGCTCCAGCACCTCCACTATTTTGCCTTCAGGCCGTCCCCTCCTGTCCAGCCCGGACTGGCGCACCATAACGCGGTCGCCATGCATGACCTGAGACATCTCCTTGGGCGACAGGAATAAATCAACACCACCAGCTCGCTCTTTGTCATCCGGCACCAGAAAGCCGAAGCCGTCAGCATGCCCCTGCACGACACCTGAGATCAGGTGCAGTTTTTCAGCGATACAGAGCGCGCCTTTGCGATTGCGGATAATCTGACCATCCCGCTCCATGGCATTAAGGCGTCGATTGAAAATCTCACGTTCTTCATCATTAATCGCCAGCAGGCGGTATAAATCTTCCACGGAGAGCGGCACACCCTGCTCCGTCATGGTCTGCAGAACAAACTCCCTGCTAGGCAAGGGATGCTCATAATTACCTGCCTCCCTTTCGGCATGCGGGTCGCTACGACGCGGGCTGTTTTTTGACAAATCTGCTTTATCAGTCTTATTTTTTGTACTAAAAGTCTTTTTTCTCGTTGACAAAATATGTCTTTCCTATAGAATTTGCGCTCTTCGTTTCACCCCATCAAGAAATGCCCAGATGGCGGAATTGGTAGACGCGCTAGGTTCAGGTCCTAGTGGTGGCAACACTGTGGAGGTTCGAGTCCTCTTCTGGGCACCAGATGCACCCTAAGCTTCAAAGACTTAACCCTGCTGTTCGTAATTTCACTGATGCGGTCTTCTTTCTGGAATAAGGTTGTTATTCCGCCTGACAAATCAGCTGCAGCTATTTTACGACACATCACCATAATCACAACGCCTTTAATTTATTCTCTCCCCTCGATTTCTCACGGGTTTTCCGTATCTCTGCACAATTCATTCCTGCTTCAATTTTAAAGTCCGACACAGCACCACGAATCAGAACAGCAGACTCCAATCCTCGAACGTCCCTCCAACTACCCATATAAGTTCAATATCTGACGCTGCATAAAATTCGGGTACGATTTTTGCATAGGATTCCAGTGTGAAAATATCAGTATCACGGAAAAATCATGAAGCAGGCATTGACATCGACTAACGTATCCTTGGTCACCATCTATGAGATTGGCAAGATACTTAGCTCCTCGCTGGAGCTGCAAAAAACCTTGCGTCAGGTACTGAATGTCATCGCCACGCATTTGAATATGGAACGAGGCATGGTTTGCGGGAGTGAATCTCCGGATAGCCTCAGAATCATTGCAGCCATCGGCTTCTCCCCGGAAGAGATGCAGCGTGGACACTTCCTGGCGGGTGAAGGCATCACCGGACGCATCTTCCAGATGGGCATCCCGGCAGTCATTCCGGATGTATCGAAAGAACCACTGTTTCTCAATCGCACCGGCGTAATACGCCGTGCAGAAAAAGAGGCGCTCTCCTTTCTCGGCGTACCCATCAAGCTGGGCCGCGAATGCATAGGAGTACTTGCCTTCGAACGCAAGCACAGTGAGAAGATTCGCGGTTTTCAGGACGACCTGCAACTGCTGGCCATGGTCGCCAACCTGATCGGCCAAAGCATGCAGCTCAACCAGCAGGTAGCAACCGACCGCGAACAGTTGCTGCAGGAAAAATCGCGCCTGCAGAAAGAACTGGCAGGCAAATACAGCCTGGAAAACGTCATCGGCAACTCCAAACGCATGCAGGAAGTCTTCGCCGACGTGCACATGGCGGCACCGGGCAAGAGCACCATCCTGCTGCGTGGTGAATCCGGTACCGGCAAGGAAGTGATCGCCCGTTCCATTCATTTCCTGTCCTCACGCAAGGACAAGCCCTTCATCAAGGTCAACTGCACTGCCCTGACCGAGTCCTTGCTGGAATCCGAATTGTTCGGCCACGAAAAAGGCGCATTCACCGGCGCCCTGCAGGAAAGGAAGGGCCGTTTCGAGCAAGCGCATGGCGGCACGCTGTTCCTCGATGAGATCGGCGACATTTCACCCGCATTTCAGGTCAAGCTGCTACGGGTACTGCAGGAACGCGAATTCGAGCGTGTCGGCGGCAACAAGACCATCAAGGTCGATGTGCGCCTGATCTGCGCCACCAACCGCAATCTGGAGGAAGCCGTCAGCAGCGGCGATTTCCGTTCCGACCTGTATTTCCGCATCAACGTCATCTCCATCTTCCTGCCTCCATTAAGGGAAAGACGCGATGACATCCCGCTGCTGGTGGAGAATATCCTGGCCCGCTACAACCGCGAAAACAGCGCCAGAATCGGCATCACGCCGGAGGCCATGCACGTACTCTCAAACTGTCACTGGCCCGGCAATGTACGCGAGCTGGAAAACTGCGTGGAACGCTTTGCCACCATGGCGCGCAGCAATCTGGTGCGCGAGGTCGACATCCCCTGCCAGACCAACCAGTGCCTGTCATCGGCACTGTGGAAATACCAGCCCAAAGGCCAGGTCATTCCCATCGCGCCAGTCGCTGCGGAGCCGGAGCATCACGAGCATCACACCGAGGCCGAGAACATCATCGACATGCCGGAACACATGTCGGAACGCGACCAGCTGATCAGCGCCATGGAGAAGAGCGGCTGGGTGCAGGCCAAGGCTGCCCGCCTACTCAACCTGACGCCACGCCAAATGGGGTATGCGCTGAAGAAGTATCATATTGAAGTGAAGAAATTCTAGGCTTCGCCATCATCCTGTCCGCCACTCCTTCCAATCCAATAATTACCGACAATTCTGCCATGTGTTATTTGCGACAAAAGCCCATGGCTTTGTCGCAATGGTGACAAAGCCATCCAATACACAAGACCCATCACAAACCATTGATTTTAATGGTTTTTAAATTTCAATCCATGATGGCACGCGACTTGCTGATATCCCAGTAAATCACTCTTACCGAGGGCATAAGCATGGAAAACGCACTGCAAGACGCGGCACCGAGCCAGAGCCGGCTCAAGCCACTGGACGGTATCAAGGTCGAAATCGCGGGTCAGACAGCTTCCGGTTGCGGTTCTACCGGTGGCGAAGGCAAGGCGAGCTGTGGCTCCTCGGCCGGTCCGGACGACATGCCGGCGGAAATCTGGGACAAGGTCAAGAACCACCCCTGCTATTCCGAAGAGGCTCACCACCATTTTGCCCGCATGCATGTAGCTGTAGCCCCTGCCTGCAACATCCAGTGCAACTACTGCAACCGCAAGTACGATTGCTCCAACGAATCGCGTCCCGGTGTCGTCAGCCAGAAGCTGACGCCGGAACAGGCCGTCAAGAAAGTGCTGGCTGTCGCCAGCGAGATTCCACAGATGACGGTACTCGGCATTGCCGGTCCCGGCGACTCGCTCGCCAACCCGATGAAGACCTTCGATACCATGCGCATGCTTCACGAGACCGCGCCCGACATCAAGCTCTGCATCTCGACCAATGGCCTGGCACTGCCGGAGCAGGTCGACGAGATCTGCAAATACAACATCGACCACGTAACCATCACCATCAATATGGTGGACCCGGAGGTCGGCGCCAAGATCTACCCCTGGATATTCTGGAACCACAAGCGCATCACCGGTGTGGAAGCCTCCCGCATCCTGCACGAGCAGCAGATGAAGGGGCTGGAGATGCTGACCGAACGCGGCGTGCTGACCAAGATCAACTCGGTGCTGATCCCCGGCATCAATGACGAACACCTGATCGAAGTCAATCGCGAAGTGAAGAAACGCGGCGCTTTCCTGCACAACATCATGCCGCTGATCTCCGAGCCCGAACACGGCACCGTATTCGGACTGACCGGCCAGCGCGGCCCCTCTGCACAGGAACTGAAAGAAGTGCAGGACGCCTGCATGGGCGGCGCCAACCTCATGCGCCACTGCCGCCAGTGCCGTGCAGATGCTGTCGGCCTGCTGGGCGAAGACCGTTCGGACGAATTCACGCTGGACAAGATCGAGGACATGGAAATCGTCTACGACCTGGAAAAACGCCGCGCCTATCAGGAAAAGGTCGAGGCTGAGCGTGTTTCGCAACACCAGGCCAAGGTTGATGCACTGGCCGCAGCGCTGGACCTGGAGAACGTTGACCCAAGCATGAAGGTGCTGGTCGCGGTTGCCACTGAAGGTCACGGCAAGGTCAACCAGCATTTCGGCCATGCCACTGAATTCCAGATCTTCGAAGTGAGCAAGGATGAAGCCCTGTTCGTCGGCCATCGACGCGTCGACCTCTACTGCCAGGGCGGATTCGGCGAGGATGAACAACTGCCGTCCATCGTCAACGCCATCAACGACTGTCACGCCGTACTGGTAGCCAAGATTGGCGCCTGCCCGCGCGATGAACTGAAGGCAGCCGGCATCGAGCCGGTAGATGAATACGCCCACGAGTTCATCGAAAAGGCTGCCTTGTCCTGGTTCAACAATTACCGTCAGCGCATCGCCAACGGCGAGGTCAAGCACCAGGCACGCGGTGATGCGGCAATCCGTCAGGGTGCTTTCAAGGCGGCATGACAGGAAAAGCTTTTAGCCACAGAGGACACAGAGTGCACAGAGATAATCCAGGGAATTCAAGATGCGATGGACTCACGGCAGTCCCCATCAGCTCAATGACAGTTTTCATGTCTTTACTCTGAGTCCTCTGTGCCCTCTGTGGCTGCAATTCAGTTTTTACGGTTTACCAAACAGGAGAAATACCATGGCATACAAAATCGTCGGTTCACAATGTACAGGCTGCTCAGCTTGCGAGCCTGAATGCCCGAACCAGGCCATTTACGAGAAGAACGGCGTGTTCTTCATCAAGCCGGAAAAATGCACCGAGTGCATCGGCCACTTCGACGAGGCACAGTGCGTAGCCGCCTGCCCGGTGGATAACACCTGCATCATCGACAACGCCTATCCGCGTTACGAGGCCTGAGGCGATCATGGAAATCTCCATCACACCCAAAGCGGAAAAATTCATTGGCCGCATGATCCGCTTCAACGGCGGCACCCCGGACCACGGCTTCCGCCTGGTGGTCAGTCCCGGCGGCTGCTCTGGCCTCAGTGCAGAATTCACGGTAGAAGCTGCGCCGCTCGATGGCGATGCCATCGTCGAAGCCAGCGGCCTGAAACTGTTCCTGCCGGCCGAATCGCGCATCCTGCTGGATGGCGCCACCATCGACTTCAAGGACACGCCGATGGAATCCGGCCTGACATTCATCACCCCTAACAGCGGCAGTTGCGGATGCAGCAGCAGCGGTGGCGAGCATGGTCATGGTGAACATGCCGGACCAGCCACCGTGAGCGTAGCCAGTATCCAGCGCAAGCACTGACATGGAAGGCGAGGCACTGGAAAACGCATGGTTTGCTGACCGTTACCGGACGCTTCCCCCGGTCGCGGAGGAGCAACTACGCCTCGCCAGCCATGCCTATTCGGATGAGGCCAGGGCCGAGATGCACCTGACCCTTGCCAAAGCCGTAGCGCCCAACCATCCTGTCGTCCAGGTCGGCGAATACCGTTACTACTTCTACAAAAATCGCCTGCCGGAAGCGCTCAGAGTCGCCGAGGCTTGTTTGCGCACAGTCGCGACTGAATTGAAGATTCCCGGTAACTGGCAGGAAATGACCCCGGCCCATGCCAATTTCCGCAGCGATGAAGCCGCTCACCGCTTCTACCTGTTTGTGCTGAAAGCCTATGCCTACCTGCTGTTGCGCCTCAATCGCCTGGTCGAGGGCGCCATCGCTGCCGAAAAGCTTCTGGAGCTAGACCCGGACAACAAAGTCGGCGGCCAGCTGCTGCTGGATGTGCTGGAACGGATCGGCAAGGATGACTACGATGACTGATATTCCCGCCGTTGACTGGCAAGGCCAGCCCATCGATTGTTCCGCCTGCGAGCATCAGGACTGTCTTGCACTCGGCACCTGCGGCCCGCTGCGTTCCTGCGTGAACGACCGCTATGCCAAGCGCATAGACCGCTTCTTCGGCACCAATCCGGGACTCGCCAAACAGTACATTACGCACCCCTATTTCGAGGTGCGTGCGGTGGCAGCCAAATACCTGGACCTGTTTCAGCTGAACCGCCTGGTCAACGATCCGGATGAAACCGTGCGTGCCAGCGTTTCCCTGCGCCTGCCTGCCAGACTGCTGATCAAACTGATACATGACCCCGACCGCGAAGTGCGGGTACGCGTCGCATCCAGGCTGGAGCCGGCCGATCTGTCCGGCATGCTGCATGACCCGGACTATTACGTTCGCGTGGTCATCGCCCGCCGTATTGCGCCAGGCATGCTGTTTCACCTGGCGCGCGATGAGGATTCCACCGTGCGCCGCGAAGTCGCCGCCAGGATCGGCGTGGAATGGCTCACAAAACTGGCCGACGACAGCGACGATGAAGTCCGGCTGACAGCGATACGCCGCATGCCTGCCAACCTGCTACCGCCCTATCGCTTCGACAGCGACTGGCGCGTGCGTTACGAAGCGGTGCAGCGCATGCCAATCGAGTATCTGAAACCCATGACTGCGGACGAAGACCAGACCGTGGCGGATCTTGCCCGCGAACGTCTTGAACTGGAAAAACGCCTGGAAAACAGAAAGGATGCATATGACCAACATCAGTCGGGACAGTGATGTAGTCGAACTGGTCAATCCCCCCAAGTTCAACTATGGGGAAAAGGTCTACTCGAAAAAATACGTGCGCAACGACGGCACCTTTCCCGGCCGCGAGGTCGGCGACATCATCGTCAACAAGGGCGATGTCGGCTATGTCACCAGCATCGGCACCTTTCTGCAGCAGTTCTACATTTACGGCGTCGATTTTTACGAGCTGGGTTACCGCGTAGGCATGCGCGGCAAGGAACTGGAATGGTTCGAGGAAACCCCTGAGGAGCCAATCCACAGCGATGAGCTAACCCAGAGCGATGAGCAAACCCACAGCGAGGAGCAAACCCATGGCTGAACCGAAAGAACCCAGGTATCAGTGGGGACAACCCGTGAAAACGGCCGCTGACCTCCTGAACGACGGCAGTTACCCGGATATGCCGGTCGACACTTTACTGGCAGCCGAAGGTACGCTTGGCGAGATCGTCAATGTCGGCGTCATCGAAGAAACCGGCGATCCGATCTACCTGGTCGAATTCCCCGACGGCAAGGTCATCGGCGTACTGGAAGAAGAGCTGCTGCCTGGCTGACACCATCATGAACAGCCCAGCCCTTCAGGATTACGACGACCCGGTCTGCCCCCACCCCAACGAGGTGGACCGCAAGCGCATCGAAAAAACGCTGGCTGAGCGTGAACGCTACAAATACGTCGCGCCACAGGTGCTGCCGGTCGAAGAAGGCTACATCGTGCGCAGCCCTTGCTGCTCGCGCACCGTGGATCCGGAAGGCGGCGAGATCGACATCGCTCGCATCGAATTCCAGTCAGGCGGCTTCTGGCGGCTCTATCAAAAGGATGACAATACCCAGCGCTGGCGCGCTCACTCGGAATACCTGAGTTTGGCCATGCTGCTGGCACGACTGATAGCCGACCCCAAGCGGGAGTTCTGGCGATGAGATGCGGAAAATCCAACTTTGCGAGCATCCGCTTTGCGGATTGCCTGCGAAAACCGATGCGTTGCCATACGACGTTGCTCTCAAAAAATGGCTCCTTACATATCCGCACATATGCCGCGTCGCCATTTTTTGCTCGCGCCTTGTCTGGCTTATCTCTCCAATCTTGCAGCTTAAGCTGTTTAGATTGGTGGGGATGCCCCTTGCGGGCAGAAACTTGGATTTTTGGGGTCTAAGATGAACATACTCTATTTCGACAACAACGCCACCACCCGCGTGTTGCCCGAAGTCATGGAAGCCATGCTGCCGTGGTTCTGCGAGCAATATGGCAATCCTTCCAGTAGTCACCCTTTCGGCGAAAACGCCAAACAGGCGCTGATCAGGTCGCGTGCCGCAGTTGCCGGCTTCCTCAACGCCAGCCCGGGCGAAATCATCTTCACCAGCGGTGCGACAGAATCCAGCCACATAGCCATCCTCGGCGCGCTGGCCATCAAGCCGCAGCGCAAGCGCATCGTCACCAGCGCGGTAGAACATTCCGCCACCTTGCGCCTGCTGACGCATCTGGCAACTGACGGCATAGAAATCATCCAGGTGCCGGTCACTACTTCCGGCATGCTCGACATGGCAGCCTTGCGCGCTGCGGTGACGGAAGATACTGCGCTGGTGACGCTGATGCATGCCAACAATGAGACCGGCATCATTTTCCCGGTCGCCGAGGCAGCGGCAATCGCCAAAGCCCAAGGCGCCCTGTTCCACACGGATGCAGCACAAACCGCAGGCAAGATCACGCTCGACTGCAAGCAACTGGATTGCGACCTGCTCTCCTTTTCCGGCCACAAGCTGCATGCCCCCAAAGGCACCGGCGTGCTTTTCGTGCGTAAGGGCATCGCACTGCCGCCCATGTTCTACGGCCATCAGGAACGCAACCGGCGCGGCGGCACGGAAAACCTGGCAAGCATCATCGGGCTGGCCGTTGCCTGCCGCATGGCGCAGGACTACCTGGCACAAGCAGATAAACGCGGTGCCTTGCGCGACCTGCTGGAGGCGCAACTGCAGGAAAGACTGCCTTTCATCCGCATCAACGGCTACGGGCCGCGCGTACCCAACACCAGCAGCATCTGCTTTGCCGGACTGCACGGTGAGGAGCTGCTGCACCGCATGGGACAGGCCGGCGTCATGGCTTCACAGGGCAGCGCCTGCACCGCAGGCGGCACCGAGCCTTCGCATGTACTGCTGGCCATGGGCCTTGACCGTGACGAAGCACTCTCTACCGTGCGTTTCTCGCTATCGCGGGAAACGACAGAAGCAGATATCGACCTTGCCGTGATTACGGTGACGGAAATCATCAAGGCCATGACCGGCGGACTGCCGGCTGCGGCGTAAGCAGTTAATCAAACCGAAAGGAATCATCGTGAAAGTCATGATCAGGCGTAACGAAAAGGGCGAACTCTCCGCTTATGTGCCGAAGAAGGACCTGGAAGAGCCCATCGTCAAAATAGAAAAACCCGACATGTGGGGCGGTCAGGTGACGCTGGCCAATGGCTGGCAACTGGCGCTGCCCGAGATGGCGGCCGACACACGCCTGCCGATCACAGTCGAAGCACGCCGCTTAAGCGAATAGGAGTTCATCATGTGCATCTCAACAGAAACCCTCAGCGAAATTGAAACGGCATTGATCGAGTTCAACAGACTGAGTAACAATCCCTTGCCCATGCTCAAGGACTGCTTCCCCGACTTGAGTTTCGTGCGCCTGTCGGCCAGCGACATGGACGAACCGCCATTCCGTGCGCTGGAAAACTTCAACCTTTACCTGCTGGATACGCGCGAGCACTGCGTGCAAATCACCAGCGACCCGAGTGTGGCCAGCGGCATCGTTGTCGCACAACGGTAAACATCATGACCGATACCTGGATCCCACTGTCAGACCCTGACTATACCGAGGCTGAATTCGCCGCCTCGGCCATGGCACTCGGCCGCATGCAGCAAAGCAACGGCCCGCTGACAGAAGCCTTCGAATCCGCCTTCGCCGCCTATGCCGGGCGACGCCATGCGATTGCCGTCAGTAGTAGCACCGTCGGCATGCTGCTGGTACTGAAAGCGGCCGGCATAGGCCCGGATGATGAAGTAATGGCCCCCGGCTACAGCTGGTTCCAGACAGCCCAGGCCATACACTGGGCAGGCGCTACCCCTGTGCTATGCGAGATCGACTACTGGTCGCAGACCCTGTCGGCGGACAAAGCCGCCGCCAAGGTCACGCCTCAAACTCGCGCTATCGTCGGCATCAACGTCAACGGCCACCCGGCGGACTGGGAAAAACTACGCGCGCTGGCGGACCAATCCGGCGCGCTACTGATCGAGGATGCCACCGAATCCATCGGTTCACGCTATCAGGGAAAACCGGTCGGCAGCTTCGGTGATGTGGCGATCTTCGATTTCTCCCAGCCTTCGGCCTTATGTTGCGGCCAGGCGGCGATGATCGTCACCGACGACGACACGCTAGCATTGAAGATACGCCACTTTCGCTACCGCCGCCGCCATGAACGCGCTTCGCTCACTGCCTCATTGCGCCCGCCGCTGGATGTCGGCATCACGGAACATGCCGCCGCATTGGGCTTGGTACAGCTCAAGCGCCTGCCGGAGATCCTCACCCGCCGCAAACAGGTAGAAGCCTGGTACGAGGCCCAGATCTCCAGCTTCGAGGGCATCAAGCCGCCATATATCGCGCCCGGCGTCGATGAAGTGCACTGGATGCTCTATGCCGTGCATCTCGGCACGCGTTTCTCCGCCAGCAGCCTGGATGCGCTGGTGGAAGACCTGGATACCGAACTGGTGGAAGCCACGGCCTATTGCCGCCCGCTACACCTGCAACGCGCCTATATCGAACAATACGGCTACCGCAAGGGCAACTTCTTCGTCACCGAAAAGGTGGCCGACCGCGCCATCGCCCTGCCATTCCACAGCCACATCACGGAAGACCAGGTGGCTTTCATCGTCAAGACAGCGAAGGACGCATCGATCAACGTCGGCGCCGGCGCGGCCATCTATTAACCAAGGACAGGAACCAATACCATGAGCACCTCACACCTGAAGGAAATCGCCGACAGCCTGGCTGCCGGCACCGCCATCCCCTACCTCGGCCCCGAAGTGCTTAACCTTGAACCGGGAAGCGCCGTGCCCTCCACGCCGGCCGACCTGGTGCAGCTGCTAACCAGCAAAGTCAGCGTACCGCACAAGATCCGCAACAACCTGACCGCTGCTGCCCAGTTCATCGAGAACTTCAAACATCGCAAAACCGTCGTCCACCTGATGAACGAAGCCTTTGCGCCGGGTGCACAGCCCAATGCCCTGCACCAGTACCTGAACGGCCTGAAGAAAAAACCGCAACTGATTGTCGATACCTGGTACGACGACGCCATGGCCAAAACCCTGTTCGGCCGCAGCAAATGGGGGCAGATTCAAGGCGTATCGCAATCCGAGCATATGGGTACCTGGGTAAACTACTTCAACGACAAGGGCGAGCAGGTCGAAGCCGTCGAGGCCGACAGCTGGGACCTGATCCTGTACAAACCGCTGGGCTCCATCATCCCGGCCAAAAACTTCATCATTTCCGATTCCGACTATGTCGAAGTGCTAACCGAGATCGACATCCAGACCCCTATCCCGCAACGCGTACAGGAACTGCGTAACGGTGCCAACTTCCTCTTTCTCGGCTGCCGCTTCAACAACCAGCTCACACGCACGTATGCACGCCAGATCATGAAACGTTCCAGCGACAAACACTGGGCGGTGATCGAAGGCCCACTCACGCGCATGGAAGAGAAATTCCTCGAAGAGCAGCAGATCACCCGCATCGACCTGCCGCTGGCGCCGTTCGTCGAGTGGCTGCAAACCGGCAAGATGAGCAAGTCGCTGGCTGCGGCGTAAGAAAGGGATAAAACCATGCCGATTTACGACTTTCACTGCAACAGCTGCAACAAGACCGTGGAACTACTCGCCAAGTCCGACAGTACCCCCGCCTGCCCGCAATGCGGCAGCACCATGGAAAAACTGGTCTCGCGCCCTGCCGCGCCCGGCAAGACTGCTTCCATTCTCGCTGTCGGTCGCGCCAAGGCTGCGAAGGAAGGCCATTTCAGCAATTACAAGCCGTCGGAACGGCCAAAAATCAAGTAAATAAGCCAGATAGTAAGTAAACCCCAGGTAACTCATCAGGCTCAAGGGATTCGCATGGCCCGCCACTACACGGTATATCTGAGTCGCGACAGCTTCCCCAAGCGCAAGGAGCTACAAGCAGCTATCAATGCGATGGGCTTCAAGCTGACGCTGCAAGAGGACTACGTGCCCTTTGTCAGCTCCGGCTATCTACCCTGCACGCTGGATGGCGAAGATGCCGGTTTTACCCTGCGCTTTCACACGGTGGAGGGAATGAACGGAAACGATGGCGCCGCCACCCTGCAATGGGGCGGCGACCCGCGCGAGCAGGCCAGCGCCATCATGGTCGCCGCTGCTCTGGCAAGCGGTTTCGGCGCCGTAGTGCATGATGTAGACAGCCATGAATTAAATGCCGATGCGCTACTGGCAGCGGCCGAAAAAACCTTTACCGGACTGGATTGATTCAGAGCAGACTGATTCAGCTTTTACCTGAACTCAAAGTATTCATGGCGCAGGTTTGAATCAGGGATGCCATTCTCACGCATTTGCCCCTGCACCTTGCTGAGCAGTCCCTTAGGCCCACAGAAACTAACTTCGACGTCTGCCGGATCGGCTTCACCGGCAATTTCAGCGAAACGCTGACGGAAAACCGGGCTTGCCGGGCCATCTGCAACGGGCACCAACTCTGCGCCGCTTTGCTGTGCTATTTCCTGCATCACGGTCACATCAGGAAAATCGCGCCCCGGCGTGTAGAAATAAAACAACGTCACCTTGTCGAAGTGGTTCGCCCCATCCTTTAGCCAGGCAACGAACGGTGAGATCCCCACACCGCCGCCGATCCAGACTTCGCGCTTTGGCGTCTGTGAGCGCATGAAACGTCCATACGGTGCGTAGATGTCGGCACGCATGCCGACTTTGGTATTGGCGACCAGTCTCTCGGTATAGTCCCCAAGGCTGCGAATCAGGAAATCCACCCGCCCATCTGCGCTTTTGGCGCTGGCGATAGTGAACGGGTGCGGCTCGCGCAGCCCCTCTTCCTTCATGCGCAGAAAACCGAACTGGCCCGGCTCGAAATCGATGGCCTTGTCGACCGGCGTAAGCTGCATCTGCACCGCACCTGCGCCCGGAGAAATACCGGCCACTTCGTATTCCGCATGGTTGGAAAAAAAGCGGTATAGCAACAGCTTATAGGCCGCAGCAGTCACGCCCAGAATCGAAACGAATGCAAGCCAGACTCCGGCCGGGCTGGTCAAGGTAATCGGCGATTTGAAACTCAGCCAATGCACGATAACGATCAGCAACAGCGGGCCGGAAAGCTTGTGCCACCAACGCCAGACGTTATAGGGAATATTGCGGTTCAGCGCCAGCATGATGATAAACACCAGCGCGACATAACTCAGTTGCCGCACCAGCCTGGTCAGGTCGGGCGCCAGCGTGATGATGGCGGCGACTTCCCATTCCTTGATCCCTGCCTTGAACAAAAAATGGAAGCTGGCAAAAACCAGCGCCCAGATGCCCAGCCATTTGTGGGTCTGGTAAACACGGTCAAGGCCGCCGAAGCATGTTTCGACAAAGCCCCAACGCGCGGCCAGAAACGCTGCCACAGCCATCAGGCTCAATGCCGTGACCCCGGCGGATAGACTGGCCGCAGCGGAAGAGAATCGGTCCACAGAGGGAACTTCCGCAAGCGTCAGCATGAAACTGATAACCACAATAAGCAGAACAAGCTGCCATGACTTGAGTTGCATAATGCGGCTCCCTTTTTTGTTGTTTTGAATCTTCAGCTATTTTCATGCAAATGCAGCGCCAGCCAGAGCGCGCCTTGCGATGTGCTCAGCACCGTATGCGGCACGCCAGCAGGCAGAAACAGATAATCCCCTGCCTTGAGCTCATGACGCACACCGGCCACCTCCAGCACGGCCTCACCCTTTACTAACAGCACCCATTCATCCTGCGTTTGCACATATTCGGCCAGTGTAATGGCTGCAGAACTGATAATACGCTCGACAACGAGATTCCTGTGGCTTAACAGAGTCTCGAAGCGCTCACCTTCTGCTGGCGGTTTGACATCGGCAAACAGGTTCCCGGATTTCATGATGAATGACGAACGAGCAGGAATGGCAACATAGGATATTCTCCGTGATTTATCACGACTTCAAATTCGGTGCATCGGAATCACGTGCGCAGACTTTCGTATCTTAACGCTACCGGAAGGCAGTGCGCATGCACTGATCCCGGAAAACGGGAATTACCAGAGGAAATAATTGCTATGGCTTCATGGCTTATCTTTGTTATATTTCTGCTACCAGAGAATGGCGAATTGTTTTAGCGCCCCCTCCCAATCAAAACCAATAACAACATGGCCGGGTTTTCCATAGCTATCTGTGAGATAGTTGTAATGAAAAAAACTGCTTGTTACCCTGACAATGGCTTTTGCCAGTACCAGCGCCATGGCCGATCTGCTGCAACTTTCCGCCAACGAGAAAGAAGTGGCCTACGCCGAAAAGGACACCATCAGGAAATCCGGCGACATCGTTTCCATGTGGTTGCTCTATGACCTGAAAAACACCAAATATCTCGCCAGAAAACCTTACCAATCCATCAAATACCAGATGGAATACCAATGCAGGAAACAACAGGTCCGCATTCGCGGCTGGAAGTATTACAGCGGCAAGATGGGTGAAGGCGAACTGATCTACAAGGACGCATTCACCGACATCTGGACCCCGATTGAAGGTGTGGAACCGGAATGGCAATTCGCCTGCAACAAGGGTTAATCAATACAAACTAAGAACCTTCTATCTCATGAGGTTTGCCAGTTACCTCACTCCAACCTCTTCACGCATTCTGCTCTCAAGCAGCATCAGCGACAAGCCTGCGCCTGCGGTACACAATCAACGCTACCAACAAGCCACATGCAAGCGCTATGGCGGCCGGAAACAGCACCGTAGTGACTGAATAACGCTCCAATGCCATCACAACCAGGCTGTTGCGCGCAGCAAACAGCGCAAAGAATGACAGTGATTCTGAATGCGGATTGACGCACACCTTCCTGACTGTCGGCCCGAAACCGAGGAGATCGACAACCGTCAGCACCACCACCGCCCACAAGGGATCGGAAGTCAGAAACCAGAGCGGCAAGGATGAAGTAGCCAGGACAAAGAACAGCCAATCCGTTCTTGTAACTCTGACATCAGCCCGTTTCATGTAAGCCAGCACAGCAATCAATAGCGTAATAACGCCGGAAACCCCGATAGGCCAGGCACCAACACCACCATGCGCCTCCAGCTGGGCCAGAAAAACAATAAATGTCGTCATCCCCCATATCAGCCAGGAAAACACATGTGGCCTTGTCGTGCCCAGAAGGATGCCACGCACATACGGATAGAACGCCACAAAGGTAAGCGCTATGGCAATGGCACTGAAGGTTTCCTTATAAAACACGGTTTTTTATCAAGACGGTCATCGGACGGACTTAGTAAAGGCAGAAATGGAGATATGCCTGTTTAACGATAATAAAAGATTGAGCACGACATGAAAATCGTGGTCTGCGCTAGTCAAGTTTATTTCAGGAAGGCGGCAAGATTGGCTGGCTCAACATTACCCCTGATAAACACAAGTCCGGTTGCGCCCCTCGCCTTTGGCCTGGTATAGCGCCTGATCGGCCTGGTTGAGCAAAATGTCGATGTTGGTGTCTTTTCCGGTGAGCGTCGCTACGCCAAACGAAGCGGTGAAATGCAGCGGTAGTCCGCCGTTGAGTGTTACTTGTGCGGCCTCAATTGCGGTGCGCAAGCGCTCGGCAGCTTCCTTGGCCTGTTCGCGTCCCGTCTCCGGCAATAGGACGACAAATTCCTCGCCGCCGAGGCGGCCGACAATGTCGATATCGCGTAACGTGGCCAGGCAGATAGACGATAATTTTTGCAGCACGATATCGCCTACCTTGTGCCCATAGGTGTCGTTGACCAGTTTGAAGTGATCGATATCCAGCATCAGAATGGACAATTCGTGGCGGTAACGCAGAGCGCGGGATAGCTCGATTTCAGCCTGTTCGAGAAAGTAGCGGCGATTGGCGAGGCCGGTCAGGTAGTCGGAATACGCGCGGTGTTCCAGCTCTTCATAGGCATAACGGTTTTCGATGGCAATGCCGGCCAGCGAAGCGGCAAAGCCGATACGTTCGATGTCTAGCGCTTGCGGAATTTTCGGCTCGGCGTGATAAATGGCGAACGTCCCCAGTACCTTGCCGTGCGAGGAAAGGATGGGCTCTGACCAGCAGGCCCGTAGCCCTGCCTGTGCTGCCAGTTCTGTGTAGGGTTTCCAGTATTCATGCGTCCGGATGTCTTCGACAATGACGCGCTGACCGAGATAGGCGGCAGTGCCGCAGGAGCCGACGCCGGGACCGATTTCGAGGCCGTTGATGGCCTCATTGTAAAACGCAGGCAGGTCCGGGGAAGCTCCGGTCAGCAGGTGTTTACCCTCTGCATCCATTAGCAGAACGCTGCAGCGCGCTGTTTTGTCCTCGGATTGAATCTGTCGCACGATGGCATTCAACACCTCGGTCAGTTCGGCACCCTTGGCGACCATTTCGAGCATGGCGTCGTGCGCCTGCTTGCGTTGCTCGCTCACCCAACGATCGGTGATGTCGGTGAGGTTGACCAACTGTCGCTTGCCCACCCAAGTGGTGCGGACGACCACGCGGCGCACAGCGCCATCCTTGCAGGTAATATCGGTTTCCAGCTCGGGGGGCGTGGTGCCGGTCTGATGAGCCAGTGCAACTTCCCTGACCCAGGGACCGACGACCGTCTCCCGGTAGCGGGAGTCAGGGTGGGCCAGCCGGAACCATGCGTCCAGACTCGGCAAGTCGTCTAGCGTATAGCCGAACAGGTGCGTAAATTGGCGGTTGATATACTCGATCTGGTTCTTGCTGTTGGACCAGCCGATGGCGATGGGAGATGAATCCAGAATATCTTCAAGTTGGATGCGTCGTTCGGCGTGTTCATGGAGATCGTGTTCCAACGCTGCTTGCCTCAGCCTGGCAAGGCCGCTGGCGGCCAGCATTTTCGCCATTTCGACCATGACGCTCATGAGTTTCTGCAGTTGATCCTTATCAACAACGGGAATCGCCGCGATAGATTTCAGATAGGCTTCCTCGTCGAAGCCGAATTTCCGGGCATGTTCACGGAAAAACTCCATATCCGGCGGCGTATGCAGCACCTGCCCCAAAAACAGGGTCGCCAACTGCTGCCCTTCAATCACCACCGGCGTGGCGTAATCCATTAAGCCGTGCTCACAAAGCCCTCCGGCGACTCTGCCATCGCGCAGGTCGCTCATGATGGCGATATTGCTGTCGCGGCAGCTTTCAGCTGCCGCGGGATTGGCCCGGTGAAATGCCGTACAGGCATTATCCCCGGCTGCAAGGCACAACAACTCTCCGTCCGCATCCACTAAGCCGTTGGGAATACCGGTCGCCTCGAAGAAATTTTCGAGCATGCGTGCAAACGCAGGGACATCGATGAGGTCACTGAAGCGGTATTGGGGTGCGGTGATCTTTGATTTTTTTGAAGACATCACGACTCCGGTGCATCACCTCTAGAGACAGCATTTAAAAACACATCATCGAAAAACGTTTGCCAGTCCCTCTTGAATGAATATGAGGGATTTTCCCCACTCTGAACGGCATTGAGGTACCAGAATTGAGTTTTTGCGGACTCAACCTGAAAACGGGAAAAACTCATGCATCATATTACGACTTATACAATCGAACCAGCAAAGGAATGATAACGGTGCATGCCCTGAAAACACGGAAACGGCGGCTTGACTACAGCTTATAGCAAAGCCATGAAGCGGGAAGCGTTTAGCGTCCCCTATTGTTACTGATTATTACTGAAGGTTAACCAATGAACATCAAACCCGGATTAAACACCATCCGGGAGCTTGGAAGCCATCATCACCCTGCGGTCGACCTTGCGCCCATCGACAACGAACGTTCCGTCGCCAACAGCATGAACCGTGCGCCTCTCCTTGCGTGCGGTATCGATGTGCGCAGCAACCGCCTCCAGCACAACAATGTTGTGCTTCTCGACAATGTCGATGACCTTGCACTCGATGTTGGCAAGGCACTCCTTGATCAAGGGCGGCGTGACAACCTTGCCCTGCACAGGCGTGAGCTTGAATTTGGCAAACTTATCTGTGTCTGCCCCGGAACATATCCCTATGCCGACGACCTTATCCAGCATGTCTACCGTGGGGATGGCAACGACGCACTCCCTGTTCTTGCGCAACGCCGCGAAAGAGTGATTCCATTCGCCCGTGACAATGGCAAACACCGGCGTGAAATCCATCACCATGGTCCAGGAGATCGTCATGATGTTGGCTTTCTGCCCATCATTGGTCGTCACTAACACCACCGGTCCCGGCTCAATCAGGGTAAAGGCCTTGCTCAATTCCAGCTGACGCATGAGAGCTCCTCCTGAAACTCCTTTGTTTGATGGTTAAGCCAAGTAACTGTAGGGTGGGCAATTTCTTGCCCACGCTACCTGGCTCAATGAGAATTTGTGGTCTGAGCTAACCCGGTTATCACGGACGGTTTAATTGGATACATCTGCTTGCTGCTCAAATTGCACTGGGCTAAGGTAGCCCAACGTCTGATGCCTGCGTTGTCGATTGTAGAAGATCTCAATATATTCGAAGATCGCTGCCCGTGCCTCATCTCTGGTATGGAAGTCGCGATAGTGCACAAGTTCATTCTTCAAGGTTGAGAAGAAGCTCTCGGCCACCGCGTTGTCGTAACAGTTGCCGCGTCGGCTCATGCTCGGGCGCATGCCATGCATCAGCAATTTCTCCCGGTAGGCGCAAGCAGCATAGAGCGTTCCCTGGTCGGTGTGATGAATCACCCCACGCGCGGGTTGTCGTTGCAGGAGCGCCATATCCAAGGCCGACATGACTGGCTGCAGGTTCGGCCTATCGCCCATACCCCAGCCTACTACTCGGCGAGAGTGCAAATCCAGTAAGACGGCCAGATGCAAAAAGCCCTGTCGGGTGCGAATAAAGGTGCCATCACCCACCCAGATTTGATTGGGGCAGGCAACGTCAAATTGACGTTGCACAAGATTGGGGGCGGCCGGTGCGGTATGGTGGTTTTCCACGATGACCCGGAAACGCCGTTTGCGTCGCGCCTCAATGCCAGCTTGCCTCCTGAGTCGGGCGACCCGATGTTTGCCGCAGGTAATGCCACGCATGTTGAGTTCACGCCAAGTCTTCTTGGCACCATAGGCTTCTCGGCTGGCACGATGCACTTCTTCAATCCGTACCAACAACTCGCGATCTCGCTTGCTGCGCTCTGATTCTCCACGCGCCTTCCAGTCGTAGTAGCCGCTGCACGCAACACCCAGCGTGCGGCAGAGCCTCTTGGCTCCTGTCATTCCCGCATATGTTTCGATGTATTCGTACTTCACTTGCGGCGCTTGGCGAAGTACGTCTCCGCTTTTTTTAGAATTTCGAGTTCCTCGGTGACGCGCTTCAGTTCCCGTTTGAGCCTCGACAACTCGCTCTCTTCTTCCACTTTCGGTCGACCGGGCGCACGAAATACGCCACCATTCGCCTTGAATTGCGCCTGCCACTTGTAAAGCCGGTTGCGGGCAACCCCAAGTTCCAGCGCCAGCTGCGTTCCTGGCTTCTGCCCCAATTCCAGCAACCGTACAGCCTCGCGCTTGAATTCCGCGCTGAACCGCTGCCGTTGCCTCTCCGGATTTACCTTGCCTTTTCCCTTGCTTTCCATCGAACACCTCCTTCATTATTGTCTCCTATTGAAGTGTCCGTTCAACCCGGGTTAGCTCAGTCTGTCCCCAATTACTCATGCATCGGCTGCCAACTCCGCAACTAGCTCGGCTGGCGAACGGAATTTCAGTTGCGGGCAGATGGATGAGAGCAATTCCGCATGCCTTCTAGCTCTCGATAAAATGGTTTTTTCATCCAGTGTGAGGAAGTAGGTGCACCCAGTCTCCGACGCTTGGAATATGTGTGTGGCGTCATCAGCATCAAATATGCCCATTAGCTTGGCAAGGGTTGGGTGCGTCCAACTACTGTTTAGGGCGCACATGCCAATCGGAGCACCATTAATAGTGCCACTGTACTCTGCAACCTTCCACGGCACCTTGGCGAATAAGCTGAACAAGAAAAGAAGCATCGATGCACGAACTTCATTTGGTGTGCGCTCCATTTCCTGCTTTGTCTTTGCGGAGGTGACGAGGCTTATTTCTGACATTTCCGCCAACTGACGATATGCATTGGCTGTTTCCTCAGGAATCTTGAGGTCTGTGATACGCGAAAATATGTTCGTGTCGAGGTACACAGCGATGGTGGTCATCTTCGTATGGTCAATCACAGAGAGCAGAGGCATAACGTAGAAGTGAGCGGCCTGCGCGGCTTTTTGCGCAGGTCCGCTCGACTGAAAGGTTATGCATCTGACACCAGCCTAGCGGGCGAAAGTTGGAAAGTTTCTGTGTCAATTTTCATTAATGCGTCAACGCACGAATTTTGGTCGCACCAATAATTATGATAATTGGCTGCCCAGAGATACTTTGCCCAAACAGGAGGGCGAGACCTAAGTAGCGCCAGTTTCTCTTCAATCCGTGCCTTATGGGCAGACAGTTCCTTTTCGTAGAAGTAACCGTTTTCGGGAATGAGAGTGTCGAGATAGTTAACGAAGTACTGTCCGTCGCTATCACGGAGAAGGTCTCGATTTTGAGGTGCGTGAGAACCTCTGCTGTAGTACTCAAGATGCCGATTCACTGCGGTTTGAGCGGACGGCGCAAGAACAATTCTTGGATCGCGGGCCAATGTTGTTTCAGCTTCGTAGGCTTCTATCAATCCTTCACCGAAGACTGCAATGTCGTCCATATATAGATCGCCAATTGCTATTGCTCCCCGCACGAAAAATCCTTCCATCGTCATGAGCATTTGGAAGTAAGACAGCTCGTTGAAGACGCTACCAAGTTCTATTTCTCCATCATCATGGATTGGATGACCAATGACGATGTTGTCGGTAAATGCGCGAAATGCAGAAAAGTCTTTGTCGCGGAGTCTTAGCAAGGCGTCTTCGGATTGGTTCGGATCAACATGTTCTCTCGAACGCTTTAGGGCCAAATGAACGCGATCAAGTATGTCTTGGCTGTCCTCGCGTGACTTCGCAGATTTCACTAGATCCATATAGCCCAAAATGTCGATGAAGCCGACAACCGATCGCCTCAGTTTCGGAGTTCCATTGATGTCGATATATGGGTTACGAGACTCAGTCAACTACGGACTCCTAAGATGCATAACGTAGAGGTCACCAGCGCTGCGCGGCTTTATCGCGCAGCGCTGGTGGACCGCAAGGTTATGCGTTTCGGTCGAGAACATAGGAGACAATTGGCGCCGCACTGGCGCAAAGCCGAACATCGCGGTCTCTGCTTGGAGATTTCTGCCCGTGCTCAAGATTGCACCGCACTTGATAGATGACCATGAAGAGCTCGAACAACTTGACCATGGCATCGACAGTACCTTGGTATGCCTGAATATTGGGCGAAGTGTCCTTTCCATTTCCTCGCATGTCGATGACCGGCTGCGAGAGTAGGTAGTCGACGTGAGCGGCGTTGGTGTTCAGCACTTCTTGCGCTTGTTCGGGCGAAATGCTGGCGCCGAGGTAAGCCTTAATAAGTTCTCGCTCCTGACCGCGACCAACCGAGGAGAACAGGTTATTGAACCCGCGCCAATAACTTGAAAAGGCGTCAATCGGATCACTCATCTGCTTTCCGCGCTCAAGCCACTCACGAGCTTTCACAGCAACTCTCCAAACGCATAACGTTAAGTTGAGGGGCGCGCCGCTTTTGGCGCGTCCCTCTCGAACGCAATGTTAGAACCCAAACTCGACGTATCCGTACTGTCATACATGGTCTGAGCTTTCAGTACTTCTTCGATATGGGTCTCTGACCATACACGGATAGCATCGAGCAGTGAGACCAAGGTGCGTCCAAGCGGAGTAAGCGAATATTCTACCTTCGGCGGCACAGAGGGATAGATCGTCCTTGTGACTAGACCGTCACGCTCAAGCCCACGTAGTGTTTGCGTCAGCATCTTTTGGGATACCCCGCCGATCTCGCGCCGTAAAGTGCTGAAGCGCTTGGTTCCGCCTTCCAGCGAACTAACGACCAGGACAGTCCATTTGTCGGCAATCCTGTTTAGCACCAGGCGTGTCGGACACTGAGCGTCGTAGACGTTCCAGACTTGTGCTTGTTTTGATGGTGACGGTTTCATTTGTGCCTATAGTATCCATTAGGTACCTATATATCGTTTAGGTGCCTTCTTGCAAATAGTAACCAATTTTTATATAGTGTGCAACACTGATTGTGTACTACCAACCAATCGCGATCAGCATCGTAATCAAGGAGGTCACATGAAATTATTACGCAAGACTATTACAGCCCTACTTTCTGCTTTTTCACTTACTACCGGAGGATATGCAATGGCTCAAGACACATTACAGGAAAACAAGCAATTACTGGCGAACTTCGGTGCAGAAGTCTTCGCCAAGAAGGAGCTATCAAACCTGCATAGCTACATGCACGAAGGCTATATTCAGCACAATCCACTTGTTCCGCAAGGCTTGGTGGGATTCAAGCAGTTCTTTGCCGATTGGTTTAACGCCGTACCAGACTGGAATTACAGTCTTACCAAGATTGTGGCGGAAGGCGATACCGTTTGGGCTTATGGAACGTATTCAGGCACCCAGCAAGGGGATTGGCTGGGAATCCCTGCCACCAACAAAAGTTACAGCATTGCCGCAGTGGACATTTTCCGTATTCAGGACGGCAAATTCGCCGAACATTGGGACGTCATAGATGTCTACGGGCTTTTCAAGCAACTCGGCGTCATCAAATAGCGTAAAGCGTTTGGTTGATAATTGGGTCGCTTAGATGCATGAAGGCGCATCTGAGCGTTCCCAATTGGGTTCTAACATAAAGTAGACACCCTAAAAAATGCCGTGAAAGGCACCTTTGAGGTGTATAAACCATGAATGTTTTTGTAACTAACTGTTCTCATTATCTTTAAATAATACGGCACACCCTGATTTTTCAAAAACCAATACCACAGAAAAGTCGCCAAGATTGTTATACCTGATGCGATAAATTGCGGGTTAACCACCGTAACTTGCATACCAAGCAAACCTGCTTCGAATGGATTAAACGCTTAATTCTTTTTCATCGCAAGGCATGGCATTGCCGCCAAAAATCAAAGCATCTTCTGACACAAGATACTCAGCAGCCAGCCATTCACGCCGGGCTGGAGCTGATTCTGTTTCTACCGTTTGTCTTGGACTGGTAAAGGTAAGCATCCGCCTCCGAAATCAGTTCGTCCAGGTTTTCATGGCTGGCTTTATGCGCTACGCCAAAGCTGGCGGTGAACGAAATCTCGGCGCCCTGCACTGGCACCCGGATGTTCTCGATGGCATTTTTCAACCGCTCCGCCATCACCAGCGCAGATTTCAATCTGGTTTCCGGCAGCAGGATCAGAAACTCTTCCCCGCCCCAGCGGGCGACGACGTCGACATCGCGGGCAGAATCGCTCAACACTTTGCTGACCACCACCAGTGCTGCATCGCCTGCCGCATGGCCGTAGTTGTCATTGATCGATTTGAAATGGTCGATATCGAGAATGATCACCGAGAGTTCGCGTTTGGTACGCTGCGCCATGCTCCAGACCAGCTGCGCTTTTTCAATGAATGCACGCCGGTTGTTAAGGCCGGTGAGCGAATCCTTGGCGGCGAGTTGTTCGGCAAGTTTGTGTTCTATCTGGATCGCGCGGAACTGATGTGCCAGAGCCAGCGACAACAGTGTGGCATCAATCATCATGCCCATTTCCACCGCACGGTAGGTCCAATCACTGAACGGAATAAAGCCCCAGACCGACAGGCAAGTGAGCGCGGTTCCTATCATTGAGGCGATGGAGGCAAAGAGGAAATAGCGGGAATAGCGATGACCCGAGCGTAGCGCCATTGCGCCGAGGAATATCATCATGGACGAAAACAGGATGACGAAAGTGAAAGCCACCAGCAGGGCATAAAGCTGCGTATCTGCAAAGAGGCCAAGCAACAGCAGTGCAACAAAAATCCCGATCATCCGGTTGACGGTTTTGTGTAGCCGTGGGAAACAGGTCCGGGTATCCAGAAAGTTCTTGGCGAATGCCAGTCCGGCAACACCATATACCACCATGAATATCGGGATAATCCACTTCTGCCAGGTTGGATATTCCGACCACAACCAGGCAAATCCATGCCCCGTATAGGCGATGTTGAGCAAGACAAAAGCGCCGATAAAGCTGCCATACAGCAGGTGGCGTTTATAGCTCAGGCCGAAATAGATAAAGAGGTTGTAGGCCAGCAATGCCAGCAGATAGCCATAGAGGAAGCCATAGCTGTAACCCTGGCCTATCTCGCGGTTTGTCGCTTGGTCGGGGCTGAGCAGAAATACTGGAGCTACCATGGGATCTGGCGTCTCAACGCGCAAATAGATGTCGGTCGCGCCGGCGCCGAATGGGTGATCGAAAGAAAAAAATCGCCCCGCAATGGGACGATCTTTGAATTTATAGGCGTCTCCTGCCTGATGACTTTCAACCAGCCGGTTTTCTTTTACAAAGTAGACATCCAGCTGGTCGAGCCAGGAATTTTCGACATAAAGCCGCCGGTGCTCGACATCGTCCACCGGATTGATGACGGCCAGATGTATCCAGACCGGTTTGGCACCTATGCCGAAACTGAGTATCTGGCTTTCACCCTGAACAAAGCTGCCTGCGGCCTGGCGCTCAATGACCTGCTCTATGGTCAACGGTGCGGCAGGCTCTTTCATGTAGGCCGCATGCATGCCCAGAGGTTGATCGGCTGGAATTTCGATGAGCGTCAGGGGTGTCGCGACTGCGATGGAACTGAACAGCCAGCTTATGATTGCAATGCAGGTTGAAAAAAGCTGTCGTCTTGTTGCGGGCAAGAAAAGCATTATGTGGAGGATGGACTTGTTCATTATTATTGCTGGCTTCAATGCACACTAGCAGCAAAACCTGCATTTAACAATATGACCCAACGCCCGGACGCCGTCTTTATATGGCGTTAAATTCTATGGGCACGGCTTGGCCGCATGCCCTTTGGCGCAGCCTTCCATGCCCTCTTCTGCTCTCCGCGTCAGCCCCAGCCAGTCATCGACCAGCTCCTGATCAAAGCCCACCTCCCTGCGCTCATCCGCTTCAATCAGCGGACGGCGGATGAGCGATGGTTCTGCACACAGCATAGTCAGTGCAGTGTCGGCATCCAGCGTTTCGGGAACGATTTCACCGGATTTGACCCTGGGTGCAGCACGATTGAACCATTCTGCAACCGGGCGATTGCCGAAGAAAGACAGCAGCCGTTCACGCGTCCAGGGTTCAAGCAGCAGGTTTTTTGCCTGGACAGTATGACCGGCAGCGGCCAGCAGCACTTTTTGCCGTGCGTTGTTGGCGCAGCCGGGTTTTTCGTAAAAGGTGATGATGGCCATGATTTGATTCCTTTCAGTAGAACTTTTAGCCACAGAGGCGGGGCCTCAGTGAGAACATGCAAACCGAAACCTTTTTTGCCACAGAGGGCACAGAGAACACAGAGTAAAAACCTTAAGAACAAGCCTTGAATCCAAATCTAAAGAAACCCCCGAAGCGATTATTGGAATTTAACCAGTGTTCTTGATAGGGTTTTCTCTGTGATCTCTGTGTCCTCTGTGGCTCACAATCTTTCCCTCTGCAGCAGGCCTTTGGTCTGCGAGACGATCTCTGCCGTGATTTCAAGGTCGAGGCTATCCAGCCATCGCTTCGGTATCGCTTCCATGCCGTACAGTGCGCCGGCCAGCATGCCGGCGATGGCGCCTGTGGTGTCGGCATCCTCGCCGCGATTAACGGTCTCCACCACACAATCCTCAAAGTTGTCCGTGTAGAAAAAGTGGTGCAGGACTGTTTGCATGGTATCGACGATGTAGCCGCTGGCGCGGCCCGGATAAGGGGCGAACTTGAACACCGGATAAGCCTTGACCAGCGCATTGGCATGTTTGCGACATTCGGCCACGCCAAGGCCTGCCAGCAGCGCATGCACCATGCGGCCCAGCGTCAGTGTGGCGGCGTCGGACAATGGGTGGTTGTGCGTGACATGCGCCTGCTCAATGGCGGCATGCTCAAAGGCGTCATCATCACCGAAAGTTGCCAGTGCGATTGGCAAAATGCGCATGGCGGCACCGTTGCCGGCGGCACCTTCGCTGAATTCCGCTTGCAGCGAACCATCCAGCATGTAACGGCGGATACCGCGGCGGCAGGTATTGCCGACATCAATCGGGTGACGCTTGAGCCATATGGCGAATTGCCCTGCAGCGGATTGGGCATCCCAGCCGCCAGCCTGCAGCCAGGCACGGCCCAGGCAGAGAGACATTTCGGTATCGTCGGTAACCTGGCCGGGGCGCAGCTTGAGCCAGCCGCCGCCAGTCATCTCTCGATGTATGCCCTTCTGCGCGATCTCGCGGGCAGTGAGAAATTCCACCGGCGCACCCAGCGCATCACCCACGGCCAGGCCGAAATAAACGCCAAGCGCACGGCTGTAGAGAGTGGGTTGCGATTTCGCAGCATTTTTTCTGTCAGACATAGCTGGCCTTGACCTTGTAGAGCCCACCCAGCGCGATCACCTCGCCCTCACCCGCCAGCGTGGCGCCGGAAAGCAAACCCGGGAAAAACAGGAACTTGACGACAGGCACCTGTGCTTCGAGTATCCAGTCGCCGAACTCCTCGGCACGGGCGCGGCTGGTCGTGAACGACACCAGGTTATTGAGCCTGACAACGCAATCGCCGGAGCGCAGGCTGCCGGACACCAGGATATGTTCATCGGCACAGTTGATGCCGCGCCATAACGTTATATTTTCCGTCGTAGCCTTTTCAGGCGAAGTCTCTCCGCCAGCAGCATAGTTAAAACGGCGTATGGCCCACTGACAAAATTCATAAAGCAGGTCGAGCTGCGCGTGGATGCTGTTGTTGTGGTATCGGCTGGAGAACTTGGCCTCCAGGTAACCGACCCATGCCGGCGAGGGAAAACGCGTCAGCGGCGCCTTGTGGTAAGTGGGGATGAGACCAAAGCGGCTTTCGACCCAGCCCTTTAGCACTGCGCCTTGTGGGCTGTTGGCATCGAACCCCCAGCCTTCAAGCAACTTCAGGTAGCTGGAACAGAAGCGTCGTTGCCGGCCCGTGGATGACTTGCCACCTTCAGGTGGAACACCGCCATGCGGCAACAGGCCGAAGACGATCTCCATGTAGTGACGGAAGATGCTGGCCGCTTCCGTCAGGTCGGCGGCCTTTTCCAGCAAGTTGAACAGGCCTTTGTAAATTTCGCGCACACCGGCGATATTCAGCGCTTGCGGATGCTCGTTGAATGCGAGGGATGCAACCAGCCCCGCCGGCAATCCAACCAGATTGGTGGAATACCAGTGCTGCGGATCAGGTTCCATGCCGTTGTCCATGCGAGAGGCAGACTCCATCAAAAACCTTCAGCCACAGAGAGCACAGAGGACACAGAGAACCCCCCAAACACCGGTTGAATACCATTCGCTAATGCATCCGTGGTATGGACTGAATGTATGGTGTTTAACGGTTTTACTCTGTGATCTCTGTGTCCTCTGTGGCAAAAGTTCTTAATCAGACAGGACGGTTCTCGTTCGGGTTGCGCACCGGGCCCATCAGCTTGAGGCCTTCCTCATAAGTGATCTCAGGATAACTGGCCGAGAATGTAAGCGCCTTGTCGGCCACGATATCCAGCTTGGTGGCGGTATCCAGCTTCTTGAGTTCGGTCTTTTCCAGACGCAGCAATTCCAGCAGCTCGTTGTAAACAGTGGCCTCGTCGATCGGCAGGATGTAGAACGTAGCGCCGCCCATCTTGACCGTGTATTTCTTCAGCAGGTCGATGTTGTTACAGAACAGGAAGTATTTGCCATCCGCCCGCAAGGTGTCGCCCAGCGCCTCAACCAGCAGATCGAGATAACCGAAGGAAAGCAGGTAGCCGGCAAAAAACGGGATGCCCTTCTCGCCTTCAGTGGCAATCGTCATCACCTGGTCGCAGGTGGTCTCTGGCGGACGTGCCTCGTCAGCCAACTGCGCGGCGAACTTGATGGCGATCTCGCCGCGAAAGCCGAAGCGGCCCGGTTTCTTGGTAGCATCCTTGAACACCGGATTCTGCAGGCGTCTTTCCGCCTCCAGCTTGGCGAATGCGGTATCTGCCAGTGCGGTTTGTGTGAGTGTGGTCATGCGTGGTTACTCCCTTGGTCATTGCGGATGAAATCCGCGGTTTTGAAAAAAGCCTGTTCGAGTTGCTCGCGCAGCGCCGGGTCCGGTACGACATCCGCCATGGCCTGCTTCATGCAGAGCATCCAGGCATCGCGCTCTGCCGGGCCTATGGCAAACATGCTGTGCTTCATGCGTAGCCGCGGATGGCCGCGCTCCGGTGAATACAACTTGGGGCCGCCCAGCCATTCGCCAAGAAACTTCACCAGTATCTGTTTGGTCTGTGTCAGGTCTGCCTCGTGCATGGCACGTATGCCGGCTGCTTCGGGCAGCGTGTTCATATAGAAGTAGAAGCGCTCGACCAGCTGCACGATGGCAGGCTCTCCTCCCAGCTTCTCGTAATGGGGATTGCTTTGTATCTGCGGCAACGGCCGGGTGTTGCTGAAGTCACGTTGTACTGGCGTATCACTCATAATTGGGTCTCTTGCATCCAGATAAGGTCCAAGGAAGCACTGCAAGTGTCATACCAATACCGGCATAAACCGCACCATCTCCCATCACAGCCTTTAACCACGCCGCTCAGCACTATGTAACTACCGGATTTTTTGGATTTTTCAGTTCGCTGCCAACTTGTCCGCTATGCAACGAGACCGGCCAGCTTTGTCGGGTTTGCGACAGTCGCAAATACGCGCCAAAAATCACCTGTTCGTGAATTTTTAACCTAAAAAATCAATAACTTGAAAATTATTTTTCGGGTTGGCACAGCCTTTGCAATAACCTGCTTGCAAGGCCGACATACCATCCGGCGCCGATAAGAAGAGTGACTTGTAGCGACTTGGAAGCGGAAGACGGACTGCGTTTCAGCAGGGTATTGAAAAACGAAGCGAGAAGGCATTCGCTGCAGTTTTACAACGACCTGCGTACGGCGTAACGATTTTAATCTTTATAGATAGAAGGAGCATCATCATGGCTGCATTGCGTCAAATTGCTTTCTACGGAAAAGGTGGTATCGGCAAGTCCACCACCTCTCAAAACACTCTGGCTGCGCTCGCCGAAATGGGCCAGAAAATCCTCATCGTCGGTTGCGACCCCAAGGCCGACTCCACTCGCCTGATCCTGCACGCAAAGGCACAGGACACCGTTCTGTCCCTGGCTGCTGAAGCTGGCTCTGTGGAAGACCTGGAGCTCGAAGACGTGATGAAGGTCGGTTACCGCGACATTCGTTGCGTTGAATCCGGTGGCCCGGAACCTGGCGTTGGTTGCGCAGGTCGCGGTGTGATCACATCCATCAACTTCCTTGAGGAAAACGGCGCGTACGACGGCGCTGACTATGTCTCCTACGACGTGTTGGGTGACGTGGTTTGCGGCGGTTTTGCCATGCCGATTCGTGAGAACAAGGCACAGGAAATTTACATCGTCATGTCCGGTGAAATGATGGCCATGTACGCTGCCAACAACATTTCCAAGGGCGTTCTGAAGTACGCAAACTCCGGTGGCGTGCGTCTGGGTGGCCTGGTATGTAACGAGCGCCAGACCGACAAGGAACTGGAACTGGCCGAAGCGCTGGCCGGCATGCTGGGCACCAAGCTGATCCACTTCGTACCACGCGACAACATCGTGCAACACGCTGAGCTGCGTCGTATGACAGTGCTGGAATACGCACCTGAATCACAACAGGCCGAAGAGTATCGCCAACTGGCACAAAAGATTCACGCCAACGCTGGCAATGGCACGATTCCGACACCTATCACCATGGATCAGCTGGAAGACCTGTTGATGGACTTCGGCATCATGAAGAAGGAAGACGAATCCGTCATTGGCAAGGCAGCACACGTAGCCTAAGTAGCAAATCTGGCGGGGGTTCGCCCCCGCCGGTCCCTCGGAATCTGTTTCAAAAGTTGCGAGGGCCAATTTTTGAAACAGTTTCTTTCAGGACAATTTTTAGAACCAGGAGAATGAAAATGAGTGCTACAGCAGAAGCCCGCGTCAATGGCGCGGAACTGATCGAGGAGGTCCTCAAGGCCTACCCGGAAAAATCCGCCAAGCGGCGCGCCAAACACCTGGGCGTGCACGAGGAAGGCAAATCCGATTGCGACGTTAAATCCAACATCAAATCACTGCCCGGCGTAATGACCATCCGCGGTTGCGCCTACGCCGGTTCCAAGGGCGTGGTGTGGGGCCCGATCAAGGACATGATCCACATTTCCCACGGCCCAGTCGGCTGCGGCCAGTATTCATGGGCTTCACGCCGTAACTACTACATCGGTACCACCGGTATCGATACCTTCGGCACCATGCAGTTCACTTCCGATTTCCAGGAAAAAGACATCGTGTTCGGCGGCGACAAGAAGCTGGAAAAGATCATCGACGAAATCCAGGATCTGTTCCCGCTCAACAAGGGCATCTCCATCCAGTCCGAGTGCCCGATCGGCCTGATTGGTGACGACATCGAAGCCGTCGCCAAGAAGAAGTCCAAGGAATTCGAAGGCAAGACCATCGTGCCGGTGCGCTGCGAAGGCTTCCGCGGGGTTTCACAATCGCTGGGCCACCACATCGCCAACGATGCGATCCGCGATTTCGTGTTCGACAAGACCGACCCGGAAAAGAACGCTTTCACCGCCACACCGTATGACGTTGCCATCATCGGCGACTACAACATCGGTGGCGATGCCTGGTCCAGCCGTATTCTTCTCGAAGAAATGGGCCTGCGCGTCATCGCCCAGTGGTCCGGCGACGGCTCGATTGCCGAACTGGAAAACACTCCCAAGGCCAAGCTGAACATCCTGCACTGCTACCGCTCGATGAACTACATCAGCCGTCACATGGAAGAAAAGTACGGTATACCATGGGTTGAATACAACTTCTTCGGCCCATCCAAGATCGAGGAATCGCTGCGCAAGATCGCCAGCTTCTTCGACGACAGCATCAAGGAAAAAACCGAAGCCGTCATCGCCAAGTACAAGGCCCTGACCGATGCGGTGATCGCCAAGTACAAGCCTCGCCTGCAAGGCAAGAAAGTCATGCTGTTCGTCGGCGGCCTGCGTCCTCGTCACGTCATCGGTGCTTATGAAGACCTGGGCATGGAAGTGGTCGGCACCGGCTACGAATTCGGCCACAACGACGACTATCAGCGCACCACCCACTACGTGAAGGACGGCACGCTGATCTACGACGACGTCACCGGTTACGAGTTCGAGAAGTTCGTCGAAGCGGTGCAACCTGACCTGGTCGGTTCCGGCATCAAGGAAAAGTACGTGTTCCAGAAGATGGGCGTGCCTTTCCGCCAGATGCACAGCTGGGATTACTCCGGCCCATACCACGGCTATGACGGCTTTGCCATCTTTGCCCGTGACATGGACATGGCGATCAACAGCCCGGTATGGAAGCTGACCAAGGCACCTTGGGCCAAGTAAATCGGGGCCAAGTAAACCGGACCAAGTAAATGTAGGGTGGGCAATTACTTGCCCACGCGTAAACAACAGTAGTTACGTGGGCAACACCCTGCCCACCCTGCGAACGAAAGGAAATTGAAAATGAGCCAGAGCGCTGAAAAAGTATTAGACCACTTCGAATTGTTCCGCGAACCCGAATACAAGGAAATGTTCGCGAACAAGAAGGAAAATTTTGAATATGCCGTTCCGCTTGAGGAAATGAAAAGCCAGGTGGAATACGCCAAGACCTGGGAATACCGCGAGAAGAACTTCAACCGTGAAGCGCTGACCGTCAATCCAGCCAAGGCTTGCCAGCCGCTGGGTGCCGTGTTCGCTGCAGTCGGTTTCGAGAGCACCCTGCCCTTCGTGCACGGTTCGCAAGGTTGCGTAGCGTACTACCGCTCGCACTTCAGCCGTCACTTCAAGGAGCCAACTTCCTGCGTATCCTCCTCCATGACAGAAGACGCCGCAGTGTTCGGTGGCCTCAACAACATGGTGGACGGTCTGGCCAACTCCTACAGCCTGTACAAGCCGAAGATGATCGCGGTCTCAACCACCTGCATGGCAGAAGTGATCGGCGACGACCTCAACGCCTTCATCAAGACTTCCAAGGAAAAAGGCTCCATCCCGGCTGAATATGATGTACCGTTCGCCCACACGCCGGCTTTCGTCGGCAGCCATATCACCGGCTACGACAATGCACTGCGCGGCGTGCTGACCCACTTCTGGGACGGCAAGGCCGGCACCACAGAACCAATGGTGCGCAAGCCCAACGACAGCATCAACTTCATCGGCGGTTTCGACGGCTACGTGGTCGGCAACAACCGCGAAGTGAAGCGTATCCTCAGTGAGTTCGGCGTCGACTACACCATGCTGTGCGACCCGTCCGACGTCTGGGATACACCGACCGACGGCGAATTCCGCATGTACGACGGCGGCACCACGCTGGAAGATGCTGCCAATGCGCTACATGCCAAGGGCACCATCGTCATGCAGTCGATCTGCGCGGAAAAGACTGCTGACTTTATCGAAGAGCATGGCCAGGAAGTCGCTCGCCTGCACCACCCGGTTGGCGTGGCAGGTACCGACGAGTTCCTGATGGCGATCTCCAAACTGACAGGCAAGCCGATTCCTGAAAGCCTGACGAAGGAACGCGGCCGTCTGGTGGATGCCATTGCCGACTCCAGCGCCCACATCCACGGCAAGAAGTTCGCGCTGTATGGCGACCCCGACCTGATGCTGGGCCTCACCGCCTTCCTGCTGGAACTGGGTGCAGAACCGGTGCACGTACTGTCCACCAACGGTGACAACGACTGGGCTGCCAAGGTGCAGGCGCTGTTCGATGCCTCCCCGTTCGGCAAGAACTGCCATGTCTACGCCAAGAAGGATCTCTGGCACATGCGTTCACTGCTGTTCACCGAGCCTGTCGACTTCCTCATCGGCAACACCTACGGCAAGTACCTGGACCGCGACACCGGCACACCGCTGATCCGCATCGGCTTCCCGATCTTCGATCGTCACCACAAGCATCGTTATCCAGTGTGGGGCTATCAAGGTGCAATGAATGTGCTGGTCACCATCCTCGACAAGATCTTCGATGTGATGGACGCTGACACCAACGGCATTGCAACGACGGACTACAGTTTCGACATCATCCGTTAATTGCAGAACGGTCATCGGGTGCCAGCCGCCCGATGACCGCCAGCCCGAGGAAATATCATGGCAAATATCACTTTCAGCTCACCAAAAATGAAGAAAGACCTTACGGTCTATGCCACGGCAGGCGATACCAGCACACTGCTGGCGCTGGCCAAGGAGCACAAGATCCCGGTGGATTTTGAGTGCGAGAACGGCGAATGCGGCTCCTGCGCGGTCAAGGTAACTATCCTGGCCAACAAGCAGCCCATGGGCATGCATCTCACCGAAAAGGAAAAGACGGTGCTCAACCTCGCCGGCAAGATCACCAAGGACCAGATACAGGATGCCGAAGTCAATGACATCCCGCCACCATGGCGTCTGGCCTGCCAGTTTATCGTGCGTAATGAAGATGTATTGGTGAACTTATAGTTTTCCGGTCACTTCCCAAGTTTTCCGGCCATTTCTCAAAAGGCAATGGCTGAGGAGAGGACACTACCCCTCTCCATCTGTATGACAAGGTTTTGTAATCACGGCTCCTCTCTTTGCCCCCGCCCTGGGGGCATCTTTTTTTCCAGAACATGTCATGCCTTATAATCCAGTGAAAGAACCCGGCGCATCATGTCCCGCGCACAAACTGAACAACGGAGCACTCAATGGCAGCAAAACCCAGGCCCGGACAACCCAGCCAACGCATGAGCATGGACGCATTCTGCGCCTGGGATGGCGACACCCTGGTACTGAACATCCTCGGCACCCCGAGCGCGAAGAAGGATGCAATCGGCAAGGTCAAGGGCCGCCAGCTCAAGGTCAGCGTCACCGCCACACCCGTAGCCGGCAAGGCGACCGATCACATGGTCAAGTTCCTGGCGCCGGCATTCGGCGTTTCCACCGGCGATATCGAAGTGGTGTTCGGGCGATTCAACGTCAACAAACAGCTACGCATCACATCGCCCAAACAATTGCCCAGCGTTATCGAGAAGTTTCTCGCCGAGCAGGCGAACAAAGCCTGACATTACCTCTCACCGGCAAAACGTCGCTTTTGTCGGGTTTGCGACGCAGCGCAATTTTCACACTTATCTATTAAAAACAGATACTTGATTAACACATGCCGACTGGCATGGAGTTTGCTGAAGTCTGACTATCCTGGTCATCCAGACCATTACAGACACAGGCGAACTCATCATGGCATCCCTCAGCGAGAAGGTGCAGGACGTTTTCAACGAACCCGGTTGCGACAAGAACCAGGCCAAGGGTGAGAAGGAACGCAAAAAGGGCTGTACCAAGCAATTGACGCCCGGTGCGGCGGCCGGGGGTTGCGCCTTCGATGGCGCCAAGATCGCCCTGCAGCCGATTACGGACGTGGCGCACCTGGTGCACGGCCCCATCGCCTGCGAGGGCAACGGCTGGGATAACCGCGGCGCGAAGTCGTCCGATTCGCTCCTCTACCGCACCGGCTTCACCACCGACATCAATGAGCTGGATGTGGTGTACGGCGGCGAAAAACGCCTGTACAAATCCATCCGCGAGATCCTCGACAAGTACGATCCGCCTGCAATCTTCGTCTACCAGACCTGTGTCACCGCATTGATCGGCGACGACATCGAGGCCGTTTGCAAGGCCGCGACCGCCAAGTTCGGCAAGCCCATCATCCCGGTCAACGCGCCGGGCTTCGTCGGCAGCAAGAACCTCGGCAACAAGCTGGCTGGCGAAGCGCTGCTGGAGCACGTCATCGGCACCGAAGAGCCGGAATACACCACGCCTTACGACATCAACATCATCGGCGAATACAACCTGGCGGGCGAGTTGTGGCAGGTGAAGCCGCTGCTGGACGAACTCGGTATCCGCATCCTTGCCTGCATTTCCGGCGACGCCAAGTACCATGAAGTCGCCTCATCGCACCGCGCCAAGGCGGCGATGATGGTGTGCTCGAAAGCCATGATCAATGTCGCACGCAAAATGGAGGAACGCTACAGCATCCCCTTCTTTGAAGGTTCGTTTTACGGCATCGGCGACATGAGCGACAGCCTGCGCCAGATCGCCAAGCTGCTGGTGCAGCAAGGCGCACCGGAAGAACTGCTGTCGCGCACGGAAAAACTGATTTTCCGCGAGGAAAGCCGCGCCTGGGAACAGATCAACCGCTATCGCCCCAGACTGCAAGGCAAGAAGGTGCTGCTGATTACCGGCGGGGTCAAATCATGGTCGGTGGTCGCCGCGCTGCAGGAAGGCGGCATGGAAGTCGTCGGTACCAGCGTGAAGAAATCCACGGCCGAGGACAAGGAAAAGATCAAGGAGATCATGGGCGAGGACGCCCACATGTTCGACGACATGCGTCCGCGCGACATGTACGCCATGCTCAAGGAATCGCGCGCCGACATCATGCTTTCCGGCGGGCGCAGCCAGTTCATCGCGCTCAAGGTCAAAATGCCCTGGCTCGATATCAACCAGGAGCGTCATCATGCCTATGCCGGCTATGTCGGCATGGTGGAACTGGTGAAGCGTATCGACCAGGCGCTGTATCACCCGGTTTGGGAACAAGTCAGAAAGCCCGCACCGTGGGAAGTAACTCCCTCTCCCTCAAAGGGAGAGGGTCGGGGTGAGGGTGGAACGTCAGTTTCCCCGATGACAGTGCCAGCTCCTGAATTGCCCCATTTCACCCCCCCCCCC
>Ga0208244_100130_pt1 | contig 102709 bp, 88 predicted proteins | sample SubbioCR12Aug_5A_FD_184828 | JGI IMG/M metagenome (GOLD analysis project Ga0208244, IMG submission 184828) | Serpentinite rock and fluid subsurface biosphere microbial communities from McLaughlin Reserve, California, USA - CR12Aug_5A (SPAdes) | ecosystem: Environmental > Terrestrial > Deep... | reverse complement strand
CCCGCCATAATACAAGTCGCCGCGTCCAATAATCGGCCACTGCTCGGTCACCTCGGACAAACTGGCGTAGGAAACACAGCTGAAAGCGGCCTGGCTGGCCGCAATCTGGTTCATCACCAGCAGCGGGGAGCGCCCTTCGAGTTCAAATCCGCACTTTTTGGCCAGTTCCGCGATAAGCGCAAAGTCGGCTTTTGTGCCGGGCCTGGCCGGGACAGCCGGGTAGAAGCGCTGGGCGCGCCGCTCGCCATTGGTAAACGTCCCCTCACGCTCGGTATAAGCCGCAGCGGGAAGGACAATGTCGGCCATTTTTGTTGTTTCGGTTTCGAGAATATCTTGCACGATGACGGTTTTAGCCGTTTTCAAGGCTTCAGCCAGGGCCGGGTCATCGCCCGCCGGGTCAGCGGCCAGGATGTAGACGGTTTTGTCTTTCAGTTCAGCGGGCAGGTCATGGCAAGGCGCAAATCCCATTTCGAGCGCGCCCTGCTGGTTCGGGGTACTCCAGACACCGACCATGCCGTTGTTGGGTTTGGGGGTAGATTGGGAAACCGGTAGGCTGGTAAACAGGCTGGCGCAGGCTTCAGCCAGGGCAGAAGTTCCATCCAGCCCCAATCCGTCCGCGCCGTAGAAAACCACGAAATTATTGGCCTTCTTAATCGCCTCGCCAATTCTTTCTTTGGTGGGCAAGCCTTTGACCGTCTCGACTTCATCGCCATACGAATATCGAATTACGAATGTCGCAAACTCATCCAGTTTGGTGGCGCGGGCGTTGGCGAGAATCAAGGTCGCGCCGCGTTCAGCCGCTGCTTTCAGGCGCAAGTACCAGAGTGGGGCTTCGTTATACAGGTCGGAGGCAACCACCAAAACGGTATCGCCCTTCCCCAGGTCGCCCAGGTTCGAGCCAGCCGTCAGGCCGTGGGTGGTGGTGTACTCCCCGCCGCCGTGCTGGGTGTAAAGGTAGGCTTTTGCGCCGAGTTTGGCGGCAAACTGCTTGAGATTGTAGAAATCCTCGTTGGAGAGTCGGCCACCAGCCAGGAAAACGGCATCGGCGTTGGCTTCGGCCAGTTTGGCGGCGGCCAGGCTGAGGGTCGATTCGAGCGTGTCAGCATCCAGATGCAGGCGCGTGTCCGCTTCGGTGTACTGGTATCCGGCAAAACGGCCTTTGTCGCACATCCAAATCTCGTTGACCTGCTCGTTTTGGCGCGGCATGGCGCGTTTGACAACATATCCGCCACCGGCTTTGGCCTCGCGGCGCACGTCGAAGGTGACGTTGCAGCCGACCGGGCATTGCGAGCAGACCGAGGCCGCCTGTTTGAGTTCCCAGGGGCGCGCGCCAAAGCGGAAATCGGCGGTGGTGAGTGCCCCGACCGGGCAGATGTCGGTGGTGTTGCCGCTGAAGACCGAGTCGAAGCCTGGTTCGGAGTAGGTGACGATGTCGGCGCGGCGTCCGCGCTGGTAGAAGCCGAGCACAGGCTCACCGGCGATGTCGCTCTGGAAGCGGATGCAGCGCGCGCACTGGATGCAGCGTTCGCGGTCGAGAAAAATCAGGTCGCCGAGCGGAACGTGCTTGTCGGCTTTTTGTTTTTCGTCGAAGATAAATCGGCTTGTATCAGGGCCGTAGGCCAGGGTCAGGTTTTGCAGGGGGCACTCACCGCCCTTGTCGCAGACCGGGCAATCGAGCGGGTGCGAGGTGAGCAGCAGTTCGAGAATTTCTTTTTGCCCGCCTTTGGCTTTTTCGCTGTCGCTGATGACGACCATGCCCTCCGAAACGGGTGTGGTGCAGGAGGTTTCCAGTTTGGGGCCAAATTGCAGTTTGGGCTGGCCGTTTTCTTCGAGCACGGGCTGGCCGCTGGCGCGGTCGATCATCGGGCGGCCAATTTCGACCAAGCATTGGCGGCACATGCCGACCGGTTCCATTTTGGGATGGTAACAAAAGACCGGGATGTCGATACCGACCTTTTTGGCTGCATCGACAATGACCGTGCCTTCAGGGACGCTGACGGGTTTTCCGTTGATTTTCAGGTTGATAAGTTTTGCCATAAATGCTCCGTGGGCGTTATTCGATATTTGTTACTCGTTATTCGATACTCGGTTGTCGAATTATCGAGTTATCGAATATCGAATTATCGAATCGCGCCCTTACGCTTTCACCTTTTTGTCGAAGTCCTCAGGGAAACGCTCAATCGCTGAGCGCACCGCCATGGTCGAAAAATCACCCAGCGCGCATAGGCATTTGCCATAGACCTGCGCTGCGACGCTATCGAGCACTTTGATATCGTTTTCGCTAGCCTGACCTTTGTGAATGCGTTGGGTCAGGTGCAGCATCCAGTAATTGCCATCGCGGCAGGGGGTGCATTTGCCGCAGGATTCGTGTTTGAAAAATTCGATGGTCTTGGCGATGACCCAGGCCATCGTATGCGTGTCATCGATGATGATGACCGAGGCAGAGCCGAGCAGCGAACCGACAGCCTGGACGTTTTCATAGTCCATCGGGGTGTCCATGACCTTGTCGAAGGTTTCGTCATCGACGCGGATGATGGATGAGGAGGCACCGGCAGGCATGATGGCTCGCACCTTGCGCCCGTCAGGGATGCCGCCGCCGTGAGTGAAAATCAATTCGCGGAAGGTCGTGCCGAGTGGCAGTTCGTAGTTGCCGGGGCGTTCGACATTGCCCGACAGGGAGAAGATTTTTGTGCCGGGACTTTTTTCCGTCCCAAACTGGCGGAAACCGGCTGCGCCGTGTTCGATAATGTAAGGAAGGTTGGTGAGCGTTTCGACGTTGTTGACCACTGTCGGCTTGCCGTACAGGCCGTAAACCGCCGGGAAGGGCGGACGCAGGCGGGGTTGCCCGCGTTTGCCTTCGAGCGATTCGAGCAGGGCGGTTTCCTCGCCGCAGATGTAGGCTCCCGCGCCGAGATGGGTCTTCAAGCGGATGGAGGCCTCTGTGCCAAAGAGTTTGCCGCCCAGATAGCCCTGTTTTTCCATTTCGGCAATGCAGGCGTCCAGTTGTTGGGCAAGCGGGTAGAACTCACCGCGCAGGTAGATGTATCCTTCGGCCGCGCCGACGGCGAAGCAGGAAATCGCCACCCCTTCCAGGAACTGGTACGGGTTGCTTTCCATGATTTCGCGGTCTTTGAACGTGCCAGGCTCCGATTCGTCGGCGTTGCAGACCACGTAATGCGGCCAGATGGTATCGGGTAGGAACGACCACTTGACGCCGGTCGGGAAGCCCGCGCCGCCGCGCCCGCGCAGGCCGGAGGCTTTGACTTCCTCGACAATCTGTTTGGGCTGCATGGTCGTCACGGCTTTTTTGAGCGAGGCAAAGCCGCCATTTTTCTTGTAAACCTCGATATTTTTCAGGTCGGGAATGTCTCGATGACGCAGGAGAATGTGGGTCATAAGGTTCTCACTCCTGCGCTTTCTTTAGGGCTTCGACCAGTTCCATCGTCTTGTCAACGGTCATGTTCTCGTAATAGGTGACCTTGTCGCCGTCCTGCAACTGGAACATGGGCGCTTTGTCGCACGCGGCCAGACACATCACGGATTCGACAGTCACCAAGCCGTCGGGCGTGGTCTCGCCGACCTTGACGCCGAGATTCTCGCACAGGTTTTCCAGGAACTTATCCGCGCCGCGCAGGGCACAGGGCAGGTCGGTGCAGACCTGCATCCGGTATTTCCCGGCTTTTTCGTCGTGGTACATGGTGTAAAAGCCGACAATCGCCGCCACTTCGGTAACATCCAGTTCGAGCATTGCCGCAATTTCCTGCATCGACTCTTTCTTAATGTAGCCTTCCTCGCGTTGGGCGAGGTACAGGAGCGGCATGACCGCTGAACGTTTGACGGGGTATTTGGCGAAAATCGCTTTGACTTCTTCTGGATATTTTTCTACCAGCATGGATTCTCCAAGAAATTTGTGGTCTCGATACGTTCCGCAAACAACGTAGGATTACTCGACCACCGCTTGAAACTGATTACTGGACACTGCTCACTGAACTACCGGTCGATATCACCCAGCACAATATCAATCGAGCCAATGATGGCAACCAGGTCAGCGACAAAATGCCCTTGCGACAGGCGCGGCAGGACTTGCAGGTTATCGAAGGACGGGGTGCGGAAGTGAACGCGATAGGGCTTGGGGCCGCCGTCGCTTTCGAGGAAGCAGCCCAACTCACCGCGCGGCGATTCGGTTGCCACATAGACAGCGCCCTTCGGCGGGTTGAATCCCTCCGTCCACAACTTGAAGTGGTGAATCAGGGCTTCCATGCTTGTACCAATCTCAGAGCGCGGTGGCGGGACGAATTTGTAATTGTTCGAGCGTACCGGGCCAAGCGGCAATTTGTCCATTGCTTGCTGGATGATACGAATCGTCTGGCGCATTTCTTCGATGCGCACCAGGTAGCGGGCGTAGACATCGCCCTCGGTACGGGTCGGCACGTCGAAATCGTATTGCTCGTAGCCGGAATACGGCGCGAACTTGCGCAGGTCATAATCCGGGCCGGATGCGCGCAGGGTTGCGCCGGTCAGGCCGCGGTTGATGGCTTCTTCGCCGGAAATCACGCCGATACCCAGGCAGCGGTCCAGGAAAAGCGGATTCTTCGTCAGCATCGATTCATATTCATCGATCCGCTTGGGCATGGTTTTGAGAAAATCGCGCACCGCCGCCTCAAATTCGACCGGCACATCGCGCCAGACACCGCCCGGGCGGATGTAGGTGGTCATCATGCGCTGGCCTGAGACCAGTTCCATGATGTCGAGAATCTGTTCGCGTTCGCGGAAGCAGTACAGGAAGACTGACATGGCCGCCACATCCAGGGCGGCAGTCCCCAGCCAAACCAGATGAGACTGGATGCGGGTCAATTCGGCCAGGATGACGCGAATGGCCTGGGCGCGGACGGGGACATCCAACCCGACCAGCTTCTCAATCGCCAGGCAGTAGGTGAAGTTGTTGCCGACCGTGTTCATATAGTCCATGCGGTCGGTCATCACTTCGGCCTTCTGGTAGGTCTTGGATTCCATATTTTTCTCGATGCCGGTGTGCAGGAAACCGATATCGGGAATGCAATTGACGACCGTTTCACCGTCCAGTTCGAGCAGCAGGCGCAAGACGCCATGCGTGGATGGATGCTGGGGGCCCATGTTCAGCAACATGGTCTCACCCGTCATTGCGCGCTCTGAAACCAGGTGACGGATTTCGTCCAGAGAAACTTCTTGAATCTGGGTCATCCGGGTTACTCCTTGGGCGCGGGCTTGCGCACCGCGATGTCGTCAAAGTTAAATGTGTATTGCGGTTCTTCGTAGCCGAGCGGGTAATCCTTGCGCTGCGGATGTCCCTGCCAGTCGGCGGGCATCAGGATGCGGCGCAGGTCGGAATGTCCCTCGAATTGGATACCGAACATGTCGTAGACTTCGCGCTCCTGCCAGTTGGCGTTCTGGTAAACCGATTCGATGCTGGCCAGCGACGGGTTGATACCCGGCACAGGCGCGCGCACGTGCAAAGTCAGGCCCTGGGAAAGTGAACGAAATACATAAGCGACATGAAAACGGGGCTTTTCTTCGGGCCAGTAATCCACCGCTGTGATGCAGGCCAGCAAGTCGAAGCCAAACTCAGCGTGAATCATGCGCGCTGCCTCGACGATTTTTTCGGCAGGAACAATGACGGTTAATTCCCCGGCGAATTCAATGGTTTCCGTCTTGAAAGCCTGCGCCAATTTTTCTTGATAACCCTGCAAGACTTCGCTCATCTCAAGCCCAATCCTTGAACTTTTCCCCGCGCACTTTCTCATGCAGGGTAATAATGCCGTGAATCAGCGCTTCGGGGCGCGGCGGACAGCCCGCTACGTAGACATCCACTGGCACGACTTCGTCCACGCCTTGCACAATTGCGTAATTGTTGAAGACCCCGCCGCAAGAGGCGCAATCGCCCATGGCGATGACCCACTTGGGATCGGGCATCTGGTCGTACAGGCGGCGCAGCACTGGGGCCATCTTGCGGCTTACGCGCCCGGCCACAATCATCAGGTCAGACTGGCGCGGGCTGGCGCGCATCAATTCCATACCGAAACGGCTCATGTCGTGGTTGGCTGATTGGGCCGACATCATCTCGATGGCGCAGCAGGCCAGGCCAAAGAGCATCGGCCACATAGCGTTGGTGCGGCTCCAGTTAACAAGTTCTTCCAGCTTGACGGTCACAACCCCCATATTGCCCAGTTTTTGCTCTACTCCCATTCCAGGCCTCCTTTTTTCCACTCATAAATGAAACCGATAAGGATGGGAATATTGAAAACAACCATCACCCAGAAACCGTACCAGCCCAGGTCGCGGAAGGCAATCGCCCAGGGCAGGAAGAAGACGACTTCAATATCAAACAAGATAAAGAGCACCGCAATCAGGTAAAACCGCACCGGGATACGGCGCGTTCCGGGGCCTATCGGGGTCATGCCCGATTCATAGGGCATCATCTTTTTGGCGGTTGGGCGCTTGGGACCAAACAAACCTCCAAGCACAACAGCAATAACTGCAACCAGGGCGGTAACTAGAATCATTGTAGCAATCGCGGCATATTCAAGCAGCATAATTAACTCCGCAGAGTGTTTTAGGGGGATAAAGCGTGCAAAGTATAACATAGGGGAGGTGACATTTGGACAAAACAAGTATGACAAGTCCTATTATAGTTGTGATATTTCTCACTATCTGACCGTTTTATCGGGATTTAGAATAAGATGGATTTATAATGATTGTAATTATTATCACAACCACTCATGGTAAGTGGTGATGGAGGAGCAAACAGTGTTTCATGCACTCGTAAGTATCAAACAAGTACCCGATACGACCAACATTCGTATTGACCCGGAAACCAACAACCTTATCCGACAGGGTGTTCCGACAATCCTGAACCCCTATGACGCCCACGCTGTCGCCGCTGCGGTAGAGTGGAAACGAAAACTTAATGGCAAAGTTACGATTATCACCATGGGGCCGCCGGCTGCCGTTACCTCCCTTCGGGAGTGTATCGAAATGGGAGCCGACCGCGCCATCCTGATTTCTGACCGCGCTTTTGCAGGAGCGGACACCTGGGCGACATCCTATGTGCTAACCGAGGTCATCCAGGCTGTTCATAAAGAAGACCCGCTCGACCTGATTTTCTTTGGCAAACAGGCCATCGACGGTGATACCGCCCAGGTGGGGCCGGGCGTCGCTGTGCGGCTCAACCTGCCGGTGGTGACGTATGCGGTCAAGATTCATGATGTCAATACCGAAGAAAAATTTGTCGTCATCGAGCGCAAGACGGAAAGCCGTAACGAGGTCATCAAGGCCAAATTGCCCGCCGTCATGACCTGCGAAAAAGAAATTGCAGACATTCCTTACGCTTCGCTGCCCGACCTGGTCTACTCCCTGCGCTACGAACCCGAAGTTTGGACGACAGAAGGCCCAATCAGCTTTGACCCGGCCCAACTCGGTCTGAAAGGTTCACCGACCACCGTCTTCAGGACCGGCACGCCCGAAAAACACAAAGCCGGTGAAGTGATAAAGACATCGGAAGCGGGTGTTGAGGCGGCTGTAAAAACAGCCTTCGACAAAATTTTAGAGGTTGAAGGTGTCGCCTCGATGTTAGGAGTACAACGATGAACAGGCGTTTTTGGGTTTACATTGAACAGGAAGAAGGCAAAGCCCACCAGGTTGCCTGGGAACTGCTTGGCGTTGCGCGCCGGTTGGCAGACGAAATCAAAGACGAACTGGAAAAAACCGGCGACACTGCGCTGGTGGAAGGTGTGCTGGTCGGCCACCAGGTGGATGAAATTGCCAGGGAAGCCCTGCACTATGGCGCAGACAACATCTACGTCGTTGATGACCCGGCTGCAAAGCACTACCTTAATAAGCCATATACCGAAGTGCTGACCCTGCTGGTCAACAAATACCAGCCGGAAGTGATGCTGGTCGGCGCAACCACCTTGGGCCGCGACCTGGCCGGGGCCGTTGCCACCAGCGTTGGCACAGGCCTGACCGCTGATACGACCCAACTGGCGATGGGTTCTCCCAAAGAAGGCCAGCCCAAACTGCTGATGGCGACCCGCCCGGCCTTTGGCGGCAACGTCATCGCGACTATCTTGTGCCGCAACCACCGACCACAGATGGCAACCGTCCGTCCGCGCGTCTTCCCCATGCCGTCGCGCACATCAGAAGCCAGCGGCAACATCATTAACGAGGACATTGCCATTACCCCTGAGATGATTAATGCCGAAATCATCGAAATCATCACCCAAAAAGGCTCCGACGTCAAAGTAGACTATGCCGATGTTATTGTTGCGGGTGGACGCGGGCTGGGCAATGCCAAAGGCTTCGAACTGCTCCAGGAATTGGCTACCGAACTTGGCGGTGTCGTCGGTGCCAGCCGCGCCTGTGTGGATGCCCACTGGATTTCGTACGACCACCAGGTTGGGCAAACCGGCAAAACCGTGCGTCCCAAACTCTACATCGCCGCCGGTATCTCAGGCGCCATCCAGCACAAGGTCGGTATGCAGGAATCCGATTTCATCCTCGCCATCAACCGCGACCCGAATGCGCCAATCTTCGATATTGCCAGCATGGGCATTGTCGGCGACCTTTACGAAGTTATCCCGTCCATGATTAGCCAAATCCGGGCGCTTAGAGAGGCTCAGCATGTCAACTAAAGAGAAGCTCACTTTTGATGTTATCGTGGTCGGGGCCGGTCTGGCCGGTTCCGCCGCGGCGGTCATTGCGGCCCGCAACGGTTTGAAGGTCGCCATGATAGAACGCGGGCAAACCCCCGGCAGTAAAAACTATTTCGGCGGCGCGCTCTACACCCATTCCTTGCTCGAAATCTACCCTGACCTGTGGGACCGCAAACCGCCACTTGAACGCCCGGTCACCGAATCCGGTTTCTGGTTCCTGTCCAAAGACGGCATGGTGCGGGCCACCGTCCAGGGCGGAAAAATGCAGAACGACCCGATCGATGCCTACGTCGCCCTGCGCGCCAAGTTCGACGCTTGGTGGGCCGAACAGGCCAAAGGGGAGGGCGTTTTCATCATCCCCAAAACCGTTGTCGTGGACTTCATCCGCGAAGGTGAAAAGGTCGTCGGCGTTGTCACCGACCGCCCTGATGGCGAAATCTATGCCCCGGTGGTGATTATCTGCGAGGGCGTCAACAACCTGCTGACCCAAAAACTTGGGCTGTCCAAACACGACCTGAAAGCCCACTCGTCGGCCCTGGCTGTCAAACAACTGATTTCGATGCCCGCCGAAACCATCAACGCCCGCTTCGGCCTGCCGAGCAATAATCACGGCCTGGCGGCCTCGGTCATGGGCGATGTTTCGATGGGCCTGCCCGGCCTGGGCTTTCTCTATACCGGCACCGACTCGGTTTCCGTCGGGGTTGGCGTCACCCTCGAAGCCCTGACCAAAGCCGGAATCAAACCCTACGAACTGTTGCAGCGCTACCTGAACCACCCCATGATTGCCCCGCTGATTGCCGGTGGCCGCCTGATGGAATACGGCGCGCACATCATCCCCGAGGGCGGCTGGACCACGATGCCCAAACTGTACACCGACGGCGCGCTCGTCGCCGGGGATGCCGCCTCGATGGTCAACGCCCTGCACTGGGAAGGCACCAACATGGCGATTATGGCAGGCAAGGCCGCCGGTGAAACGGCTGTCGAGGCCCACCAGAAACGTGATTTCTCGGCCAAAAGCCTTTCGTCCTATCGCGCCCGGCTCGAGAAAACCTTCATCATGACCGACCTGCACCAGTATCGCAACCTGTCGCATTTCCTCAAGACCCGCCCCGACTTTATGGATATCTACCCCGCTTTCCTGAACGACGCGTTGGGCATGTTCTTCTCTGGGTTCGGCAAGCCGAAAAAACAGCTCTACAAAGATATCCTTCGCTCACTTACCGACCGCCGCCCGCTCGTCAAAGCCGCAGGCGACATGATTGCGTTCGGCAGAACCATTATCGGTTTCTAGAAAGGTAGCCCGCAATGACTCAAACCAAGACGGCCCCCCAGAACGACCTGCCCGAAGTCTACATCGACGACATCTTGATGACTCTCAAGTATTTCACCGATGAGCATGAAACCCACCTGAAAATCATCGACCCCCAGGTCTGCATGAGTTGCGACTCGAAGCCTTGCGTTCAGTTTTGCCCGGTCGGCGCTTACCGCACCCAGGATGGCGGCACTGTGCAAATCGCTTTCCAGAGCTGTGTCGAATGCGGTACCTGCCGCGTACTCTGCCCGAATTCCAACATCTTCTGGAAACTGCCTCGCGGAGGATACGGCGTGGCGTACAAATTCGGCTAAAACCCTCCCAACCTGAAAACCATACGCGCCGGGTGACCAACTCCCCGGCGCGTATCTTTATTTGTATGGATATTTTGCCCTTTTCTTATGGTATCATGTCGCCATTATCGAGGAAAACCTGATGGATGACCGAATTACAATTATCGAAGGCCCCACCCCGCTTCTTGAACCCGTACAAGACGGCTGGGCGCTCGGACTGAACGAAACCGGTTCTTTCTCCGTGACCGCCCTGACCCGCCTGCGGACTTTTAACGGCCCCGCGCTGGTCGAACGCTGTTACCGCCGCTGGAAAAAGTCCCAGTCGATTAACCTGCATTACCGCAACGAGGTCGGCCTGGAAGAGACCGCCCCCATCCTGGCCGCCCGCTCGGTCGAAACCGATGACGGACAGGTACTCCTGCTCTGGCTGCACGTCGAACGCGAAGATATGAAATTGGAAATCAACGCGGACGATTCCGACGATGATGAACTTGACCTACTCGAATGACCTTTCACCGTTCTGATTAATCGATTCGGGATTCGCGCTACCCGCAGCGCGAATCCCGAATTTCAAATCGAGGCAAACCCGATGGCTTTCCTGCGCTCCGACCTGAACAACACCGTCCTGACCCTGACGATTGACCGCCCGAAGGCCAACGCCTTCAACCTGGAACTGATTGGCGCGCTGCAATCGGCGTTCAAGCAGGCTGCCAGGGATTCCCAAACCCGCGCCATCGTCCTAATCGGCGCCGGACGGGTCTTTGGCGCGGGGCAGGATATTGAGGAAATCGTGGCGGGCGGCGAAAACCTGTCGTACCTGAAACACCTGCGTGAGACCTACAACCCGCTTGTGCTGCAAATTCGCCAAATCGAGAAGCCGGTTATCGCTGCCATCAACGGCCCGTGCGCCGGGGCCTCGCTGGGGATTGCTCTGGCCTGCGACCTGCGCATCGCTGCCGATACGGCCCGTTTCGTGGTCGGGTTCAACGGCATCGGGCTGGTTCCCGACTCGGGCGTTTCACTGCTGCTCCCGGCGCTGATTGGCCTGGGGCGCGCGCTGGAATTTACCTTCAGCAACCAGCCCATCGACGCCAAAAAAGCCCTCGAATGGGGGCTGGTCAACAGGGTGGTCAATCTCGAAAATCTGCACACCGAAACTGCCGCCCTGGCCGCGGAACTCTCGAAAGGCCCGGCTGACGCGTTTGGCTTGAGCAAACGGCTGTACAACAAAGCCGTCTTGCCCAACCTCGAATCCATTCTTGAATACGAAGGCCAGTTGCAAGAAATTGCCGGCAAAAGCCCGGAACATAAAGAAGGCGTAACAGCCTTTATCGAAAAACGGACGCCGAAATTTTAATGAATTTAGTAGGGGCGACCCATTGGGTCGCCCCTACAGGAATATTTTATGCCCTACGAACCCGTCATCGGCCTTGAAGTCCACGTCGAAATGCAGACGCAGTCGAAAATGTTTTGCGCCTGCCCGGTGGTCGATTCTGTTTCCGCGCCGCCCAACACAGCGGTTTGCCCGGTCTGCGCTGGGCACCCCGGCACGCTGCCGGTTATCAACCAAATGGCAGTCGAATATGCCCTGCGCGTAGCGCTGGCATTGGAATGCAAAATCAACGAGACCAGCATTTTCGCGCGCAAGAATTATTTCTACCCCGACATTCCCAAGGGCTACCAGATTTCGCAGTACGAACAACCTTTGGCCGAGTACGGACAAATCAGCCTGCAAACCTCGCAGGGCGAGAAGGTGATTCGGATTCGGCGCGTGCACCTGGAGGAAGATACCGGCAAGTTGACGCATGTCGAACCTGTAGGGACTGGGCTTGTCCCTGTTCCTGGAGTCCCTGTTCCTGGAGTCCCTGTCCCTGGCGCAAACGAGACCGCGGGCCACAAGGGCGACCCCAACCTGCCCTACAGTCTGGTCGATTTGAACCGGGCCGGTGTGCCCTTGCTGGAAATTGTCACCGAGCCTGATTTTCGTTCCGCCGAGGAAGTGCGTGTTTACGCCATGGCCCTGCGGGCGCTGGTGCGGGCCTTGGGTGTCAACTCTGGCGATATGGAAAAAGGCGTACTGCGCATCGAGCCGAATATTTCCATCCGGCCGGTGGGGCAGGAAGAGTTCGGGACAAAGGTTGAAATCAAGAACCTGAACTCATTCCGCGCCCTGGAACGCGGCGTGGCCTATGAAATCAAACGCCACGAGGCGGTTTTGGCTACCGGCCGGGCGGTGGCACAAGAGACGGTCGGCTGGGACGAGGCGGCCCAGGCCACCTACAGCCAGCGCTCGAAGGAAGACGCCCACGACTATCGCTACTTCCCTGAGCCGGACTTGCCCCCACTGCGCGTCAGCGCTGAATGGATTGAGCAGGTAAAGGCGGCTTTGCCGGAACTGCCGATTGCGCGGGCCAAGCGCTACCAGCGCGATTTCGGCCTGAGTGCCGCCGAATCGACCTTCCTGGCGGAGGAAGCGGCCCTGGGGTCGTATTTCGAATCGGTCACGGGAGCAGGCGTCGGGTCGGCGCGTTCCGTTTTTGCCTGGGTAACGGGGGAACTGCTGGGGCTGGTCAACGCCTCGGGCGGCGGGTTCGACTCCCCGCAAGTCCATCCCCAAGCCCTGGCGGATTTGTTGAAGATGGTCGTGGAGGCTGAAATTAACCAGGCGACGGCCAAGGCGGTGCTGGTCGAGATGTTCGAGAGCGGCAAGAAGGCGGCTGAGATTGTGGCCGCGAAGGGCCTAAAACAGGTTTCGGACGGCGGCCTGATTGCGCGGCTGGTGGCCGAGACGCTGGCGGAATTCCCGGCGGAGGTGGAAAGTTACCGGGCGGGCAAGCTGACGGTGGCGAACTTCCTGTTTGGGCAGGTGATGCGCAAAGCGGGCGGCAAGGCCAACCCGCAGGTGGTGCGGGCGGCGCTGGAGGATGCTTTGCGGTAATCTGCAATTCTAACGGCTTTTGAACGAATTCCGGTTTTGCTCAGGAGGTTTTGGTTATGAATTCGCGGCGCAGCCTTGTCTTAAGAATATCTTTGTTTGTTCTTGTATTGGTTCTTGGTATTTTTAGCCTTGTTCGCTTATGGGGTATGGTTTCTTCCAGCCGCATCGGATATAACGATTTTGTGGGCTACTGGTCGGCAACCTATTTGTTAAAAAATGGTCAAAACCCGTATGATGTGGAATTAATGCGTTCTCTCCAGCATACGGAGATTAAAACGGGGTCCGATTCTGTTGTTATGGCCTGGAATCCTCCCTCACTTTTTGTTTTTTTGCTGCCGATAGCCTGGATGCCGTTTACAACGGCTCGTTTTGCGTTTTTAGTGTTTAATCTTTTTCTTGTAATAACAGGGGTGCTGATATTGACCCGGGTATATTTTTCTGGAGATAGAAGGCTTCCCCTGGCTTGCCTTTTATTATTCACTCTGTTTTTTCCGCCAATGTTATCCGGGCTAGGCGTAGGGCAAGTGACTTTCTTTGTGTTTTTTGGTTTGGTAGCATCGCTGTTTTTTATAAAAAGAGGCGCATGGTTTTGGGCAGGTTTTTTCCTGATTTTCACATCCATCAAGCCGCATCTGGTTGTTCTTGCGTTAATCTACCTGTTATTCTATATGCTATTGGAGAGAAAATTTTCGGGCCTGGTTGGCCTGTTAACAGCGGGATTGGCCTGTTGTGTTATTTTGTTTGTTCTTCGACCCGAGTGGATTAGCGATTTTATAGGTTTACTGAAAATTGCGCCTGTGCAATTGGTACCCCCGACGATAGATGGCCTGTTGAGGTATTGGCAGGTTACCAATGCTGCAAGATATTTGATTGTTTTGTTCTTGCCACTTTCATTTTTTCTCTTGTATAAACGGGATGTTTTTTCGCTTGACTTTTCGGTTGCCCTGTTAACTTTGATTACCATCCCGATTACCTTCTATGGCTGGTCCTTCGACCAGACGATGTTATTAATCCCTATTGCGCAAATTTTTCAATGGATGCACAAAAAGGTAGATTTCAAAATTAATATTGCGACCATTTTGCTCCTGATACTGGCGCTTATCCTTAACTACAATCAGAAAGCAGATGGCATTTATGATGTTTTTTATGTATGGTATCCCTTATTCTTATGGCTGCTCTTTGGTGTCAATTGGTATGTCGTTTCCCATAAAGAGAATGTGCCTATTAATTAATCCAAGTTGCTACCAAAGGAAGTTAATGAAGCAGGCGAGAACGAAAAGAGCAACTTTCAACTCAAAACCTTTGGCAGTGACAGCATGAATAGATTTTGGTAATAATCGTTTAATGAGACTTCCAGTGGTTTCAACGATTTTTCTGATATTAGCTTGCAGGTAAGTCATGTAAGGCGGCGCTGGACGCAGAGAATTCTTTTTGCGCAGCGGCAGAGGTTCAATGCCAGCCTCGTGCATGACATCTTCGATGGTGTAATCGTTGTGGGCTTTATCGCCAATCACCCAGGAATGTTCTGGCAAGTCGAACTGATAAAGTCCCAACGCACTTGTGTCACTGAATGCACCAGATTCGAGAAAGAATTCAACCGGTTCACCGGTTTCTGTGACCACAATGTGGATGCGGATGCCGTAGAAGTAACGTTTTTTGCTGGCAATGTAGTCTCGCCATGCTTCACCTTGATAGATTTTCGAACGGCAGATGCGACAATTATCACAAATCGCGATTGGATAACTGTCAATTACATGCACCGACTTCTCATTGAGTTGTTTCCAGGTCTCGCCCAAACGCAAAAACAAAGTCAAGAACAAATCAGTGATATCGTGTAGACGGCGATTGAAACGGCTCTTGCTCAGCATACTCGGAATGTATTTGCCATCGTACAGAAATCGGCTCGCCATGCAAAAATTGCCTTTGAAGTACAATATTGCTACGGTGGCAGTGTTCATTACTTCGGCATCGTTCATTCATGTCACTGTTTGTCTTCAGAATGACAAAAGGCAATCAGTATGTCCGCGCACAGGCAATAAACAACTATAATCTGGGTATCTATGAGTGTCTCCTGTTTGTTGAAGGTCGGGATACCATCAACTTTATAAGGTTCTCATGGATTTTGTCAAAGGTCATCTCTAGGTAGCAACTTGGATTAACTTAATATGCGTCAATCTTACCAATTTTTTGTTTCTAAATTTTATCCAATCCCTGCTGAGCTGAATATTGCCAGCGCCAGTTTTCTCTTGGGGTTAGCAGGATTCACGCTAGCACAGGCTTTGCAATTTAGCAACGGGTTTTTTAATTATGCGGGTATTTTTTTATTGTCTTTGGCATTGCTCCTCTTATTTGCAAGTATGAGTTATAGGAATCCCGATGAATCAGTAAAAATCTTTTACAAAAAGATTTCCTTTCCTGTCCTGTTTTTGGGGATGATCTTGCAACTCTATCAGTTGTGGAATACCTTGCCCGGATTTTCCGTTTTGCCATCTGTTATGTCAACCTTATGGCTTTTTAAGTTTGGGGTTGTGATTGCAGGATGTTTTGCTGCGCTCAGTTTGTTGCCCCCAAAATTGATTTCTTCTACCTGGCAAAACTTATTGGTTGTTTTAACCTTGGTCATGGTGTGGTTTTTGGGCGTGTGGGTGATTAAAACATCTCCCCAGCCCATGATTGATGTTTTTGTTTTTCACGAAACCTCGGCCCAGGCACTTTTATCGGGAGAAAATCCTTATACTGCAAAAGTGCCTAATATTTATGGTCACTTGGCTTATTATGGCGCTGAATTAGTCGACGAACAAGGTTACCTAACGATTGGCAATCCGTACCCGCCTCTAAGCATTTATATTTCTTCGCTGGGTTATCTGATAGGCGGAGATATCCGTTACAGCCACTTAATGGCATTTGTGTTGGCTGGCGCATTAATCGCATTTCTTCACTCCGGACGCGAAGCGAAACTTGCCGCCTATCTCTTTTTGTTTATGCCACGCTCTTTTTTGGTGTTGGAGCTAGGTTGGACTGAATTAATCCTTGTTTTTTTTCTTGCCGCTGTTATTTTCTGTGCTACTCGGTATCCAAAGTTTCTTCCGGTAATGCTGGGTTTGTTCTTTGCTAGCAAACAATATTTGTTTTTTGTGTTGCCTGTTTCTCTTTTGCTTGTTGCCAATAAATCGTCATGGCGAGACTGGTTCAACCTATATGGGTGGATGGGCGGAATAATATTTGTGGTTACAGCCCCGCTGGCTTTTTGGAATTTGCAGGCTTTTCTTTGGAATGTTGGCGCTGCCCAGTGGTATCAACCTTTTCGAATTGATGCCTTAAGTTACCTGGCTTTATATGCGCGCATTTTCGACCAAATACCACCGTTCCTGATTAGTTTTTTGGCATTAGGAATTGCCCTTTTGATAGTTTGGCACATCGCCCCTAGAACATCAACTGGATTTGCGCTTAGCCTAGCCTTTTGTCTGGCTGTTTTTTTTGCTTTTAATAAACAGGCTTTTTGCAATTATTATTTCTTGGTGATAGGTGCTATTTTTTGTGCGTTTGCATCGATTACTAAACCATCATCATCTCTGCAGTCAGAAAACATCAATCTTATCCCCCATAGTAAGTCTTAAATATCCAGTCATAGACCGCCAATAACGCCTTTTTGATGGGCGCGAAGTGTACTAATCGCTTAGCCATACTAGGGCGTTGGACGGTGGGCTGGCCTTTGGCGTAGACGCCTTTGACGTAGTCTGTGGTGTTCGAGAGATTCATAACGAGAGGATCGCTTACCATCAGGCGCAGGTATCCGGCGGCGTTCATGCGCTGGTCGAGCTGCTTGACCTGGCCCATGGGTTTGTCCATGTCGAAGGGCAGGAATTGGGCAAGGGTGGATTTGTAAGCGACGAACTGCCAGTGGGATGCGCCAGCGTAGGCAGTCACCGCGAGCTGCGGGTTGTGCGGCGTGGCGGTCTCCTGTTCAACGGGAGATTGCTTCGCCCCTAGCGGGGCTCGCAATGACAGGCGATAATCGCTCGTTTCCGCATACACCTTCCGATTTTCGGCTTCATCCTGCCCGAGTGAGCGGTTAAACTCCCAGAAATTTTCCCAGGGGATGAACTGGCCTTCTTCGAGCGCGGCGTTTTCCTGGGCCCACTCGCGGGTGGAACTGTGATATTCGGGGTTGGTGCGGAAGGGGCGGGCGGTGACCATGCCGACCTTCGGGAAGGTTTGGAGCAGTTCGACCGAACGCGCCATCCAGCCGGGGTAGTAGAGAATGTCGCTGTCGGAGTAGGCGATAATTTCACCCGGCGCGCCTGCCAGGATAATGTTCCACGCGCCGCCCTTGCCCATATTCTTCTCGGAAAGAACCAGATATTGTATTCTCCCGGCTTCCTTTTCGCTGACGAGATAATCGCGCACTTCGGGGCAGGAGCCGTTGTCGAAGATCATCAGGTCGAAGGGAAGGCCGGGATCGTTTCGCATCGATTCGAGCGAGACTTTGAGCACATCCAGCCCTTCAGTGTAGAATCCGCTCAGGAAGGGGATGTAGTTCAAGACCGCAACGGTGATTTGTTCCGGTTTGGCGACGGTTTTGGCAAACTTGGCGGGGTTTTGACCTTTTCGCATATTGAATACTCGTTTTATCGAATATCGAACACTTTCTTTAGCCGCCAAAGTGCGTTCGACAAGCGCGTTGATCCCAGCACCAACAGCGGCCAGAACACAATTTTACGCCACAGGCGGGCGGGGTCGAGTTTTTGGGCCAGAATTTCTCCGTTGACGAGGCGTTTGTTGGTGTCGAGCAGGGTGAAGCGGGTCATCGGGCGGCCCCCGGCCAGGCGGATATTGTCCTCGGTTTCGGGGTGTTTGTAGTGCGGTTGTCCGCCGGGCAGGTGGGCATAGTCGTGGTTCTGGTGGAGTATCATTATATCGGCGGTGGCGTCAATGGCGGGAAATTTGCTTTTCAGGGCGTGGTAAATCATCCAGTTGTCCCAGCCGGCGCGGCCAATGATAAAGGCGGGTAAATCAGTGTAACAGGAAGCGGGAAAAAGGAAGTAGTCGCTTCCGGCGGGGCGATGGAGTTCTCCAAAACGGTGGATGGTAGACCGTAGACGGTCAGCCCAACCTGCTGAGAAATCGAGCGGTTCGGCGATGTCCGCGTCCCAGCGCTGGCCCATCAGGACGAATTTTTCTTTTTGTGTCATGACCTGTTTCGCTGCTTCGACAAAATCATCGAACAGGATGATGTCGGCGTTGACGATGGCGTAGAGCGGCGTTGGGCTGGCTTCTCTTGCCAGGCAGAACATGGCGTCCATCAGCGGGGCGCCGCTCTCGCTGCGCGGAATCTCGCGAAGGTGGGTCACGCCCAAATCAGCGGCGGCTTCGGCCAGGCCGGGTTCGTCGCCAAGCAGGATCACGCTCACATCCGGCAGCTTTATCCACGAGGCAATGGCGTTGCGCTGGATCGTGGCGATGTGCGGATCGCTGAAAGATTTGGGGGCGGAAAATACGGTAATCAGTGGCATCAGTGTCCAGAGTCCAGTATTCAGTTTCCAGTAACCAGTTTACTTGTTTACTCTTTCATCTACTTCGGTCATGGTTTTGTGGCGGATTGCGGCGTTAATTTCGGCCAAGTTTGGGTTTTTCTGCACGATTTCGAGTACATCGTACCAGGTGAAGTTGGTTTTTCCGTCCAGACGGGCGAAAATCTCGCGGATGAAGATCAGGTCTTCAGGGGTGTCCACCGTCCAGCGCAGGGAGCCGTGGTTGGGGGTGTGGTGAAGTTGGGCGATGTGGAATCCGCGTGGGGATGTGCCGGTGGATAGTAATTGGAAATTGGTAATTGGCCGAGGTTTGGTCAGGGTGACACTTTCATAAAGAAACGGCATGACGTGTTCGCGGTGGAAAATCTCGGTCGAATTAGTCCAGGCGCGTTCGAGGGCGGCGAAGGTGCAGGCCTCCACGTCCAGTCCGATGGGGAAGGTTCGGGCGAAGGGCGGCGGGAGACGGTTACAACTGAAGTCAGAAGGGTGAGGAATGAAGGATGAAGAAAGCAATTCAACCGTCTGGTCAATCACTTCCGGGTCTATCAACGGGCAGTCGGCGGTGATGCGGACGATGACCTCGGCGCTGTGGGCTTTGGCGGCCTGGTAGTAGCGGTCAAGAACGTCGTGCAGGCTGCCGCGGGAGCAGGGAATGCTTATCGATGCGGCAAAATCCGCAATTGGGTCGTCCAACGGGTCGGTGGTGGTGGCGACGACAACGGAATCCAGGCTGTGGGAGAGTCGCGTCCGCTCGATGACGTGTTGAATCATCGGTTTCCCGGCGATGTCCAGTAAAACTTTCCCCGGCAGACGCGAGGAGCCTATGCGGGACTGGATGATGGCGATGGTTTTCATGATTATCTATTGAGTTGGTCAATCAAAAACGCGCCGTTGATTGTAAATGTCTTTTCCCTGAATTCATAATGATAAAAGGTTTTCCAAATTTGCTGACGCACACCGCGTTTGTCGCACTTGGACATCTGCATCACTGGCAAGAACCCTCCAAAGTCAATAATGGCGTAGTCTTCTTTACTTCGATATTCAACCGAGTTTATGGTTAACTTTGTGTCCCACAGCGCGTTGTAGTAAGGGCCGTAATACTTGCCGCCGACGTCAAATAGCATTTGCAGCCCAATTTGCATGTCGCGTAGTTTGTCGCCGGTACGGTAACGTTGGGAGATAATGGGGATTAATGAAAAGTCACCACAGGCGTCAGTGCGACCATGCTCAGGCTTAATAAGGTAAAAGACGATGCGAGATTTGAGTTGTTGAGAAATGGTTTCCGTGACGGTTGGTATCGGCGTTTGCGTCTCGGTCGGTGTTGGGCTAAAGGTTGCTGTCGGTTGTGGGGTAGCAGTTTCGGTGAGTGTAGCAGTGAGTGTTGCCGTGGGAGGCGCAGCAGTTGATGACGCTGTCGTGAAAGGAGTTTCAGTTGATTCGGCAGTTGGTTCAACCTTGGTGCCGGGTGAACAGGCAGTCAAAAGCAATGTAGCCAAGCAAATTAGGACAAGGGTATTTTTCATTTTTTCATCCTTGGTATCTCTTTGTAAGCATTTAGCAAAACCTGCACGTTTTTCGGCCAGTCCGCTTTTTCTTCGGCGGTGGCGCGGGCGTTCTGGCCGATTTCGGGCAGTTTTTCGCGTTGTTCCATCGCTTGCAGGATTTTGGCGGCCAGTTCTTCGTAGTTGCCGTCGCGGAACAGCCAGCCATTATACCCCTCCCGCACCCATTCTTTGTTGGCCGGGATGTCGGAGACCAGGCAGGGCAGGCCGCAGGCCAGGGCCTCCATCAGCGAGACGGAGGAGCCGTCCACGTGTGAGGGACTGATATACAGGTCAGCCATGCGGTAGTAGCGTGGCAAGTCGGTGTTGTTGATGTGGCCGGGAAAACTGACACGGTCTTCAGCCCCGCCGCCGAGTAGGATTTTGCGGATGGCCGTCCCCTGCGACCCGCCGCCGAGCAGTAGCAGGGACACGTTTTCCCGTTGCCTGGCTACCGTTACAAAGGCCTTGGCCAGCACATCTACCCCGTAGTTCGGTTCCCAGGAGCGGTTGCAGAAGAGGGTAAAACCGGTTTGTAGGGGCGGATGGCCATCCGCCCTTATGGGTTGGAAGTGGTTTAAGTCTACGCCCCAGGGGAAGACGGTGGTTTTTTCGGCATCCATACCGTATTGGACTGCCATGTCGAGGGTGACTTGCGCATCGGAGGTAAAGAAGGTCGAGCGTTGCAGGGTGTAGCGGGTGACGAATTCCCACCAGCGGTTGCGATGCACGTCTTTCATCAGGTCGAATCCCCAAGACATGGTCAGCAGTGGATAAACCCCCGCCAAAACGGCGATGAAGGCGCAGGTCTGGATTGGCCCGGCGTGGACGAGGTCGGGCTTGATTTGGCGGGTCAACCGCCGAAAGTCCAAGGTCAGTTTGGGCAGGTCTTTCCATTCGAACACTTTTTGTCCGCCCGCCCACTGAACCATTTCAACATTCCCCGGCACCGGGCGAGATTCGGTCTGGCGCGGCCCTTGCTGTAAGCGCACAAAATAGACCTGATGCTCGCTCTCGGACAGGGCCGAAAGAAAGCGATGGTCGTGGGGAGTGTAGTCGAGGGAGAAGTAAATAATTTTCATGGGAATTGAAACCAATTAGATATCTGCTGATACAGGGCAGGGTTTTGTTTGGCGAAATAGCGGGCATAGCCCGTCAGACTTACCAAAACGGCAAAAAGCGCGGCAACGAGGCAAACCGTAACCCAGGCCATGAAAAATAATTTTTCCTGGCCTGGTTGGGTGGCCAAGCGTTTTAATTGGCTCCCGGCGAATATTGTCGAGAGCAGGATAAGCATGGGGGTAATATCGAACAAATAACGCAAGGATGATGAAATAAACAGCAACAATACGGTTGTTTGAATAACCGAATAAAATAGCAAGCATAAGAATAGCAATCGAAATAACCTGCGCCGTTGAATACCTGGATGGCGCTGGGGCTGGAGTTCGCCATCCAGCCAGAGCCAGGCAAATCTCGCCACAAGGAAAACAGCTATCCCAAAGAGTGGAACAATAAGTAATATTCCAGCGGTTGGTTCGGTGTAATAATAATTTTCAGGAAGTCGGATAAACGAGGGCCACATGGGTTCCTTTATCCAGGGGATGGCTATAAATGGAAATTCTGCAGAAAAATCAGGGGGACGTAAAAAATAGGTGTAAAAATTTGGCACAGTATATTTAACCGAACTAACATCGTGATAATTAGCAGGCAAGGCCAGGCCGGTTAGTTGATAGCGATGCCCAAACTCAAAGACGGAATTAAAGCGGGCGTAGTTGTACCATAACAAGGCTGCCAAAACCAATGCTAGCGGAATTCCCAGTGAAAGAAGGGCAGCTGCCAGTTTACGAAAGTGCTTTTTATAAATGACATACAGATAACAAGCCATCAGAAAGGCCAATACTGCTGCCGAAATGAGCAGGCTGGTCCGTGTCCCGCCCGCTAACCCCAAAGCCAGTCCGCTAAGAATTAGAAAGTTTTTGTTCGGGGTGTGGCTTCGCAAGCCACAGTAACCAAAATATAGCCCGACTAATATAAATGCCTGTCCACCAGCAATTGAGGCCTCGTATACAGATGGTCGTGTCAATAACCATAAGGCGGGCACATTAAATACAAGCACAATGGCTGCCGACCAGGACAACCAGGCTGGGTAACGAAAATCATATGCAATCTTCTTGAGTAGTAAAAGGCCAAAAAGTGCGGTTATGTATAAAAAGAGTAAAACAAGACCGGCATCGGTTAAGGGTTTGCTGGTAACAGTCAACCAAAGAGCACCGATTAAACCCGGCACCGGCCCCCAGTAGAGATAATACTTCCCATCGTAAAGGGTTGCATCCCATAACTGGGGAATATTTTCGCGGTTTCGATAATCATACGGATTATCGAGCGCCAAAAGTTCCGGTGACGGCTCAAGCAACAAGTGAAGTTGTCCATGTTGGAATGCCTGGGCTAGGAGATGGTAATAATTTTTACCCGTAGGCCATTGCTCCAGGCGGCCAGCAGTCAGAATCCACAGATATGACCAGAGCGTGAGAACAGCCAGCAGAACCAGGAAAATATTCGTTCGGTGTCTCGTAAAAGTTTGAACAACCCGGGACTGGCGGATTTGGTGGATAAAAGGCTGGTCAGCAATGCTGTTTCCTTCAATTTTTCGATTGAGAAAAAACGGTTTGCCCACCAGCCTGGAGAATATCCGCGAGACCAGCGGGGATAACCAATAGAAGAAGCCCCAGAAAACCACAAATGCGCCCAGTCCGGCAATCTGAAAACGCCTTGGCCCCCATTCTGGATTGTTATCCAGCCCAAGTTGGAACGCAAACGCAGCAACGACGATCATGCCGATGCCCATGCAAACCAGAAGCAGGCGCAGCGCAACTTTGCGATTCATGAACAAAAACTACGCGCCCAAATCCGTCCAGCGCAGCTCTTTGCCCATCGGCATATCGGCCAGGGCTTTTGTGCCAAGCACATTTTCGATCTGGTCGGGTTTGATCGCGCCGGGGGTAGCCGGGCGCAGCACATCGATCATCTCGCGGGTGAAGATTTCGCCGGCTTTGATCTCACGCGCGGCGCGCAGGCAGCGGCGCTGCACAATGGCGGTCTGGACTTCGTTCTCGGCGATGAATTTATCGGCTGAGCCTAAAGCGCGTTCGAGCAGGCGCGTTTCTTCGACCATGCGCGCCCACTTGTCGGGGTCCATCGCAAATTTGTGGTCGGGGCCTTCGCGGTCGTTGCTGTCAGTGAAGTGACGCTCGATGACGCGCGCGCCCAACGTCACTGCGCCCACCACCGGGGCAACCGCGTGGGTGTGGTCGGAAAGTCCCAGAATCACATCCGGGAACATGCTGGCGTAGGTTTTGAGCACGTTCAAGTGCAGGTGGTCGTAATTGTCGGGGCTGGCGGTGTAGTTGGTGTTGCACTGCATCAGCACCAGTTGTTTGTTAATTTTCAGAATCGCATGAACCGCTTTCTGCACCTCGCCAATCGTCGAAGCGCCGGTGGCGATGAAAAACGGCTTGCCCTTGGTGGCCATACGCTCCAGGGCTTCGATCCAGTCGATTTCACCGGAACCGGCCTTGTAGACTGGCACATATTGGTCGAGAAAATCAATCGCAGTGAAATCGTAGGGCGATGAGAAGTAGTCAATCCCGACTTCGTTGCACTCTTCCACCAGGGTCATCGACCACTCGAAGGGAATCGAAGCCGAGCGATAGACTTCCACCACCGATTTTTTCCAGGTTGCCTGGTGCGAAACCTGTCCGCCGCTCATGGCCTTGAAGCCATAGTCCGAAACAATTTTGGGCGCGTCGAAGTTCTGGAACTTGGCCGCATCTGCCCCGGCTTCCTTTGCCAGCCGGATCAGCAGTTTGGCCCTGTCCAGGTCGCCGTCGTGGTTGGCGGCAATATCAGCAATGAAGTAGGTCGGGTGGTTGGGGCCGATGGTGCGAGAGCCAATTTTGATTTCCATAAGTTCCTCCGTTTATTTTCCGATCACGCCCAGATGCGTGTTCTGGAAAGAATCCGAATGTTTCAGGCCATAGCCAAGCGCGCGATCCAGGTTGGAATGGCCAAGCAGGATCACGCCAGCCAGTTGTAAAAGTGGCAATCCCAGAAAAAAGCCCAGAATAAACAAGCCAAGCGAGAGCGCGTGATGATGAACAAGATTATAAACAATCGCCCCCAGGCGCGTCCCGCCCAGGTAGCCCAACATGCTCAGGTCGGGAACAAAGAACAAGACAGGATACCACCACCAGGCATAGTCCAACTGCGAAAATAAAAAGATGGACAGCCCAAACAGGGTCAGCCCTTCGAGCTTGATTAAGGTTTTCATCTCATACCTGTTGATAACTACGCATTTTCTGTGGATAACCCTGTTGAAGCTGTGTATAAAACTGCTCGATTCCGGTGGATACGCCGGGGATAGACTGCCCCAGGTCTGTGGATAGTTTGTGGATAGACAGCCGCAAATTGTGGGAACGTTTGGCAGTCAGCCCGCTGTTTTCCACGGATTGGGGCCGGACCAGCCCCTCGTCGAATCCAAATTGACGGGCGATGCGCTGCCCGAAATCGTACTTGCTGAGCGCTTCCGACCCGACGACGTGATACAGCCCCGAAAGGCCTTTGTCCAACATCCGAACCAGGGTCTCGGCCAAATCCCCGACGAAGAGCGGGCAGAAATAGACATCGGTGAACCCGTTGCATTGTTTCCCGGCTGAGAGTTTGTTATAAAAAAACTCGGACAGCGAACGCGTCCCGGACAAGCTCCAGCCAAAAAAGTTGACTCGGGCGACGGCTGCGGCAGGGTTGGCAGAGAGCACATTCTGCTCACCGAGCAGTTTGGTTGCAGAATAGACGCCGGGCGGGCTTGGGGCATCGGTTTCGGTGTAGATTCCGTCTTTGGTGCCGTCAAAAACCGCATCGGTGGAGATGTGGATGAAACGGACCGAAGTCCGGACTGCCGATTCGGCCAGGATACCGGGAATCTCTGCGTTTAAGTAGCGGGCGCCCTTGGGGTCGGCTTCACACTTTTCGAGATTGGCCAGCGCCGCCGTGTGGATGACCGCGTCGGGTTTGAGGGTGTCGATTAAACGGGAGGCAGCCGCCGGGTCGTCGAGAGTCGCATGGATCAGCTCGAAGGGCGTACCATGCAATTTGCCCCGGTCGAGGCCGAGCAGGGTGTGAGAGTCCCAATTTGCCAGACAAAGATTGAGCCCTAGGAGACCGGAGGCGCCGGTAACGAGGATTTTCATAATTCGATATTTGAGTATTCGATATTCGAGTAACGAATGCTCGAATATCGAATATCGCTCTTATCCTTCCAACGTTCCATTTGCAAACGCCTCTTCAAACGGGGCGATGTATTTGCGGATGCCTTCGACATCCAGCCATTCGGTGTTGTTGTCGCTGGTGTACGAGAAGCCTTCGGGCAGGGGGTTGCCTTTGTCTTTCCATGAGTAGCCGAACCAGGATGCTTCGGCGGGTTGGACGACATACATCGTGTCGAGTTCGATGCTGTGGCGGGCTTCGTCGTCGGAGAGCAGGTCTTCGTGCAGTTTTTCGCCGGGGCGGATGCCGATGATTTCAATTTTGGCATCGGGGGCGATGGCGCGGGCGAGGTCGACGACTTTGGTACTCGGGATTTTGGGCACAAAGACTTCGCCGCCTTCCATTTGTTCGATGCAGGTGATGACGAAGTGCACGCCTTGTTCGAGCGAGAGCCAGAAACGGGTCATGCGTTCGTCGGTGATGGTGATTTTGCCGTTTTGCCGCTGTTTGAGAAAGAGCGGGACGATCGAGCCGCGCGAGCCGACAACGTTGCCGTAGCGCACGCACGAGTAGCGGGTGGCGGTTCCGGCGGCGTAGGCGTTGCTCTGGATGACCAATTTTTCGGCCACGAGTTTGGTGCCGCCGTAGAGGTTGGCCGGGCTGACGGCTTTGTCGGTGCTGAGGGCCAGGACTTTGGCGACCCCGGCATCGAGCGCGGCTTCGATGACGTTGCTGGTGCCGATGATGTTGGTCTTGATGGCTTCCATCGGGTTGTATTCGCAGGCCGGGACCTGCTTCAGCGCGGCGGCGTGGACGACAATATCGACTCCGTGCATGGCGCGCACGAGGCGGTCTCTATCGCGCACGTCGCCGATGAAGTAGCGCAGGCGCGGATCGTTGTAACCGGCCACGCGCATTTCGTGCTGTTTGAGTTCGTCGCGACTGAAGATGATGACCTTTTTGGGGTTCTTTTCAGCCAGCAAAATTTTGGTGAATTTCTTGCCGAACGAGCCAGTGCCGCCGGTGATAAGGATGACTTTGTTGGTCCAGTCCATTATGGGTGCTCCGTGATTTTAGATTGCAGATTGCAGAATAGTGATATTCTGTTAAGTTTGGGGGTTTTCGTCCCAGGGGTTGATAATTTTTATCTCTGCTACTTGAAAATCGCTGACATTGCGCGTGACGAGGGCCATTTTATTGACCAGAACGGTTGCTGCAATAAGCGAGTTGGCAGCGGGCATAGGTTTTCCTGTAATTTCAGCCCGGGCTGTCAACATACCCCACTCGACAATGACATCCGTATCCAACGGCAGGATTTTTCCGTGGAAACGCGCCAGCACATCTTCCTGAAGCCAGGTGCTAAGTTCGGTTTTACGGCGCGAATCAGGTAATTTTTCGATACCTTTGATAAGTTCGCCAATCGTGATGGCGCTCAAGTAAACATCATCAGCATCGAGGGAATCGAGAAACGTTACAACTTTTGGATTGGGTTGTTTGGCGACAAATTCCGAGATGACACAGGTATCAAGTAAGACCTTCACAATTCAATGCCCTCGCGCGGCAGGCTTTTATCGCGAGACAAGTCAAGATCAGAACCTGCCAGTGGAGATTGGCGAAAAAAATCGGAGAGTTTACTCTGAGACTTGCGCAGCTTCTCGTATTCTGTATATGAAACCACCACAACGGTTTTTTCACCATGCTTGGTGATAACTTGCGGACCTTGCGTCAGGGCGCGGGTAATTACTTCGCTGAGTTTGTTTTTTGCATCCTGAATTTGCCAGATGGTATTCATAGCGTACTCCCTTCTGAGATTATGTCCAGTCTGTCTAGATTTTAGCGTATCTGCAGAAAAGTGTCAATCGGCTTTTACTGCCAGAAACAACCCGGACTCTTTGGTGATTTTGATTGCGCCTTTGGATTGCAGTTCGGCGGTTAGTTTTTGTTCCAGTTTGGTAAAAGCGGCTTCGGGATTATCGCTGTAGGTGGCGGTTGATTTGAGATAGGCCATCAGTGGCGGGAGTTCGGTGATGCGCAGGCTGTCTTCGTAGCGCGGGGTTTGGATGTCGGTGAAAAATGGTTGCAGTTGTTCCAGTCCGTTTTCGATGGTAAACGGACTGCGGAAAACGGCGATTTCCAGCGCAAGGTCAAGCGACTCGAACCAATCTTTGATTTCGCGCAGGTGATTTTCGCCACCCGTGGCGGCGACCAGCGTTCCGCCGGGGCGCAGCACGCGTCGGATTTCGGCCAGCGCCTTTGGCCGGTCAGGGACATGGTAGAGCATGAAGTTGGCAATGACGATATCGAGGGTTGCGTCGGGGTAGGGGATGGATTGGGCGTCGATCTGCTCGAATTTGAATCCACGTCCCAGGGTGACCAGGCTGCGCCAGGCCGAGTCGAGCATGCCCGCCGAGAAATGGCTAAGGGTCACGATCCAGCCAGGGGGAATCCGCTCGGGGCAGGTTGACCACAACGCGCCAGAGCCGCAGCCCAGCTCCAACACTTTTGCTTCAGCGGGTAATTCTGACAAAATATCCCAAACCCATGGGAACCAGCCCTGCGGATTGGTGCTGAAGCGCTCGTGAATCGCAATCCGCGCGTTCAGGTTGCCCGCGTCGCGGTATTGGTCGGTTTTCAGGTAGGTTGGGTCGGTGAATTTAGCCATCAGAGAGTAGAGAGATGAGATTAGAGAGTAGTAAAACTATTCTCTAATCATCTGATTTCCTAATCACGATCATCGGATACTGCCCATTTTCGGCAAAAAACTTCGGCAATGCGCCTTCGAGCCAGAATACAAATTTCAGGAACAATTTGCCGCCCAGTTTGGGATGCACGAACCAACGCAGGATGCGCGTCGACAGGCTACGCCAGGGGCGGATTTCGAGCGGGATTTTTGTCCCGACTTCGCGTTTGAGCCAGTCGGGAGTCAACTTGGCGATGAAGGTGCCTTCCGGGTCTTCGGTGTTGAGCCAATCCTTCTTCTTTTTCGCGCCTTTGCCGGAAAGGCGGCGCATCAGGCCAATCAGCGGCTCGGCGGCGCGGATAAGCAGGGGTTCGTTCCAGCCGTTGACGATGACTCCTGTCCGGTTAGGAGCCAGCACGCGATGCAGTTCGCCATAAGCGCGTGGGTGTTCTTCCAGCGCCAGGTGATGGATGGCGTGCATCGAAACTTCGCCGTCGAAAGCATCCGTTTTGAAGGGCAGGTTGGCCAGGTCGCCAACCACGAACAGACCGTGCTCGCCGATCCGCTCACGGGCTTCGCGCAGGGCCTGGATCGAAATATCGAGGCAGACGCGCTTTTGGTAGTCCTTGGAGTAGCTCAGGTAATCGTCATACTGCACTGGGCCCGAACCGGCATCCAGCAGCAGCTTGCCGGTCGGAATCAGCCCGCCGTTGACGCGCAGGCGGGTCTTGTGGATGTATTCCGCCGAGACGGGGCGCAGGTCTTCGTAGCGAGCGTTCTGATAGTTGCCATCCGCTTCCTGCTGCCAGCCGATCTCATCGTAGAACTCACGTACTTTTTGTTTGGTATCGGTCATAATCCCTTTTTCGTAGGGGCACGGCGGAGGATTTACGCAATCAACGTTCTCAAATCCTCCGCCGTGCCCCTACCAGTTTATAATTTACCACTTAACCGGTTCCCCGGCCAAATAATCAAACGCCTTGCCAAATTCGGCCCGGCCTTCGTCGGAGAGCACCCGGCTCAAGGGCCAGACTTCAAGATCCTGCCAGAACTTCATCAGCCGCCAGGGGAAGGCGATCGGGAAATCGAAGAAAAAGCGATAGGCATAGTTCCAGGCCGCTTCAACCTGTTCCTGTTTCAGGCGATGGGCGGGCAAATCGGCCAGCAAGCTATCGAGCAGGCCGAAATACTCATCGTAGGTGGCCGGCTCGTAAGTAAAGCCGCGCCCGCGGTAGTGCGTCTGTCCGGCCAGGATGACCGGCACGCTGCGCATTGCCATTTCCATGCCGACCGTGGTGGTGTAGGCCAGCCCCAGACCGGCGATTTCCATCAGGTCATAGGTGTTGATCTTCTCGTCCGCGCGGATAATGTGCAAATGCTCCGGCCTGTTCGGGACAGCACGCTCGATCACCCCCAGCATCGAGGGGCCTTTCATCAGTCGCTCGCCGGGGTGAATGCGCACCACCAACTGCACATCGGCCCGCCGCGCAAAATACTGGACGGTCTTCTCGATCCACTCGGCCATCGATGTCGTGAAAATGTTGCGCCCCAGCGTCAGGCTGTCGCCGAGCACGTTCGTCGCCAGCAGGACGACCGGGCGCGCATCCAGCCCCAGGTCGGCGCGCAGTTTCTCGCCGCCCACCGAAGCCACATCCTGCCAGAAACGCGTCCCTTTGCCGAACTTTTTCGCGCTGGTGCGCGCATCCTCCAGCCCGGCAATTTGCTCGCGCTCGGCCTCGGTCAGCGGAGTTTTGCCCTTCGCGGCCCACAAGCCATCGGTGTTCTGGCGCATGACAATATCGTTTTGTGAGAGCCAGATCTGCTCGCGCTGGTCGTTAAACTCGTACGTGACTGTCATCAGCTCGAGATGGTGCGCCACCTGGTAGAAAATGCCCAACTCGGTGACAAGACCGTTTGGGACGAGTACCGTTTCGGGACGCTGATCCTGTAACAGGCGCAGCGCCGCCAAAGCGGCTTGTTCGTTGCGCGCCACCCGCAGCCTGTACAGCTCGGAGTCCCGGTCGAAATCTTCCACCTGGAGGGTGTACATCGTGTCGAAAGCGGAGGCCGCTTCGACAGCCGTGTTCAGCGCCTCGGGCAGGGTCTCGATACGCTCCTGCGGAGCTACTCGACCAACATCCAACAACGACACACAGCGAATCAGCCCCTTAAGCGGCTTCAAAACCCGCCGCGTATACAGATCCTGGCGGCGTAGATCGAAGGCATTGATTTCCTTGTCCCAATCGCCGTAGGGTAAATAGGCGATGGTGACCTCATGCCCCATCCCGCGCAGGGCCAGCCCGATGATGGCCGCCTGCTCGACCCAGTAATGCAGGGTCGCAAACAGGACGATCTTCCTGCCCTTCGGCGCTTTTTCTGCAAACGGACGCGTTTGCTCAACCGCCCCCGGAAGGGCCTTCTCCAGTTGGGACAGGTTGTAACGCGTCCGAGGCCGCACCGGGCGAATCGCATCGTACAGGTCAGCGGTATAGGGGATTTTGGCGAGGAGGTCTTTTATGGACATAGTTCGATATTCGATATTCGACATTCGATACTCGAGTATCGAATTAGCGCTTTTACACTTTTTCAATCACCCAATTCAACCGTGGCCGGATTGGCCCCTGGCGCTGTTCGGCCCATTGGATGCCGGGCGCGCCGATCGGGTCGATGTTGAAGGCCAGGGCGTTTTCGTCCATGAAGTAGCGTTTGACGCCAAAGGAACTGGCGTTAACACCCAGAATGTAGCGGCCCTCGTTGAGCAGGTCGCCAGGCAGGCTGGCGCGGGAGACGTAATGCCCCGGCTGGCGGGTGGAGTGTTTTTCGTACAGGGTCGGGTCGTCGACATCGAAGGAGGTGAAGACGTATTCGCCGCGCACGGTTCCCAGGTAGATTCCGACCCGCAGGCCGGTGACGGGCGCGTCGAGGCGGTATTCCATCTCCAGTGTGATTGGTTCGGTCGAGCGCAATCTATCGGCCACTGTGCCGCGCGCATCGCGAACCCGCAGCGAGAGCGGGACAAAGGGCGCGGACTGGGCCGGGACCTCGTCAGCACCCCAGATGCGCTCCCCGGCCTGGGCCTGTCCGCTGGCGAGATAGAAATCGACCGCTTCGGCGGTTGGGGCGCGTTTGACGAGTTGTCCCTTCTGCATGACGATGGCATCCTGCGTCAGGCGCAGGATGGCGCTCATGTTATGGCTGACGAACAGCACGGTGCGCCCCTGGGCGGCGACATCGTTCATCTTGCCCAGACATTTGCGCTGGAACTCGGCATCGCCAACCGCCAACACTTCGTCCACGACCAGGATCTCCGGTTCGAGGTGGGCGGCGACCGCAAAGGCCAGACGCAGGTACATGCCCGAGGAGTAGCGCTTGACCGGGGTGTCGATAAACTGCTCGACCTCCGAAAAGGCCACAATCTCGTCGAAGTTTTTCTCAATTTCGGCCCGTTTCATGCCGAGAATCGCTCCGTTTAGGTAAATGTTCTCGCGGCCAGTCAGTTCGGGGTGGAAACCGGTGCCAACTTCCAGCAGGGAGCCAACCCGTCCGCGCACGGTGACCGCGCCACGGGTCGGTTCGGTCACACGCGATAAAACTTTGAGCAGGGTCGATTTCCCAGCTCCGTTGCGGCCAATGATACCGAGTACCTTTCCTTCTTCCAAATCGAAAGAAACGTCTTTGAGCGCCCAGATGTAGTCGGCGTTGCGGCCCGGGTCGGCGAGTTGCTTGCCGAAAAGCGAGGCGGCAAAGCGGAAGGGGGCTTTGGCGGTGTCGACCAGCACGTCGCGCAGCATGCCATACTGGAAGCGCTGCGAGGCGAGACCGATTTTGTAGCGTTTGGAAATGTTTTCTACTTTAATGGCGATTGTCATAAAGGCTCGATATTCGATATTCGACACTCGTTATTTGGTTATTCGAGTATCGAATATCGAGTAACTAAATCGTATCTGCGAAAGTGCGTTCCATGTTTTTGAAGTACACCAGGCCGGTGAGCAGGATGATGACGGAAATGACTGCTGAAATGCCGACAAATAAATCAGGCGGGTTGCCGATTCCCAGCAGCGCCCAGCGGAATCCGTTGACCACGCCTGCCATCGGGTTCAGCGCGTAAATGAGCTGCCATTGCTCCGAAAATACTTTCGACGAGTAAACCACCGGGGTAAGGAAAAACCAGAACTGGGTCAGGAAAGGCAGGGCATAGCCGACATCGCGGTACTGGACATTGATGGCCGAGAGCCACAGGGCAACGCCCAGGGCGGTCACAATCGACAGGAGCAGGAAGACCGGCAGCGCCCAGAGCACTTCCCAGCCCGGCAGGTAGTTGTAGTAGAACATCATCCCCAGCAGGATGACAAAGGCGATGGCAAAATCGAGCAGGCCGCCAAGAACCGATGACATTGGCAGAATCAGGCGCGGGAAGTAGGTCTTGGTAATCATATTGGTGTTCGAGGTCAGCGACCGGCTGGCGGAGTTGAGGGCTGTGGTGAACAATCCCCACGGGAGCAGCGCAGCAAATGAAAAGAGCGGATAGGGAATATCGCCATCCACCGGCAGTTTGGTCACGCCGCCATTAAACAGGAAGTTGAATACCAGCATATTCATCACCGGCTGGAGCACAGCCCAGGCCGCGCCGAGGGCGGTCTGTTTGTAGCGAACCTTGATGTCGCGCCAGATCATGAACCATATGAGTTCACGATAGCGCCACAGGTCGCCCAGGTTCAGCGCGGCGAAGCCGGAACTGGCCTTGATATAAACGGTTGTTGGTTCAGGTTTGGTGAGTTCGGTCATTTTTATATGGGTTGGGGCGACCCTGCAAGGCCATCGAGCATCATTGTTGGCAATGATTTCTTGCCTGAAAATGGCCGTCGGTAAGCCCGAGCGGGTCGCCCCTACTAAACGAAACTAACGGATTTTGTCCCGATTGGCTTTGAACCAGTCAATCGTGCGGCGCATGCCTTCTTCGAATGAAACCTGCGCGCTCCAGCCGAAGCGTTCTTTGGCGCGGGAGACGTCCAGGCCGCGGCGGGGCTGGCCATTGGGCTTTTCGGTGTCCCAGACCAGTTTTCCCTGGTAGCCGGTCTGGCGCACAATCATCTCGGCCAGGTCTTTGATCGAAATTTCATAGCCCGAACCCAGGTTGACCGGGTCAGATGAGTTGTATTTCTCGGTGGCGGTCAGGATGCCCTCGGCGGCGTCTTCCACGTACAGGAATTCGCGGGTCGGGGATCCATCGCCCCAGACAACCAGTTCCTTGTCGCCGCGTTCGCCGGCTTCGATGGCCTTGCGAATCAGGGCCGGGATGACGTGCGAAGTTTGCAGGTTGAAGTTGTCGCGCGGGCCGTACAGGTTGACCGGCAGGACGAAAATCGAGTTGAATCCGTACTGCTGGCGATAGGCTTCCGATTGAACCAGCATCATCTTCTTGGCCAGGCCGTAGGGCGCGTTGGTCTCTTCGGGGTAGCCAATCCACAGGTCTTCTTCTTTGAACGGGACGGGCGTGAACTTGGGGTAGGCGCAAACCGTGCCAATCGCGGTAAATTTGCCAACGCCGCGCTGCCAGGACTGGTGCATCAGCTCAACGCCCATCATCAGGTTGTCGTAGAAGAATTCCGCCGGGTGCTCGCGATTTGCCCCAATCCCGCCGACGTTGGCGGCCAGGTGGATGATGACCATATTTTCGGGTTGAAGGATTAATGTTGAAGGTTGAATGTTGAAGGTTGAATGCTGAAGATGAGTAGGGACTTTATCAGCAGGTTGTAGTGAATCGTCGAGCAATCGCTTGATATCATCTCGGTCAGTCAAGTTATAGTTTTCGATTCGCGGAATTAAAATATCTGCTACTCCGCGAGCCGCCAGTTTTTCGGTCACAAAAGAACCGAGAAAACCAGCCCCACCTGTGATCATAACGCGTTTACCTTGCCAGAAGTTTTCAGCCATAATTTCTCCTTATAGAAAAATTGTAACGCAGAGTCGCCAAGAAGCAGAGACGCAGAGAAAACCTTACCGCAGAGTCGCTAAGAAAATCTCAAAAAACTCTGCTCCTTTGCGCCCTGGCGTCTTTGCGTTAACCCTTTTTACTGCACAATGAACCTTGCATTGCGATACTGCTCCGCCTGTGGGTGTGTAATCATGCCCAGGCGCAGGGCGTTGACGATTTCGCGCACGCCATCGTCGACGGTCAGGGTGGCCGAAAAACCCAACTCGTGCCCAATTTTCTCAAATGAAACCGTTATATCGCGCATATCGCCGCCGAAGGTCAGGTCTTTGTACTGCACAATTGTCTCAGGCAGGCGTTTAATCACAAAACTGACAATCTGGTCTTTGGTGAAATTGCCATCCGCACTGCCCAGGTTGTAAATCTGGCCCTCGGCCTTCTCGCGCGGCGCATTCAACCCGAGCAGCAGGCCCTGCACCACATCACGCACATGCACAAACGAGCGTGAGTAGCCGCGCTGGTAAATCAGCAGTTCGCGTTTGGCGTAGGCGTCTAGCACAAACTGGTTGACAATCAGGTCGAAGCGCGTGCGCGGCGAAAGCCCGTAAAGCGTCGCCAGGCGAAAGATGAGCGCGCCCGCCGGTTGCAGGAACTGCTCGGCGGCGATTTTGGTTTCGGCATACAACGATTGCGGATTTAAGGGCGATGCTTCCGTTACCGGCTGTCCGTCGCTCGAAAGGCCATAGTTGCTGTACGTGGACGGAAAGACGAAGCGTTCCACGCCCAAACCTGCCCCCTGCTCGAAGACGTTTTTCGTCGCCTCGACGTTGTAACGCCAGGCGGCCTGCTTGCCCACCGACTGGCAGGCCGGGAAGCCGACAATTCCCGCCAGGTGGAAAACCGCCTCAGGTTTTTGCCAGCCACGCGGCAGCGAGTCGCGCAGGCTGCGGGGTTCGGTCACGTCCGCTTTGGCGAAGTGAAAATTCGGGTGCGGCAGGTACGGGATCAGCGATTCGCCGCCATAAAGAAGCGAATCAATCGCCGTGACGCGATTCCCCAGTCGGAGCAATTCCCCAATCAGCAGCGAGCCGATATACCCCGCCCCGCCGGTGACGATGATGTGCCGCGCGTCGCTCATAGGGCTTCCTTCCAGGTTTTATTAAGAAGATTTAAGCCGGTCAGGCCAAGCAAAATGGTAAAAAGCATGGGAAAAGCATTGATAATAATACCGGTTCGATACTCGTAAGGGACAAGCGTCAGGCTATAAGCCGCGCTTAAAACAATAACAATGCCGGCGAAAACCAGCTTTTGCCAGCGTTGCTCTGGCACGGAGTGGTTGACCAGAACAACAGCCAGGCCGGGAGCCAGTAATTCCAATTTGTAATCGATGCTGACAGAAGGCAGTAGCAAACCCAAAAGGATGAGCAACATCAGCGCATCGGAGTGCAGGAGATTCGGGCGGTTTCTAAGAGTTCGCCAGATAATAATTGTGCCGCACGTGACGATAATCGCAAGGAAGACAAATTCGAGCCATGGCGCTGAATAACCTATCCATTCTGCAACAGCCTGTGGCACTTCATTGTCGTTGTTTTTGGCTAATTTATCCAAAAATGCGTTGACCGAGTGGTTAATGGGTTGCTTGTCCGGTAACACCCAGAGCGGGTTTCCACTCTCATTCATCAGCGACTCGACAAATTGCACCAAGACTCGATAACCCAGCACCAGGAAGGCCGCTACATTCAAAGATCCCAGTTGAAGCGCGATTTTCAGGTTTTCTTTCCAGTCTTTTTGGCGTGAAAAAAACATCAAGATAAAAATGCCAGGATAGACCTTGATGTGGGCAGCAATCGTCAAGAGCGCGTAAGCCAACAGACGGAAAGATGATAAATTGTAAAAAAGCCAGACGCTTACCAATGCCAACAATAATGCCAAAACATTGAATTGCCCACGTTCCAGTTCAAACTGCATTCCGTAGGATACCAAGCCGGTCAGAAAGAAGAACAGGAAAACCGCATGATTGCCAACCGGTTTGCGCCAGGGCAGTAGGAAGATGAAACCAAATGAAACCAGCGTGAGCCCGGTCATCAGGGCGAATTTTTGTTCTGGGCCAAACAAAATGATTGGCGCAAAAACAACATGGTACAGGGGCGGGTAAAAATGATACTCCAGTTCATAAGGGCTTTTGCCCTGCAACCACAGCGAGATCGCGCTGGTATTGTAGTTCAAATCATTGCCAATCGGATCCAGCGCAGGGATGTAACGTACAAAATAGGACAACCGCAGGCTATCGTCAAAGAACATCGGGCGCACGAAATAGAAGGCAAAAATGAGGATGAAACCTGTCAGAACCCATACCAGAACCGGAAAGTTTAGAATGGCATCCGTTTTTTCTGCCAAAAATTGCCCAACCGTTTTGGGATTATCCGGCAAAGAGCGCAGCCCCCAGCCAAGCAGCGCGAGCAAAACCCCGAGCAAAATCCCGCCGATTTGGGCGGCCTGCAGGCCTTTCTTGCCAAGCCCAATCACATCCACCAGTAGTGCGGCAAAAACGAGCAGCGCGCCAGCGGCTACCAGAACATAGCCGATCCGCCTGTTGGATAGGAAATTTGAGAGCGGGCGGAATTGATTAGTCATTTTTCTCTTCGGGGATAACCAGCGCCACACTCAAGCCGCGCACTTCAAAGGTCGGCAGCGACGGATCGTTCACAATTGCCAAGCCTTGCTCGAGGCAGGTCAGGCGACAAATATCAGCGACATCGCCCTCGCCAAGCAGATGCACCCGTTCGACACCCTCGGAGCGCAACTGAATGGCAGCGTCTTTGACCTTCTGGCGCACGCGGCGGTACATATTAAATTGCTGTTCGACATAATCGACCAGCAAGCGGGCGCGATGGCTGAGGCCTTCAGGCGTGATGATGTACTTCAGCTTGCGTCGCTCGGCGCGCTTGACTTTGACGTAGCCTTTTTCAACCAGCCGTTTCAGGTGCCAGTTAATCGTCCCGACGGCCACACCAAGCTGGGTGGCCAGGTCGGCCTGGGTTACGTCCGGGTCGCGCTCGATGTTTTCGAGCAGGGGTAAATCGTGGGAAGAATCGGTTTGGGTTTCCATAATCAAAATTCAGTTGTTGAATTATACCCTAAATTCAGTGGTTGAATTTTGCGGAACGGCTACCGATTACGGTTCGTAGCGGAAAGGCCGCAGTTGCGTCGAAAAGGCTTGAATTAATGATTCATATTCGGGCAGGTTGGCCAGGTTATTTAATTCGTAGCGGTCATTGACCATGTCGTACAGTTCGCGCTCACTGTGAATGTACTCGACATACTTCCACTCGTCGGTGCGGATGGCCCAATAGGTCGGAATCATGGACGAAAGTCCGGATGGGTCATCGGCTTCGCCATCCCGGTAATGTTCGATGAAAACATGGTCGCGCCAATCCGCTTGCGGGTTTTGCAAAAGCGGCACCAGGCTGGTTCCGTCAAGGCCGGGCGGGATGGGGATATTGGCAAAATCCAATATCGTTGGAGCGATGTCGATGTTGAGCGCGAATTTCTCCTCGACGCGCGCGCCATTTTCCAGGCGCGGATAAGTGACGACAAATGGAATTTGGATGCATTCCTCGTAAGGACAATCCTTGCCGATGATGTGGTGTTCCCCGACCGCCATACCGTTGTCTGAAAGGAACAGGATGACCGTGTTGTCGCGAATCTGGCGCTTTTCCAGCAATTCCAGAATTTCCTCGATGCCTTCATCAACCGCCAACAGGGTGCGCAGCATGGCCTGGTCAGAATCGAGGGCATAATTCCAGTGGAATGATTTCAATTCCTGAACCCATTCCGGTTTGTCGCTGCGGTCATCCTCGAGAAAATTCGGCGGCAGGTGGGGTTTCCAGTCTTCGTCGGTTGTAAAGCGTTTTTCATGTCGTTTGGCCGAATCATAAGGGTAATGCGGGGCATAATAACTGACGACCAGCATAAAAGGTTGCTCACCTGAGGTTTCGATGAACTCCCTGGCTTTGGAGGTAAAAACATCGGTGCTGTAGTCTTCGGCCTCGCGCCCGTAGGAGATGAGTTCGCCGTTATTGTTGAGCAGGTAGCCATAGAAATAAGAGAACTGCTCGTAACTCTTATCCCTGTCCCACAGAATCTGGTAGTCGTCCCAGCCCGGCGGCCTGTAATCAAGTCCCATCGTATCGATGTTGTTAAAGTACTTGCCAAGCCAGCCGGTGCGATACCCGGCTTCCTGGAACCAGACTGCTATCGTTTCTTCATCCTTGGTGAAAGCCGGTGCGCCGGGGCGGTTGGTCAGCACTCCCGTATTTTGGGCAAACAAGCCGGTGATGATGCTGGCCCGGCTTGGGCAGCACAAAGGCGTTGTCGCGTAGGCGCGGGTAAAGTTGACGCCTTTGTCAACCAGTTCCCTTTGCACCACCGGCATGTAATTCATGGTATGCATGGGCTGGTCGTCGGTCATAAAGATGATGATGTTGGGCTGGTTGGGGTCTTGGTTGCCGGGTTGGGCGTTTGCCTGACAGGCCGAAAGCGACAGGCCGAAGACGCCTGAAATTCCCGCCAACAAGATGAGCGTAAAAAATATTCGGGTTGGGGTTTGCATTTTGTTTTCCTTGGTTCTTGTTGTCCAAGGATTATACCAAGCCGGGCTAGCCGGGTTTAAAAACGTAGTCCGCGGCAGGCTGTCGCGGACTGGCACAAACTTTTTAGGGATGGGTTGTCGTTATTATAACTGCGCAAGCAGGTTGCGATAATCCTCGGCGTTGGGCGGATTCATGCTCAAAATCTGGGCGACGACCTCACGCACACCGTCCTTGTCGCCACTTTCCATCAACTGGTCGCCGACCGCGTCGAGCAGGCTGATGGCCTCGTCGGTGTGGCCAGCCTTGTGATACTGGACTGCCAGTTCACGGCGTAGCAGGGCGTGGTCGTTTTCCTCGACCAGTTTTTCGAGGTATGGAATGGCCTGTTCGCTGTTCTTGGTGCTTTCCAGGTGTTCCATGTAAGCCACTAGTTCCGACTGGGCCTGGGCGGGCTGGGCCAGCCGTAGGTTGAGTTCAACCAGATGGGTGCGGGCCTGGGCTTCATCCGGTTGCAGGGTGCGGATTTGTTCATAAACCCGCAGGGCCTGTTTCCATTCCAGTCGCTGCATGTCAATATCGGCCATGCGCCACAGGATTTTTACACTCCACTTGCGGTCGGCGTTGGGCTGCTGGGCCAGGCGCAGGGCGGTTGTGTAGGTTTTGCGGGCCAAATCCAGCTCTGCCAGGCGGTAATAAATGTCTGCCAAATCCATATATTCCGAAATGGCTTCATCCTGCCGTCCGCGGGCTACCAATTGGTCAATCAGGCGTGTGCGCGCAGACATATCCATCGGCGCAAGGTCGATAATTTTGCGCAGGACTTTTGTGGCCTGTGAAGCCTCACCGCGCACGCCATAGGCATTTGCCACGACCGTGAATTTGGTAATTGCATCCTGATTCTGGCCTTCGCGGACGAGCAAATCGCCAATCAGGATGTGCAGCGGCAGGTAGGTCGGGGCGTAAGTCAAGGCCTGGAAGGCCTCGTCCATGGCCGAGCGCAGCCGGTTTGAGCGCGCCAACTGGTTGACATGATTCATTGCCTCGATGACATGGCTCGACTGAGCCTGGATGAGAATCTCCGCCAGCGGCAGGGTGGACTCCGCATCCGTTTTCGGCATTTCGGCCCGCAGTTTGAGCAGGTGCACGCGCCAGTTCAGCCGTACCAGCATCTCCTGGACGTTTTCGCACAGTTTAACCAGCGATGTGTCGTCGCTTTCGCGGCCAATTGATTCTATCAACGGCTCATACAACTGTCGGATGGCGTCTGCCTCCTCTGACTCTGCCACAGCAGAATCGGCGATTTTGAGCGCTTCCAGGTTTTGGATGGCGGCTTCTTTGGTCCGATTTAGCCCCAACAGGATTTGCCCGCTCAACAGGTGCGCAGCGAGTTCATAATCGGCGTGTTTTTTGCATTGTTGCAAGTTGCGCAGCGCGCTTTCTGAGCGCCCCTCTGCTGCGCGCAGGTAGCCGAGGTCGAAGTAAATGGAGGGGTGCGAAAAGCCGCTTTCGATGGCTTTTTCCAACTCATCGGCGGCCATTGCGTCCTGGCCTTTGGTCTGCGAATCAATCGCCTGGCTCAGGTGCAACAGGATGCGGGTTTGTTCGCTCTGGATGGATAACTGTCCTGTCCCCTTCATAATCGACTGCAATCCGCGCCGGGTCTGGGCTTCGCTGCTATCGTCGGTCAGTTGGAAGAGGGCGTCGGCGAGCACATTCAAAGCCTTTTTGCGCGATTCGGTAATCGGGTCAGGGCTGTCCTGGACTTTTTCGCGCGGGGCGTCCAACTGCTTGACCTGGGCCATGCGCAGCGGCCCGGTGCCGCCCTTGGGACGCGTCGGCTTGGGCAGCAGTCGACCCGAAGCAACCATGTTCAGGGCCTGGGCAATTTCGGAACTGCCGCTTTCCAGTTGCTGGGCATGTTTCAGTACCTCTGTCGCTTTTTCAGGGTTGCCCATGTTTTGCAGCAGGCTGGCAACGGCCAGGTACTCGGTTGCGGCCTGGTGAATTTGCCCTGTTTTCTCATGCACAAAAGCCAGCCGCGAGCGCGCCTGGATGTGTTCAGGGTTCAGTTGCACCACCCGCAGCCAGTTTTCAATCGCCTTTTCAACCTCGCGCGCTTTTAAAAACAGTTCTCCGGCCTGGTATGAGGCCTGGATGGCTTCGTTCAGGTTGCCCTGGCGTTCCTGGATGAATGCAATTTTTTCAAACGGAGATGGGTCTTCAGGTGTGACTTGCGCGGCGCGTACATAGATTTTGAGGGCTTCGTCGAATTTTTGCAGTTGGAAAAGCGCCAATCCCAGGCTGCCGAGGGCTTTGGGATTGTCAGGGATTTCTTCGAGGGCTTTGCGGTATGCCGTCGCTGCCTGTGCCCAATCCTGGTCCCAGGCAGCGGAATGGCCTTCGTTCATTGCGCGTTGGAAAACATCATCACTTCCAGCCATAGGCAATTACCCTCAATCAAGCACTTGCATCTCGCCCCAGTTCAATCCGGCGCGGGCTTCGGTTAATAATGGAATGCTCAAGGAATAAGCCGCGCTCATCACCGATTGGACGAGCCTGGCCGTCTCATGTAATTCTTCCTGTGGGCATTCTATCACAATCTCATCGTGCACTTGCAGCAACATGCGGCCCTTTAGCCCTGCTTTTGCCAGCGCATCCTGCACCTTGAGCATGGCAACCTTCATAATATCTGCCGCCGTGCCCTGGATGGGCGCATTAATCGCCTCGCGCTCCTCGCGCTGGCGGACGTTGTGGTTAATTTGCGATTGCAAGAGCGGGAAGTAGCGCCGCCGACCTGATAGCGTTTCGACAAAACCCTGCTCGGTTGCCAGTTTGCGGGTTCCATCCAGATATTTCTTGACACCCGGAAACTGCACAAAATAGGCCTTGACGAAATTCTCCGATTCGCCCAGTGTCAGCCCGCTCGAGCGCGTCAACCCAAAAGCCGACATGCCGTAAATCAGGCCGAAGTTAATCGCTTTGGCATGGCGGCGCTGGTCTTTGTTGACCTGCTCAAGCGGAATGCTGTAAATCGCGGCGGCCGTCGCGGCGTGGATGTCCTGTCCCTGGCGGAAGGCCTCCAGCATGGTCTCGTCGTCGGAGACGTGCGCCACAATCCGCAACTCAATTTGCGAGTAATCGACCGAGAGTAGCACGTTGCCCTCCTCGGCGATAAAGCCGTTACGCACCCGTCGACCTAAATCGGTGCGGGTCGGGATGTTTTGCAGGTTGGGGTTCGACGAAGAAAGCCGCCCCGTGACCGAACCGGTCTGATTAAAGGAGGTATGCACCCGGCCAGTCACCTCGTCCACCTGGGCCGGCAGGGAATCGACATAGGTCGAGCGCAGTTTGGTCAGTTCGCGCTGTTCGAGCACCAGATCGACCACCTCGTGCTGGCCGCGCAGTTCTTCGAGCACGTCCGCCGAGGTCGAGTAATGCCCGCTGGCGGTCTTGCGGAAGTTGCCGGGCGGCGTCAGGCGCAGGCGTTCGAAGAGCACTTTCGAGAGTTGCTGGGTCGAGTTGATGTTGAACACCGACCCAACCGACTCATAAATCCGTTTTTCAATATCGTTAATCCGCTCGGTCAGTTCCTTTGAGAACGCCTGGAAAAAGTCCAGGTTCAGGCGCACGCCGTTCATTTCCATCTGCGCCAGCACCGCTACCAGCGGCATTTCCACCTCGCGGAAGACCTCCATTAGCCCGGCTTTTTGCACTTCCTCTTCCAAAATCGCCTTCAGGCGCAGGGTCATATCGGCGTCGGCGGCGGCGTAGGGCGCGGCGTTCTCGACCGGCACGTCGGCCATCGAAAGCTGGTTCTTGCCCTTGCCAATCAGGTCTTCGATGTGGGTCATCTCAATGCCCAGGCGCGCCAGCGACAGGTTTTTCAAGCCCAGGTTGCGCGAACCGGGGTCAATCAGCCATTCGGCCAGCATGGTGTCAAATGAAAGCGGCTCAACGAACAAGCCAAACCGCGCCAGCACAATCGCGTCGTATTTAATATTGTGTCCAATTTTGGGGATGTTCGGATTAGTCAGCGGACTCTTAAGGGCGCTTAGTACCGCATCCAGGCTTAAGTTCTGGCCCTGGCTGTGACCGGTCGGGATGTAATAGCCGACTCCCGTTTCGCAGGCCAATGCGATGCCGACAATTTCTGCCCGCATCTCCTCGGTCGAGGTGGTTTCGGTGTCGAAAGAGATTTCTTTCGCTTTGGATAGTTCCTCCACCAGCGCGGACAACTTTTCGGGGCTGTCGATGATCCTTGTCTCGGTATCGGTTGCCGGGGCGGGCGCAGAGGCATAGGCCGGGGCAGAGTCGAAGAACGAGAGCTGCCCGCCGGGGCCGGCTTTGGCGGAACCAAGACGGGAAGTTGAATCCAACGCTTTACCGGCGAGGCCGGCCACCCTGGGGATGAGCGAGCGGAATTCCAGTTCCCGAAAGAGGCCCTCCACTTTGGCGGGGTCAAAGTTTGCAGGCCGGGCCTGCTCCAAATCCAAATCAATATCCAAATTCGTGCGAATGGTGGCCAGGTCGCGGCTCAGGTAGGCCATCGCGCGGTTTTCTTCGAGTTTTGTGCGCACTTTGGGCGGAACCTGGTCGAGGTGCGCGTACAGATCGTCGAGCGATGCGAAGGTTTCGTAGAGCGCCTGGGCGGTTTTTTCGCCGATGCCCTTGACGCCGGGTATGTTGTCGGACGAGTCGCCGAGCAGGGCCTTGTAATCGACCACCAGCCGGGGCGGCACGCCGAAGTATTCTTTTACCTGTTCTTCGGTGATGTAATCTTGCGATTCGCCCATTTTGCCCTTTTGCGGCAGGCTGACGATGATGTGATCGCCGACCAGTTGCAGCAGGTCGCGGTCGCCGGTGATGATTTTGACGCCAATGCCCTGGGCGGCAACTTTTTTGGCGATGGTGCCGAGCACGTCGTCGGCTTCGTAGCCGTCCATTTCGAGACGCGGGATGTTGAAGGCGTCGACCAGTTGGCGAATACGCTCGATTTGCGGGCGCAGGTCGTCGGGCATTTTGGCGCGGGTGCCTTTGTATTCGGGGAACAGGTCATCGCGGAAGGTTTTGCCCACGTCGAAGGCGACCGCGAGGTAGTCGGGTTTTTCCTGTTCGAGCAGGCGCAGCAACACGGTCGAGAATCCGTAGATTCCGGCGGTCGGTTCGCCTTTGGATGTCTGCCAGCGCGAGCCGCTGGGCGAGTAGCCTGTCAGCGCAAAGTAGGTGCGGTAGGCCAGGGCGTGTCCATCGATAAGGTAGAGGGTTTTGGGCATGGTTTTAATTTACCATAAAACTTGACGTCGGGGAGATTAACGCAAAACGAGATGGTGGGGCGGCTCATTGCCGCCCCACCATCTCGTTTTGCGTATCTATTTTTTTTACTACTTCGTCGCCTGGGCTACAACTGCGGCGAAGGCTTCGGGGTTGCGCACGGCCAGGTCAGCCAGCATTTTGCGGTTGATGGCAATGTTGGCTTTCTTCATGGCCGCAACCAACCGGCTGTAGGCGATGCCGTTCAGACGCGCGGCGGCGTTGATGCGGGCAATCCACAGGCGGCGCAGATCGCGTTTGCGTACGCGGCGGTCACGGGTGGCGTACCACAAGCTCTTGAGCATTGCTTCGTTAGCGCGCTTGAAGAGCAGGTGCTTGGAACCACGCTGACCTTTGGTGAACTTCAAAACTTTCTTATGACGGCGATAGCCTTGCGGGCCACCTTTTACACGAGCCATTGTTTAACCTCCTGCAATCCCCCGGGCGTCGAAGCGGTTTGTTCCCGGCTTCAGTTGCGCACACCCGGCAGACGCAAATAAAAAATTGGATACGATATTAGGACTTGAGATTCGGCACAAGACGGCGGACACGTTTGATGATACCGCGTCCCTGGACGGGCAGCATCCTACTTAACAAAGCCTTGCTGCGGGCAGATGTCCGACGGCGCAGATGGCTTTTGCCGCCCTTGGTGCGAACCAGGACGCCAGAACCGGTCAGGCGAAACCGTTTGGAGGTTGCCTTGTGGGTCTTTAGTTTAAATTTGCCTGTTTTAAGCTTGTGAGGCATGGCGTGTTGCTCCTTTCGAGAAAAATAACTGCGGGACATGTCTCGCGTCCCGCAGGGATGGACAAACAAGGGAGACTGCTTTGATGTTTAACTTTCTTCTGCTTCCGCTTCTTCTGCCTTTTTAGGTTTGGCCTTGGCCGGACCCATCACCACCAGCATCGTGCGCCCCTCGAACATGGGCGACTGTTCAATCACACCGACATCGGAGAGGGACTGGGCAATTTCGCGCAAATCTTCAAGGGCAATTTCGGGGTAATCCATTTCGCGGCCACGGAACTTGATGGTCACACGAACTTTGTGTCCCTGCAAAAGCCAGCGGCGGGCGTCGTCCACCTTGAAGCCGCGATGGTGTTCGTTGGTCTTGGGGCGCAGTCGAATTTCCTTGACTTCGATTTTCGCCTGGGTCCTTTTGGCTTCACGTTCCTTCTTTTCACGCTCGTAGAGGAACTTGCCAAAATCCATGATGCGGCAGACTGGGGGGCTGGCGTTGGGGGAGACCTCCACCAGGTCCAAATCTTGTTCGCGGGCGTTCTGGATGGCCTGGCGGGTTTGCAGGACACCCAGGTTTTCACCTGCTGCGTCAATCACGCGAACTTCCGGGACGCGGATATTTTCGTTTACGCGAAATTCTTGCTCGGCTATAAGAGTCTCCTTAATCAAAACGGCAAACCAGCAACATGCTGGCTTTTTAGCGGGCTGATGATACCACAGGCGGCGCGGTTTCGTCAACTTTAAATTGGCGTCCCCGTTCCATTTTTCGGAACGGGGACGCACTTTCAGGGGGAGAGAATGGCTTAATCTGCGACCGCGATGGATGCGTCGGAGGTCTGGACAGTGCTTTGCTCGTGATTTTGTTCGATATTCATAAGTGCCGGAACGAAGAAGGCTCCGGCTCCCATCAGGATGCAGAAGATGCCGCCGAAGATGTACCAGGTGCGAATACCAATCAGGTCGGAGACTGGCCCGGCAACAGCCAGTGATAGCGGGGTCATAGCGATGGCCGCGCTGCTTATCAGCGACATGACGCGGCCCTGCATTTCCGGCTTGACGGTTGATTGCAGCAAAGCAAAAAGTGGCCCGTTGGTGATGGGCGACATAAACCCGCCGATTGCCATGCCGGTCAGGGCCAGCCAGAACATGTTGGCCGGGGCCAGTCCGGTCAGGACGATTCCCGTACCCAGGCCGATAATCCCGGTCATTGAGGTGACGATGCGTTTTTTGAACCCGCCCCAGATGCCGAGCAGTACCCCGCCTAAAATCATGCCGATGCCGAAGAGCGAATCGGTCAGGCCGAATTCGATTGCGCCCAGGCCGAAGTGTTTGGTTACCAGCAGGGGCATAAGCGACATGGCCGGGGTAAGCAGGAAATTGATGAGCACCGCCAGCAGCATAATCGCCAGCAGGCCGGGCCAGGCCGCAACATAGCGAAATCCTTCGCGCAGGTCCTGCCAGTAGGAGGTTTCCTGTCTGCCATCCCGGGCTTGTTCGCGCACCGGCTGGGGAATGGCGATGAACAGCAGGGGCACAACTGCCAGCAGCGCGGTGACGACGTCAATCATCAAGACGCCCTGGGTGGGCAGCAGGCTAATCAGCACGGCCCCGGTCGGCGGCGCGACGATGGCGACCAGTCCTTGCAGGGTCTGGTTCATACCTGCCACGCGCGCTAGTTGTTCCTTTGGCACCATCAACGAGGTGGAGGCTTGCATTGCAGGCCAGTGGAAAGCGCCCCCAAGGGAGCGGACAAGCAGGATGGCATAAATGTGCCAGAGTTGGACAACGTCGAACAGAAACAACCCGGCCAGCACCAGGGTCGCCAGCGCGATGAAAGCGTCGGCGACAATCATCACCGCCCGGCGATTCCAGCGGTCGACCAGCGTGCCGACGAAAGGCCCGAGGATGACCTGCGGCAGCATGGCGACCAATGTGGCGGTTGCCAGGATGGTTGCCGAGCCGGTTTGCTGGGTGAGATACCAGACCAGCGCAAACTGCACCAGCGAGGAGCCAAACAGGGATAGCGCTTGCCCGCCAAAAATAGTAAAGAAGCGCGGCTTCCAGTTGGCCTGAAATTCTTCTTGCGAAACGGATGCGAAGTTCATTTTGGTGCCTTTTTTGAAAATCAAATCTTTTATAAATATATTGAATTTATTTTAGCAAATATTTATTATTTGTCAATGTTTTATTTCTTTTATTTGATGGTTGAATTAATTTTCTTGCTTGGGCCCTGGATAATCACAGCATTCGGTCTGCCAGGACAGCCTTGACCGCTTCGCTGGCATTGAATATGCCGCGCACCTGCACCGATTCGATGACCTCGGCCGCCAGTTGGGCCGGGACGTCGCCATCCAGGTTGAAAACGCCGACCACGGTCACCTTGAGTTTTTCATCCAGGGCCTGTTTCTTTTCCAGGTCGGCGCGCGAATAACCGACTACACCGATGGCATAGGTATGCCGCGTGACCGACTGGTTGATTTCAAGGGTGTGCTTTTCCAACTGCGAGCGAATCGCAGTGCGGATAAAGTCGGTGCGGTTGGTGTAAACGCCTTCCTGCACAAGCAGGTCGATTTTTCCTAAATCTACTGCGTTCATGTTGATGGTAATTTTTTCGCTGTCGGGCATCTCTCTTCTCATTTCTCCATCCAATTGGATGGCGTGGGGATTGCGATTGGTGTATTATATCGATAAGCGCGCTTTTGTCAAGAAAAAACATCCGCCTACCATCCATGCGGATGTTAAGCTCTGAGGTTGCAAATTCGCCAGAATTTAGACCTGTTAAGTTGGGTATAATCGGCGCATGAAATGTCCGCATTGCGGCACCCGCTGGCCGGATGAACTCGCTGACGCGCTAAAGTTTTGCGGCGCGTGCGGTAAATCCATGTCTGCCAGCCCGGACATTACACCTGCCGCCCCGCTTGCAGATTATGCCAGCCCGGGCGGCGAGTTGCGTTATATGACCGTTCTGTTCGCCGACCTGGCCGGGTATACCGCTTTTTCAGAGCAGAATTCTCCTGACGACGTGGCCGCCATTGTCGGGAATCTGTTGCAGCGCCTGGGCGTGGTGGTCGAGGAGCACAACGGGGTGGTGGACAAATTCCTGGGCGATGCGGTTGTGGCGACCTTCGGCGTCCCCAACCCGGACCCGAACGCGGCGCGTACCGCCCTGCGGGCCGCATTGGCGATGCAGGAAGAAGCCGCACGCTACAACGCCGAAAGCGGATTCGACCTTGGCCTGCGGGTCGGAATCCATGCCGGGGAAGCCATGTACCGCCAAATCGGCGGCGCGTGGACGGTGATGGGCGACACGGTCAACACGGCCTCGCGCATCCAGTCGGCGGCCAGCCCCGGCAGCGTCTGGATGTCGCAATCGCTCTATGACGAGGTCAGGCGTTATTTCAGCCTGGCGGTTAAACCGGCCATCGAACTGCGCGGAAAGAAACAGACCCTCCAGTTATATGAAGTATTGTCCGAGCGCGTCGTTCCGCTGGTTGAACTGCCGCCCTTTGTGGGGCGCGAGCAGGAATGGCAGGTATTGCAATCCAAACTGCAAAAAAGCCAGGACGAAAATAATCTTGAAATCCTTTTTATTCGCGGCGCGGCGGGGGTCGGCAAGAGTCGTGTGACCTGGGAATTGCGTGAGTGGGCCAAGAACCAGTCCCAACTCTTTCGGCTCGATATCATCCAATATGACCACAGCGAGCGGCTGCCCTCACATGGCTTGAACTCACTGGTGCGCAACCGCTTTGGCCTGCCGCTCGAGTTGGGCGAGGATGCCATCCTTGAGCAATTGTCGGCGAGGCTCGCCGAGGAATATCCCGGCGTGCAGGAGGAACGCAGGCAGACAACCGTCGAGTTGCTGGCCTTCGTGCTCGGCATCCAGCGCCCCGAATTTCAAATCTCCAGCCTCGACGGCCCGGCGAAATGGAGCAATGCCTTCGCCGAACTCAAGGCCTGGATTGAAGCATCCGCCCGGGAAGAGCCGTGGATCATCATCCTCGAGGACGCCCAGAAAGGCGACGCGGACACCGCGGCGTTTATCGAATGGGCCCTCCGCGTGCGCTGGAACGCGCCGGTTTTTGTGCTGGTCACCGTCCGCGAAGAGGACTTTGGCCCGGAATGTTACTGGTTTTCCCCGCTCAAAAAATGGAGCGATGAAAAACTTATCGAAGAAATGCGCCTGCGCGAAATCCCGCCCGAAATCCTGGCGCAGGCCCTCATCCCGCTGGGCGATGGACTGATTAGCCCCGGCATGGCGCGGCGGATTGCCGAACACACCGAGGGCAATCCATTGTTTGCGACAGAAACCGCCCTCCTTATTAAGGAACAGGGCCAGGCCGGCAGCCTGCCTGAAAACCTGCCCTTGCCCGGCTCGGTGCGCGAAGTCATGGAAGCCCGCCTGGAGCGCCTGGGTGTGGCGGGCAAGGAAGTCGCCAAGCGCGGCGCGCTGATGGGACGGCGATTTACCCTTGAAGCGGTCGAGCGTATTTGGGACAGGCCCGGCAACGAAATGCAGTTGGGCATCGATGTTTTGCGCGAAACCGAAACCATCTACCAGGAAGTTTCCAAACTCTTCAAAGGCGAGATGGAGGAAGTTTTCAGGCATGGCCGCTTGCAGGAAGCCGCGCTGGCGCGCATCCCGCGCGAGGAACGCCAGAAATGGCTGGGCGGTCTGGAGGAATGGGCCAAGTCGAAACTCGAAGTCTTTGGCGATTACTGGGAAGGCGCCGGGATTTTGCTGGTGCCGCTGATTTCCCGTTCGCGCATCGAGCATGGCGACCTGTCCGAGGCCAGCCTGTGGGACGAGGCGCTTGGCTGGCTGCACAAAAAATATTATCGCGAGCCGGAAGCGGCCAGCGCTTTCCGCGCAGCCCTCCAGCACGCCAGCGGCCCAAGACGGCTGACCCTGGCGCGCCAGATTGCCGAGATTGATATTTTCTCCGGCTACCTGGAGCGCGGCCTGAAAACCGTCCAGGAGGCTTTGCGCGAAGGCGGCAGCCAGGCGCCAGGCGCGCCCGTCATGCCGGCGCGCATCCGCCAGTTGATTGACGACCCGATTGCGCGCTGGGACCGCATCCAACCCCAGGCCGCGCTGGTGGCCCTGCAATTGACCGAGGCCGATACCCTGGCCCGCCTCGGCAGGGTGAAGGAGGCCGAGGCTGCCTACAACCGGCTCGAACTGGATATCGAACTGCTGCGCGGCGTTTCCGCCGACATCCTGCGCCTGCGCTGGGCCAACCTGTGGGGCTACTTCCTGGCCGAGATTTTGGGCAAACCGCACGTAGCCCACCAGATTTACGAAAACATGCGCGCCGAAATGGACCTGGACGCTGAAGCCCTGCAAAGTGAGCGCATGGCACTGCTTGGGACGGAATTTAACATCGAAATGCGCCTGGGACGCTACGACCGCGCCAAAGCCCTGGCCGATGAATTGCTGGCCGTTGCCAAGCGCAGTCACAACGCCCGCACCGAGGCCAGCGCCTGGAATTCGATGGGCATTACCCAGCACTCGTTGGGTTACTGGAACCAGGCGGTCGAGTGCTACGAAAATGCTGTCAGGCTGGCGCGTTCGATTGGCGAACGTCGCCGTGAGGCGATTGCCCTGCACAATACTGGCCTGGTTTTGATGGACCAGGCCCGCTACGACGAGGCCAGCCAATCGCAGGAAAAATATCTCGAACTCAGCCGCTCAATTGGTAACCACATGGCTGAGTCGTATGCCCCGGCTTACCTGGGATTTATCGAACTCTCGCGGGGTAATTTTGGGCAGGCCGAAGAACAGGTTGCCATCTCGCTCAAGTTGGCGCAGGCCAACAACTGGCAGCGGCTGGTCGGGTTAAACCAGGCCCTGGGCGCGATGCTGGCCTTTTACCAATGGTTCGAAAACAGGACGCCCGGAAACCTGTCCCTGGCGCTGGAGGCTTTCGGGCAGGCCGAACCCGGCTGGCAGGGTTTGGACGAAGCGGGGGAGTTTTACGCCGCCTACGCCATTGCCTGCCACCTGGCCGGCGACCAGGCCGCGGCCCGCCAGGTCTTGCAGCGCGCCCACCAGAACGTGGACGAATCCTGGACGACGGCGCGGGTCTCGCTCGAAACAGCCGAGGCCCTGGTCGAGGGCAGCCCCACTGAGAATCTACTCGACTGGTTCAAGGAGCGCGGGTTCAACCGCTGGGTCGATTTCATCGCCAGGGTGGCAGATTAACCAATTTGAGAGTTTTTGAATGGGGGTTGTTTTAGAATTCTTTCAACTTATCCGTTGGAGGCAGAAATGTTAAAGGTAATTTCGCGTATTTTGCTCGGGCTGGCCATAACCATTGGGGTCATTGTCTTGGTGACAGCCCTTTCCATCCCATTGGCGGGGGTTGGCAGCCAGGATAGACTCGAGGCAGTCGCCAACGTCGTCATTCTGGGTCTCAAGGGCGGCCCGGATGTGCGTGCCTATGTTGTCCGCCCAAACGGCGAGGGGCCTTTCCCCGTTGTCATTATGATTCATGAATTTTTTGGCCTGAATGCATCCATTACCAGTATGGCCGATGGGTTGGCCGAGGCCGGATACCTGGTGGTTGCGCCCGATACCTTTCGCGGCTCGACCTCGCAATGGATTCCGCGCGCCATCTATCAGGTGGCGACGAACGACCCCCAGCAGGTCAACGCCGACCTGGACTCGGTCTACGCCTGGGTTGAGTCCCTGCCTGAAGCTGACCCGGCGAAAATTGGCATTCTTGGCTTCTGTTACGGCGGACGCGTCTCGCTGCTTTACAGCCTGCACAACAACGATATTGCAGCCACAGTCGTTTTCTATGGTTCTTCTGAAACCGACCCCGAAGTGTTGAAAAACCTGCCCGGCCCGCTGTTGGGAATTTTCGGTGGGGCCGACGCCTCCATCCCGCTTGAAGAAGTTTATGCCCTCGAAAACGGCCTGAACGCGGCGGGTATCCCCAACGAAATTACAATTTACGAAGGCCAGCCGCATGCTTTCATGACCAACATGGCCGAAATCCGTGCCAACAGCGTCAAGAGCCGGGCCTGGGCGCAAATGCTCGAATTTCTGGATGCCAATCTGAAAAATGCGCCCTCGGGTCGCAATGGGCAATCGATTGTTTACCAGCCAGGCTTCAACTGGCGCTATTACACCATGCTGGTCTTTGAACATGCTTTTGGTATGCACCGGCATTAGGAAACATCGTTAAAATCGGATATTTTTGGGTTGATTTGCGCGCGCAAGTCGTGTATAAATTGTCTAATTCATTTTACCAATTCAAGGAGAGACCATTATGACCACCCGCATATCATCTGCTGAATGGAAGGGCACCTTAAAAGAAGGTTCCGGCACAATGAAGTTGGCCAGCGGCGCGTACGAAGGCGCGTATACCTTTGCCTCGCGCTTTGAAGAAGGCAAAGGCACGAACCCCGAAGAACTGATTGGCGCGGCCCAGGCCGGATGCTTCTCGATGTTCCTTTCAGCCCTGCTGAGCAAGGCCGGTTACACCCCTGAAAGCATCAACACCAGCGCCACCGTCCACCTGACCGAGGGGCCGACCATCAGCCTGATTGAACTCAAGTGCGAGGCCAAAGTGCCGGGCGTTGGCGAGACCGAATTCCAGCAACACGCCGCGGCCGCCAAGCAGAACTGCCCTGTCTCGAAAGCCCTGACCGGGCCGGAACTGACCCTGAGCGCGACCCTGCTGTAGCCAGAACACCCCGGAGCGAGAGCCTGACTCTCGCTCTATTCTTTGAAAGTCGCCTTCAGGACGCTTCGTAAATCCCCGGTGGGGCCGGGATTGCGAGTATCCTCCCAGGGCGATTCGCAACGCCTCCAATAGAGAGAATCTGGTATCATCGGCGCATGCCTGTCAACAAACTCAACGACCTCGAACCCAAAACCTGGTTGAAATTCCAGAAATCCTGGTTTGTGCACAACCCGCCGCCGCGCAAGAAGGGCGTGCTGGTTCACCCGGCCAAATTCCCTGAAACGCTGGCCCAGGACTTCATCGAGTTCTTCACCAAAAGCGGCGGAACCGTCCTCGACCCGATGGCCGGAACCGGCTCGGCGCTGGTGGCCGCGCTCAGGGCGGGCAGGAACGCCTGGGGCATCGAGTTAAACGCCAAATACGCCGAGATAGCGGTCCAAATTATCGGGCAGGAACAGGTCAGTTTGGGCGAGGCAGGCAGCGGGTTGTTCGCCCGACTCATCCACGGCGACGCGGCCAAAGCCGCCAGTTTCGACATCCCGCCCGCCAGCGTCGATTACGTCCTGACCTCCCCGCCCTATTGGGATATGCTGCACGCCAAGGGCGCGGAAAACCAGAAGAAGCGCCGCGAAACCGACGCCCTGGACGTGGTCTACTCAGACGACCCGCACGACCTGGGCAACATCCACGATTACGAGGCCTTCCTGGCCATGCTGGTCGAAATTTACGCCGGGCTGAAGCCGCTTTTGAAGGAACGCGCCTACCTGACAATTATCGTCAAGAACGTCAAAAAAGGCGGCAAGATTTACCCGCTGGCCTGGGACCTGGCGCGCGAACTGGGCAAGGTCTACACGCTCAAAGACGAGAAAATCTGGATGCAGGACAACCAGCCGCTGGCCCCCTTTGGGCTGGGCAGCGCCTGGGTCAGCAATACGTTTCACCATTATTGTTTGCAGTTTCGAAATGACTTGCCCGCATAGAAAATGATTAACCCTGAAGACTTTATTAAACTGCCCTACACCCCCGACCTGACCGAAGGCGGAATTACCTACGCCCTGCGCTCGCTGCCGCACACTTATAACCGCATGGGCGGCTCGCTTTACTCGCGCATGCGCCGCATCGTCGGCGGGGTGGCAGTCGAACTGGCTTTCCGGCGCTACCTGGGCGGGCTGGATGTGCCCTACGATGTAAAAGGCCTGACCCCCTTCACCGAGCCGGATAAATATGACGTTTCACTGGGCGGACATCGCTGCGATTTGAAGACCTTTGTGACCTCGAAGCGCAACCAGATTACGGCGATGCGCCGCGACCCATCGCTTGTCCTGCGCGCCCCGGCCTTAATCCCCGCCGACCAGTTTGCCGGTGAAAACCACAGCGACCAGGACCTGTACCTGTTCGCTTTTTTGTTGGGGCTGACGACCAACTCGAGCGAGGATATTCAGACTGCCGTCCGGGCCGGACAGCCGATTTACCTGGTTCATCCGTTGCGGACGGAGTGGTCGCGCCCGGCGGTCTGGGCCCCGCTGGGGAAAATCAGCCTGAAAAGCGAGTGCAGTATGCCGGTGACGGTCGAGGTTGGGGGGCAGGACGGCGAGCGCGACTTCATCACCCACAAATACACGCTCGAACCGTTGACCCGCGTGGCCGTCGAGTTGCCGCTTTACAGCATTGCCTACCTGCATGTCAACTGCATCCCCGATGCGCGGATTGGCCTGCACAGCACAACCCGCGGCGAGGTCTATCTCGTCCAGCCGCACGACTGGGGCAATATCTGGATCTACGGCATGGAAACCTGGCTGACGGGCTACATGGCCCGCGAGGAGTTCAGGCGCAAGGCCAGCACCATTTTTGCGGGCAGCCGGGTCTTCCAGTACAGCAAGACCCAGACCAAGAACATGTCGGTGCCGGTCTCAGACCTGCGCCCGCTGACCGAGTTGTTCGAAAGAGTCAAAGAGTGGGAGAAGGTTCAAAAGGAAATTCGGCAGTGAGTTGCTTAAGTCAGGCGCTTTTTTAAAGTTTTACCGCCGAGTGCGCCGAGAACGCTGAGTTTTTATGGCTTTTCTCCCGATTCCCGGGCTAGCGTCAGCGGTCGGGGATGCACGAACACAACTAAAATTTTGTCGCACTTGTAACACCCCTTATGCTATTTAGTCGTTGAAAAGGTAGTCACATGTCAAAGCCCATCCCATTTCGTAAAAAAGATGTCACGGATAAATTAGATTATGCTCTCGATAGACACCAGGAATTGATGGATATACTGTTTCAATCTAAGAAGGCGGCTAGTGACCCTAAATTTTTGGTTCATACATGTGCTGATATTCTTTCAACGGCAAGGGAATGTTTTGATTATTTGGCCCAGGACATTATTGAGTGTTACATCATTCCGTCAACATCTAACCAGAAGATAAAGAAAGACCATTCATCTGGTAAATTGAGATGTTACTTTCCATATTATGAATCTCAAATAAACAAACCCGAATCCCCCTTTTTTGAATTGGCTACAGCAAGCGCGCCTTTTTATCAATCGCTATTGGATTTCACACGTTCTATAGCGAGGAATGTGACTATCCCAAACACGCGTTACACATATAAGATGCTCTTGGATGTGAAGGATATGGTTAATGAGAAAAAGCATGACAAGCTCATTGCTGTGGTTTCGAATGCTGATGGCGAATATCTTATCGAAAATGAATCAATAAGGATGGTTTTGCCGCTGCAAAGCCAGTCAGGATGGTCATATTTTGTGGTTGAGCCAGGAACGAGCGTTCAAAGGGTGGCAGAATATAGATTTGCTTATAATAACCAAGAGGTTGGAAAGTTTTGCCAATTTGCAACCGAGGCTACAAAGCATGTAATTGGGGAACTTTATGATTTCTATTTCGATTAATGCAACCTGACTTGTTAACTTGAATCAACTTTAAACAAAAAACCCTTCGTCCACATCCTGCCAGGACTCATCTTCTTTCACAAACATGAACTCGCCCAAGAGCGGATGCACGCGCCGGATTTCTTCGGCCACGCGCTGGGCGATTTTTCGAATCGAGAAGTGGGCGTTGGCCGCCGAGCGCAACTGGCAAAAATGGTAAGCCGTGCGCAGATTGAAGGAGGCCAGCACGCGCCGGTTGAATCCGTTCGGGACGATGTATTGGGCCACATCCGGGTTGAAGTCGGCCAGTTTGCGGTAGGTCTCGGCGGCGGCGTCCATCGCGGCGCGGTATTCGGCTTCGAACCCGGACTCGACAATGCGGCGCGGGGTGGCGTAGCCCAGCTCGCAGGTCAGGCGCTGGGGGGTCTGGGTCATCATGCGGTGGCGTTTGAACTCGGCGTACGCGCCCTGATCCATGAGCAGGTCGAAGGTGAAGGCGGCGTATTCCATCTCGCGCAGGGGGATGTCGTGTTTGGTCAGCCGTCCGAGCAGGGATTCGGCCCACTGACGGCGAACAGGGTCGGGGGCGTTGCGCACCGCGCGCAGGGCTTGCAGGTACGGAATGCCGCTAAAGCGGTACAAAGCCGCCGCCAGGATTTTCTCCTCCCCATACTCATCATAGTCAATCAACTCGCAGAACATCGATTTCTGCTCGGCGGGCGGCAGGGACAGCCCGGCCAGGTCGCGCAGGCTTTCGGTCAGGTAAGGCGTGGCGTCGGCGTATTTGACCAGGGTCGGGATTTCGCCTTTGGCCTCGCGCTTGAATTCCTCGCCAATCTGGCGCACTTCGGCCAGCGGGTGCGAGAGCATCTTGCGGATGGTGTTCTCGATAACCCGCCCGTTGGCGGTCATGCCGACGTTGGCGTTGGCGGCGGCGGGCAGCAGGAAGCGGCAGGCGTCGACATACTGTGAGCGGATGCGGCGGTCGTAGGCCTCGTCGCTCTCGTTTTCGCGGCGCGGCGCGTTTTGCGTCACCAGGGCTTTAACCGGTTCGAGTGAGCGGGCGTAGGCGTCGAAGAGCATCCGCACGGTGGCGGCATATTCGTCCCTGAGCGGGTGGTCTTCCAGTTCGGGCGGGATGGTGAAATCGTCCGAGCCCCATTTCTGGTAGCGGGTCGATTTTTCGGTGTAGGAGGCCAGGCGGTTCGATTCGATGGCCTCGATGGCAACCCGCGAGACGTTTTCGAGCGCGATGTGCAGGACGGCGTGTTCGGCAACCGAAGCATGCCCGTAGCCGACGACCCATTTTTCGTGGAACTGGGCGCTTTTCTCATCGGTCAGTTCGGCGGCAATTTCGCGGAAGGATTCGGGGCTGCGCGAGGTCTTGGCAAAGGCAACTGCAATCGTTTCGGGCGAGAGCGACCTGGGCGAGAGCAGGTAAATTTCACGTTTGGGCATGGGGGAAGGCCTCCGGTTTGGGGGAAATTTGGCTGACTATACCATGTTTTGACGCCGGGTCGTCAACGGGCCAGCCGGCGTTTCAGGGCCTGATAAACGGTCGATACTTCCTCGACCCGCAGCAGGGCGATGCCCGACCCGTAGGCGAGCGCGCCGATGGCGACCCCGCCCAGCCCGGCCAGCCAGGGATTCATCCCGGCGCTGAATGCCAGCCAGGCCCACAGGCACAGCCCCATACCGAGTGCGGCCAGGCCGAAACGCGCAACACCGTCGGCGATGGCGCGCCCCTGAATGCCCTGCAACTGGCGGCGCATCAGGACGAACAGCACTGCCGCTTCGAGGGCGGTTGCCAGCGAATTGGCCAGGGCCAGCCCGCCGTGCGGCATCCAGCCGATTTGGCGGAACCAGGCCGAAAAGGCAAAACTCAAAATAACGTTGAGGGTCATCGCGCCGATTCCGACCAGCACCGGGGTTTTGGTGTCCTGGCGGGCGTAGAAGGCGCGGGTCAGTACTTCGAGCAGCGAGTGGCCGACCATCCCGGCGGCGTACCAGGCCAGCGCCCAGGCGGTCATCTCGACAGCAATCGCATCGAACGCGCCGCGCTGGTAGAGCATGGCGACGATTGGCGTGGCGAGCAAGACCAACCCCAGGCTGGCCGGGATTGCCAGGAGCAGCACCCCGCGCAGGGCCGAAGAGAGCGCCGCGCGCATTTCATCGCGTTTTCCGAGCGCGAATTGGGCCGAGAAGGTCGGCATGACGGCAATCGCCACCGATTGGGCAATCGCGGCCTGGGCCATGACCATCAGGGCGAAGCCAAAACCGAGCGTATTGACAAATCCGCTGCCCATTTGGGAGGCCAGGTTGTTGTTGACCCAAAAATTGAGTTGCACCACGCTCGCACCCAGTACGCGCGGCCCCATCAGGCGGATGACCTGGCGCACATCAGGGTTATCCAGCCCGGGCGAGAGGGACGGGCGGGCGGGTAATTTTCGAACCAAACGCAACAAAGCCGGGAACTGAATGGCAAGGTAGAATGTCGAACCGATGACCACGCCCCAGGCCAGGCCGTATATGCCCAACCCAAACCATTTTGCCAGCACCAGGATGCCGAAAATCTGTCCGAGTTGGTAGACGGAAGCGGTTAGTTGTGGGATAAAGAAAATATGATGCGCGTTTAGAACACCCACCAGCAGTCCGCCCAACCCAAATAAAACAGCGGAAGCCAGTTGGATGCGCAGCAGGTCAACCGTCAGGTTGAAAAGAGCCGGGTCGGCGTAGAAACCGGGGGCCAGGAAGTAGCGCACAATTTGCGGGGCAAAGACCGCCGAGATGACGGCGAGCAGGCTGAGGGTTAGGGTGATCAGGGTCGCCAGTGAAGCGGCCAACCGCCAGGCGGACTCGCGTTTGTCTTTGACAAGCAATCCCGTAAAGGTCGGCATGAATGCCGAGCCGAGCGCCCCGGCGGCGATTAACGTGAAAAGAGTCTCGCTGACTCGGTTGGCGGCAGAAAAAGCATCACGCTCGAAGTCAAGGAACTCGCCTGCGAACAGCATACTGCGCACCAGGCTCATGACCTGCCCGAACAGAATTGCAAAAGCCACCGTACCGGCGGCTCGGAAGAGGCTGGGTTGGGTATTCTCGCTCACGGGGCGATTATACTGCTTATATTTTGGAACAGGCGTGCTATAATTTCGGCATTCTTCATCGTTAGTTTGGGATAAGAATCCCTGGCTAAATTTTGTGCTTTTTCTCACGCACACCGTCCCGGTATCCTTCGGGAAAGCTGCAAAGACCGCCAAGTTTTTTATTTTTCTTTGCGCACTTTGCGTCTTTGCGTGAAAAATTTTTAGCGGAATCAGGCTCAAAATTTTTACCCCGAATTCACGTTTTTCAGGAGATTTTATGCCAAAAAAACTGCTTCTCGCCATCGTAAGCCTCCTGCTCGCCGCCCAGGCTTGCGGGTTGGAAAGCGTTCCCGTAATTGTGACTGTCGATGCCCCGCCGCCGACCCTGCCGCCGACCGAGTCTGCGTCCGCGCCGCAGGTGGGGGGCCGCGAAATCCCGCTCCTGATTGGTACCGGTTATGCCAGCGGGTTTTACGAGGTCTATTTCAGTAACCCCTTCCACCCCTCCGCCTGGATGTATGAAGGCGGCATGGATGTGCCGCTGGTGGCGGCTATCGACCAGGCGCGGCTTTCGCTGGATGTGGCCGCCTACAGCATGAGCCTGCGCTCGGTGCGCGATGCGCTGACGCGCGCCCACCGGCGCGGGGTGACGGTGCGGATGGTGATGGAAAGCGACAACATGGACCGGGCCGTGCCGCAATATTTAATTGAAGAAGGCATCGAAATCGTCGGCGACCGGCGCGAGAGTTTGATGCACAACAAGTTCATCATCATTGACCGCTCCGAGGTCTGGCTGGGTTCGGCCAATTTCACCACCTCGGGCTTTTACGAGGAGAACAACAGCCTGGTGCGCATCCGCTCGCAGAAGATTGTCGAAAATTACCTGAAAGAATTCAACGAGATGTTCGACGAGGATTTCTTCGGGGCTGACGTGCTGGCGAAAACCCCAAATCCGCGCCTGACAGTGGATGGGATAGACATTGAAAACTACTTCTCGCCCGACGACGGCGTGGGACGCCGCATCCTTGACCTGCTCAAGGGGGCCGAATCGAGCATCTACTTCCTGGCTTTTTCGTTCACGACTGACGACTTTGCCGAGACGATTGTGCGCAAGGCCCGCGAAGGGCTGACCATTGCCGGGGTGATGGACGAGGGTCAAATTAAGTCTAACACCGGCGGCGAATATGACCGCTTTAAGCAAGCCGGGCTGCCGGTTTATATCGACGGCAACCCCGGAAACATGCACCACAAGGTATTCATTATTGATGAAAGAATTGTCATTTTTGGCTCGTACAACTTCAGCGCCAGCGCCGAACGCAGGAACGATGAAAACGTGCTGATTGTCTTCGACCCCGAATTTGCGGCCCACTTTGTGCAAGAGTTCTGGCGCGTGTATGAGCAGGCGAGACGATAGATTAACATTACCTTGCGCAGGTCTGGATACGGTACGCCCTACTCGACCATCTGCATCAGAAATTAACATTACCCTTATCTCTTTATGTTATATTTGCCACATGATTCGCCACAGCGGGAGGCATGAATGAAGGATACCCATTTTTATCTCGGACGGCTTTTCGACCCTGAGACAGGCCAGCCCGGTTCTGAAGCCTTGTACTATGACCCCGCCGACCTGACCACCCATGCCGTCGTGACCGGCATGACCGGCTCGGGCAAGACCGGTTTGTGCATCGCGCTGATGGAGGAAGCCGCCCTGCAGGGCGTCCCGGCCATCCTGATTGACCCCAAAGGCGACCTGACCAACCTGCTGCTGCACTTCCCCGACCTGGCCCCGCAGGATTTTGCCCCCTGGCTGGATGCCGATGCGCTGCGCAGGCAGGGCAAAAGCCTCGAGGAAGCCTCCACCGAAACCGCCGAACGCTGGCGCAGCGGCCTGGCCGAGTGGGACATCACCCCGGAGCGCATCCACGCCCTGGCAAATGCCGCCGAGTACAACGTTTACACCCCCGGTTCCGACGCCGGGCAGCAGGTTAGCGTGCTGTCTACGCTCGAAGCCCCCGACCTGCCCTGGGAGGGCAATAGCAAACTCCTGCGCGAGAAAATCTCCAGCACAGTCACGGCCCTGCTTGGGCTGGTCGGCTACAACGATATCGACCCGCTGCGCTCGCGCGAACACATCCTGCTTTCGAATATTTTCGAGAGCGCCTGGAGCACCGGCAAACCGCTCGACATGACCGAACTGGTCATCAAGGTTCAGAGTCCTCCCTTTGACAAACTGGGCGCTTTCCCGCTCGAAAACTTCTTCCCGGCCAAAGACCGCACCAACCTGGCAATGACCCTTAATAACATCCTGGCTTCGCCCGGTTTCCAGGGTTGGCGTGAAGGCCAGCCCTTGCACATCCCCGACTTTCTATACACCGCCGACGGACGCCCGCGCCAGAGCGTCTTTTATATCGCCCACCTGAGCGAGGCCGAGCGCATGTTCTTCGTCACCTTGCTGCTTTCATCTTTCGAAGCCTGGATGCGCACCATGCCTGGGTCGACCTCGCTGCGCGCCCTGCTCTATTTCGATGAAATTGTCGGCTACCTGCCGCCCAAAGACAACCCGTCCAGCAAAACGCCGTTGCTGCGCATGCTCAAGCAGGCGCGCGCCTTTGGGGTCGGGCTGGTGCTGGCGACCCAAAACCCCATCGATGTCGACTATAAAGCCCTTTCGAACGCCGGAACCTGGTTTATCGGCAAACTGCAAACCGAATGGGACAAACAGCGCCTGCTCGACGGTCTGCAAGGAGCCAGCGCAGACCTCGATCGCGCCGCCTACAACAAAATCATCTCCGGGTTGGGCAAACGCGCCTTCCTGCTGCACAACATCCACGCCAAACAGCCGGTCATTTTCCAGAGCAGGTGGGCGATGAATTTCCTGGCCGGCCCGTTGACTCGCGCCCAACTGCCTGCCTTGACTGCCCTGCGCGGCGGGGCGGACTCACCCCGGCCTGTTTCCCGTCAAACTGACCCTGCGCCAACCTCCCAGCCCGATTTCGGCAAACTGCAAGCGGTCAGTTTTTCGGCCCCGACACTCGAAGACGATTCCGAACCGCTCCCGGCTGTCGCCGCCGCTGTGACTCCTCCCGCCCAAACGACAGAAGGCCTGCCCGGAACCAACGCCCGTCCCCACATCCCGAATGGCATCTCCGAATACTTCCTGCCGGTCAATTATTCCATCACCGAGGCCTGGCGCGCCAGCGGACAAAACCCGCCAGGCGGGTCGCGCATCGAAGCCGTCTATTACCGCCCGACCTTGCTGGCCGCGGCCCATGTGCGTTTCTTTGACCGCCGCTACGGCGTGGACAGTGAAATTCCGCGCGTGGTGCTGGTCGATTCGCTCGATGCGCGCGGCATGGTGCGCTGGGAAAACTTCCCCTACCAGGGTCTGGGGTTGGATAAAATGGAGTACGAAGCCTTGCCCCAGGCACGTTTCGAGGCCCTGCCGGCATCGCTTGGCAACGCCCGGTTGCTGAGCAGCCTGCAAACCGACTTCAAGGACTGGGTCTACCGTACCACGTCCATCAGCGCCCGCGCCAACCAGGCCCTCAAGGTCTATGCCGGGCCGGATGTCAGCGCCGCCGACTTCCGCAAGGCGTGCAGCGATACCGCCCGCGAAAACCGCGACCGCGATACCGTCCGCCAGACCGCCGCAATCGACCGTCAAATCGGTACCCTCAGTGACCGCCTGGCGCGCGAACAGCGCGAACTGGCGCAAGACCAGGTTAAATATGACCAAAGAAAATGGGAAGAACGCGGCAACCTGGCCGAAATTGGCGCCAGTGTCCTCGGCTTCGGGCGCAAAAAGAGCCTGACCACCCAGTTGACCAAAAACCGCCTGACCCAGCAGGCCAAAGCCGAAATCGAAGAATCCGAAGACGCTATCAAGCAATACGAAGCCCAATTGGTCGAACTGCGCCAGCGCCGCGAGGCTGTGATTAAGGAAATCCACGAAAACTGGGCTTCGGTGATTAATCAGGTCAGCGAAATCCCGCTCACGCCCAAGAAAACCGACATTTTCATTGATTACTTTGGCGTGGCCTGGAAACCTTTTTACCTCGTTTCTGCGCCGGGCCAGCCGCTGCTGGAAATTCCCGCTTTCGGGCCGGAATAAGAGAAGATGAACGGAACCCTTTTGCTGGTATCAGCGTCCATCCTGTGGGGCGTGGTACACTCCCTGACGGCTTCGCATCGCGCCAAAGCCTTTGCTACCCGCTTTTTTGGAGAATCCACCGCTCAGCGTTTTTACCGCTTTGGCTATAACCTTTTCTCGGTGATTACCTTCCTGCCCATCCTGGCCCTGCTCGTACTATTACCTGACCAGTTTCTTTACAGAATCCCGGCCCCCTGGCTGTTCCTGACCCTTTTGGGGCAGGCCCTGGCCGTTATTGCCCTGGTGGCTGGAGTCCTGCAAACCGGCGCGCTGGAATTTATCGGCTTGCGCCAACTGATTGACCCCTCCCGGGCCGAAGTCGCCAGCCTGACCACCCACGGACTGTATCGTTATGTCCGCCATCCGCTCTACACTGCCGGGCTGGTCTTCCTGTGGCTGACGCCTGAAATGACCCTCAACCGCCTGGCCCTGTGGATTGTCTTCAGCCTGTATCTTGTCATCGGTGCATATTTTGAAGAACGCAAACTCCTGCGCGATTTCGGCCAGCAATATGCCGACTATAAAGCCAAAACCCCCATGCTGATTCCGCGCTTTTGGTAATTGAAATCATCTTGCACCATCAAGTGCGCTTCTACTACGCCAGACACTCCAACCAGGGCTTGGCCACTTCTTATTGTTTACTGAATACTGGAACCCGATTATGTATGACACTACCCGACGCTCTTACGTAAGACGAAACACCAATCCCAACCGTAACCCGACCGAGGCCGGTATGGCGCTGGCCCAGATGGGCACAGCCCTGATGGGCGGCGTGTTCTTCTTTATGGCCGTGCTGCTGCTGCTCTCTTTCGGTTTCCGCGTCCTGTATTCCGGGCGCATTTTTCCCGGCGTCTCCATTGCCGGAGTCGATGTATCTGGCATGAACACTACCGACGCGGCGATTAAACTCAGCACCCAGTTGACCTACCCCTACAGCGGGCGGGTCGTCTTCCGCGACGGCGAGTCGGTCTGGATGACCACCCCGGCCCAGCTTGGCCTGGTTTTTGACCCGCAGGCCAGCGCCAATACCGCCTTTCTGTATGGGCGCGAAGCCAACCCGTTTACCAGCGTTAACAAACAACTGAACAACCTGCGCGTTGGCGCGGATTTGTCCCCGCAAAGCCTGTTCGACCAGCGCATTGCCCACGCCTACTTGCAAAACATCGGGGCGGAAATCAACCGTCCCATGCAGGAGGCCCGCCTCGAAATCAGCGGCACCGAAGTGATAGCCGCCCCCGGCCAGATTGGCCGCATCTTGGACGTAGACACCTCGCTGATCCTGCTCAACGGCCAGTTGGCCGCCTTCCGAGACGGTGAAATCCCGCTGGTAGTTGCCGAACAGGCTCCCGACGTGCTCAACATCGAAGAACAGGCCGCGCAGGCCCGGCGGCTGCTTTCCGCGCCGTTTACCATCAGCCTGCCTGATTCTGTCCCCGGCGACCCCGGCCCCTGGCAAATCAACCCCGAAGACCTGGGTCCCATGCTCCAGGTGCGCAAAATCCAGACCGAAACCGGCGCAACCTACCGGTTGGAGCTCGACCTCAACAAACTGCGCCCACGCCTCGAACAGATTGCCCGCCAGGTCAATCGCGCCGAAGAAAACGCCCGCTTCATTTTTAACGATGAAACCCGACTGCTCGAAGCGATTGCCGCCTCCAGCAAAGGCCGCGAGGTAGACCTGGCCGCCTCCATCGAAGCCGTCGAAGAAGCCATTGGACGCGGCGAACCGAATGCCAGCCTGCAAATCAACATCAAAGAACCACAGGTCAGCGACACTGCCACCGGCGCCGAACTGGGCATTACCGAGAACGTCATCACCTATACCTCCTACTTCCGCGGCTCGAGTTCCTCGCGTATGCAGAACATCAAAACCGCCTCCGAGCAGTTCCACGGGCTGCTGGTTGCCCCTGGCGAAACCTTTTCAATGGGCACAGCCCTCGGCGACATCAGCCTCGACAGCGGCTACGCCGAAGCGCTTATCATCTACGGCGGGCGCACCATCCAGGGCGTCGGCGGCGGCGTTTGCCAGGTCAGCACCACCCTCTTCCGCGCCGCGTTCTTTGCCGGGTTCCCCATCCCGGTGCGTCATGCCCATGCTTATCGCGTTTCTTATTACGAACAATCGGCGGCAGGCATCGACCAGCGCCTGGCCGGGCTGGATGCCACCGTCTACTTCCCGCTGGTTGACCTGAAATTCACCAATGACACCCCCTATTGGCTGCTCATGGAAACCTACTTCTCGGCCCAGAGCCAGACCCTTACCTGGAAGTTCTACTCGACCAAAGACGGTCGCAGTGTCCAGTGGAACACCACCGGCCCGCAGAACGTCGTCCCTGCCCCGTCGCCCTCCCTGCAACTTAACCCGGCCCTGGGCGACAAGGAATTTAAACAGGTCGATTGGGCCGCTCAAGGCGCCGATGTCACCGTCAACCGCACTGTCATGATGGGTGATAAAATCCACTTTGTCGATAAAATCGTCACCTATTACCAGCCCTGGCGCGCAGTTTGCGAATACGGCCCCGGCATCGAAGAACCCGACCGCGAAGCCAAGAAACGCAACCTGTGCTGGGATGATCGTTAAACATGGTAGAATCCCGGCTTTGCAAGCACCAACCTGAAGGAGAACCATATGGTGAAACCTGAACTGCTCGATATCCTGCGCTGCCCGGCCTGTGTGCGCGAAAAAGATGGCCTGCTGACTCTCACCCGCGACGCCTGGCTGGTCTGCCAGGACTGTGGGCGCAAATACCCCATCGTAGACGAAATCCCCGTCATGCTGATTGACGAAGGCGACAAGTGGCAGGCTGCCGCAGTCGAAAGTCTGCCTGTCCCGCCGCCCGCCCGCTAAAATGGACAACCTCCCGGCCTTGCTGTCTGACCTGCTTTGCGGCGACGACCAGCGCGCCGAACAAGCCGCGCAATCCCTGGCGCGCCAGCCGCAAGCCTTGCCTGAACTTTACAAACTGCTCGATTCGCCCGACCCCGAACATCGCTGGTGGGCTGTCCGAACCCTCGCGGGATGTGAACCAACCGAACAAACCACCCGCCGCCTGCTCGCCGCGCTGGAAGACGACTCCAGCGAAGTGCGCCAGGCCGCCGCGCTGGCCCTCTGCCACCGGCCCGACTTGCAAGCCGCCTCGGCCCTCATCCGCGCCCTGGCCGACCCCGACCCCATGGTTGCCAGCCTTTCCGGCAACGCCCTGACCCTGCTCAAAGCGGATGTCGTCCCGGTCCTGGCAGCCGCCCTAGACGAAACTGACCACCCCACTGCCCGGCGCGAAATCGTGCGTTCCCTGGCCGAAATCGGCGACCCGCGCGCCATCCCGGCCCTGATGAAAGCCCTTGAAAGCGACTCAGCCCTGTTGCAATACTGGGCCGAACACGGCCTTGAAAAACTCGGCCTGGGCATGGTTTTTGTCAAACCTTCGTAAGTATTTGGAGAAACGGCATCAACACTGCCGCAAAGAAAAAATGAACAAGATATTATCCATCCTTAAAAACCCCCGCCACATCATCCTGGCGGTTGTCTCGATTCTGCTGTTTGTCGGCACGCTTTTTGGTGTACGCTTTTTTGTGCGTACCATGCAGGTTGTCAATATTCCGGGCGTATCCATCAGTGAAACCCAGCCCTTGTCCGAAGATGCGCCGGACTTGCCAACTCCCGGCCCGGTTGTCCCGCCAAGTGACCTGCCTCCCGCTTGGGACGGCGCCAGCCGCATCAACATAATCCTGCTCGGCGTCGATTTACGCGGCGATATCTCAGGCGCTCGCGCCGACACAGTTATGGTTGTCACCATCGACCCACAAAGCAGAACTGCGGGCATGATTTCCATCCCACGCGATATGTGGGTCAACGTGCCGGGCTTTGGCTACGGTAGAATCAACACCGCCTATACGCTTGGCGAAGGCTCCCGTCTGCCGGGTGGCGGCCCCGGGTTGACTTCGCGCACGGTCGAACAATTTTTAGGAATCCCAATCCATTATTACGGCCAGGTCGATTTTATGACCTTTGTCCACCTGGTTAACCACCTGGGCGGCATCAATGTCGAGGTCCATCAAAAAGTAACTGTAGACCCGCTTGGGCCGGGTGAAGACAATCGCGTCATCCCGCGTGGCACACATCGCATGGACGGCATGATTGCCCTGGCCTATGCCCGCGCCCGCGGCACCGAAGGCGGCGACGTGGACCGCGCCAAACGCCAGCAGGCTGTTATCCTCGCCATGCGTAACAAAGCCCTCGACCCGGCCAACTTCCCCAACCTGATTTCGAGAGCGCCGCTGATTTACCAGGACTTGCAGAGCGGCATCAATACCAACATGTCTTTTAATGACGCCCTCGAATTGGCTGTCTTGTTACAGCAAATGGGCCCTGAGAATATCAAGCGCGGGGTCATCGACTATTCAATGGTGCTGCTCGAAACCACCGCCGACGGCGCGCAAATTTTTAAGCCAATTCCCGATAAAATTCGTGAACTGCGTGACGAAATCTTCACATCTGAGGGCGCCGCCAGCCCTGCTGCGAAAGGGACTGACCTGAACGACTTGATGCGCCAGGAAAATGCGCGTGTCCTGGTTCGCAACGGGACTTACACCCAGGGCCTGTCCATTACCAGCGGGGAGTACTTTAAAACCCTGGGCGTTAACGTGGTTGCCACCGACAATGCCACTGAAGTCACCAGCGTTACCCGCATCATCGACTATACCGGCAGCCCGTATGCCCTGCAATACTTCCGCGAAATGTTCAGGATAAGCAGCAATAGTCAGATTATTTTGCGCTATGACCCCAATTCCCAGGTGGATGTCGAAGTCATCCTGGGAGACGATTGGGCCTTCAACAACCCCATGCCCTAATCGGGCTGTTCGCCCGTTCAACAAAAAAACGCGTCCGACAGTGGGCGCGTTTTTTTGTTGGGTGTATGGGAGTGCTTATTTGGCTTTGATGCTAATCGTGCGCGGTTTAACTGTCTCGGCCTTGGGAAGGGTAACGGTCAGGATGCCGTTCTCGAAATCGGCCCTGGCTTTGTCGGTCTGCACCTCGGTCGGCAGCATGACCGAGCGCTCGAACGAGCCGAAACGCTGTTCGCGGATGTGCCAGGCGGCTTCTTCCTTGATGTCCTGTGGCTTGAACTCGCCGCGCAGGGTCAGCACGTCGCCGGTCACGGAAATTTGGACATCTTCGGCTTTGAGGCCGGGCAGGGTGGCCCGCATGACCACCTCGTCGGCAGTCTGGTACAGGTCAATCGCAGGCAGGGCGGAGACTGCACTCAGACTGAGCGGGCTGGTGAAGGCATCGTCGAACAGCCGGTCCATGGCCTCACGAAGAGTCATCATTTCGCGCATTGGCTCCCAACGGATAAGATTGGACATAGTGAACCTCCTTATTTGGAATGTTTTGAAGTTACGCCCTTAATTTAATTTGCCAGTGTATGAAAAACGTCAAAGAAATTTAAAAAATATAAGGACAATGTAAAATTGCTCTGATATTTTTCTGATAAATCTCTGCTTTTTTCCAGAAATATTCTCGATATGATTCGCAATAATCATCATCCATGCCGGAGGTTCCTATGAGCAAAACCAAAAACCCAAAAGAATCTGAATCCAACCAAACTTTTTCTTTCAAAGCCGAAACCAAACAACTCCTCAACATTCTCATCCATTCACTTTACAAAGAGCGCGAGGTGTTCCTGCGCGAACTGCTCTCGAATGCTTCTGATGCGCTCAACCGCCTGCGTTTCGAGATGCTGACCAACCAGGACGTGCTTGACCCCGAAGCCGAACTGAGTATCCGCATCAGTCTGGATAAAGAACAGCGCCTGCTGACCATCCAGGACAGCGGCATCGGTATGACCCGCGAGGAAATCGTCGAGCATCTCGGCACGATAGCCGAATCGGGCGCGCGCAAATTCGTCCAGGCTTCCAGGGAGCAACAGGCCGATTTTTCGCAAATCATCGGTCAGTTCGGCGTTGGGTTTTATTCGGTCTTTATGGTGGCCGAATCGGTGCGGGTGACCTCGCGCTCCTTCCGCCCACAGGCCGAAGCCGTCAGCTGGTATGCCACCGGCGACGACACCTACCAGGTCAGCCCGGCAGAGATGGCCGAACGCGGCACAAAAATCGAGATAAAACTCAAGGAAGACGCCGCCGAATTCGCCGAAGAGTTCCGCATCCAGAACATCATCCACCGCCACTCCGACTACATCGGCTTCCCGATTTATATCGGCGAGGCCAAAGACCCGGCCAACAAACGCGCCTCACTCTGGCGCACCTCCCGCGCTGAAATCAGCGACGAGCAGTACAAGGATTTTTACCGCCAGACCACCCTCGACTGGGAAGAGCCGCTCTCGCGCATCCACTTTGTTACCGATGCGCCGGTGCAGTTGTATGCCCTGCTCTACCTGCCCGCCAAAGCCGAGCGCGGCATGTTTGCCCTGCGCAAGGACGACGGCCTGAAACTGTATTCGCGCAACATCCTGATTGACGAATATAACAAAGACCTGCTGCCCGAGTACCTGCGCTTTGTGCAGGGCGTGGTCGATTCGGAAGACCTGCCGCTGAACGTCTCGCGCGAAACCGTGCAGGCCAGCGGGCTGATGCCGCGCCTGAAAAAAGTGCTGACCGGTCAGGTGCTCAAGGAACTGGAAAACCTGGCCAAAACTGACCCCGAAAAATACAACGCTTTCTGGCAGGAGTTTGGCGGCTACCTCAAACACGGGGTTGCCTCTGACATGGCTGAAGGCCAGAAATTGCACGACCTGCTGCGCTTCCGCACCACCCTGCATCCCGAATCCTGGTCGTCTCTGGCCGATTACGCCGGGCGGATGAAAGAAGACCAGAAAGAGATTTACTATATTGTAGGGGATGACGCCAAATCGGTTCTGCGCAGCCCGCACCTGGACACCTTCAACGACCTCGGCCTGGAAGTGTTGCTGTTGACCGAGCCGATAGACTCCTTCCTGCTGATGGGCCTGAGAACTTACAAAGATTTCACGCTCAAAAACGCCGCCCAGGCCGACATCAAGCCTGACGAAAAGGCCGGGAAAGAGGCCGACAGGAAAAAAATGCCCGAAGACGATTTCAACCTGTTGGTCGAGCGATTCAAACAGACCCTGGGAGAACGTGTGACCGATGTGCGCACCAGCCAGCGGCTTTCACAATCCCTGGCCCGCCTGGTAGACCCGGAAGGCTCCCCCAACCCGGAAATGCAGCGTGTTTACAAATTTCTGGGTAAAGAGTATGAAGCCCCGAGGAAGATTCTGGAACTCAACCCAGCCCACCCGCTCTTGAAAAACCTGCTCAAACTCGGCGCGGACACGGAACTAGCCCAGGCCATCATTGAGCAGGTTTACGACAGCGCCCTGCTGGTCGAGGGGCTGCACCCTGACCCGTCCAGTCTCGCCCCGCGTATCCAACAGATTATGGAAGCCGCCCTGGAGAAAAATTCACGGGAATAATCATCCAGCAAAAACACGCTATTGTTATGCCTGTCCCGGTCACTTTTATAAGGGCAGGAACGCGATTATACAAGGCAGGAGTGGCATTAACCATTCTTGCCTTGTATGTTATCGGCTGTCGTAAGTGCAAAGGGATTATTCATCTTGTTGACGGTACGGAATGGGTGTAACATTCAGCACCTATGTTTGTTTTCAGAGGAACGATATGAATCAAACCTTCCAATCACATATTTCCAGCGACGAGGACAGCGACCCTGCGCAAATTCTGGCTGAGGAGTATCAACGCCAGCAAACCCTGTACCAGGCCCAATCCAATATCGTACAGCGTTTTCTCGAAGCGCAAGGGCGGCAGGTTGCCGAAGGTTTATTCGGCAGGGCCGCCCAAATTCGTTTTAACCTGCCAGACCGGCTGGTGGTCGAGTCCCCGCAAATGGAACAGGATTCGACCCTGACGGTAGTCCAAAACGCCCGCGAGCAAAATATCGGCGGCTGGCAGCTGCGGCTTTTCGGTGGCGACCTGGGCGATGCCCTGCGTCATCGCCTGGCCGAACTGGAGCAATCGCCGGATGCGGCTGTTTCGCTGGCGGCCAACCTGGTGCGGCATGGGGCTGTCCTGCACATGGTCTACAACATGCTGCCTTCCGGGCGCAGTGTCACCTACCTGGCGCGTGAAGGCGAGGCAATCGCCTGCATCCCGGCAGAAATTAACGAACCAGAATCAGCCATCACCATGAGTACGGATGCGATTGCCGAAGATGGCGATTCGGATGAAGGCCGCGGAACGCTCCAGGTTCCATTTGTGCCTTATGCCCGCCGCTTCTACCTGCCGCAGTGGGTCGCCTTCGATGACGAGGACAACCTGCTGGTCGGTTCGCTCAAAGAGGCCGAAGCCCACCTGGCCTCGATGCAAAACTTTATCAACATCCTGCATGCCGCTTCGGCGCTGGCCCCCTATATTGTGGCTGACCCCGAATACCAGAAAAAACGCTACGGCATGTTGGGGCAGATGGTCAACCAGGGACGTGCCCTGGCGCGCTACAAAACCCGCGAAATTATCACCAAAATCAAGGAACGCGCCGCGGCAAACAATCTCAATCGCGGCCTGAGCCTGAGCCTGCCTTACTTCGACGACCAGGAACTCAAACTGGATACCTCCGTATTCGAGGTCATCCCCGCCGGGCGGATTATGTTTGTGCCAGCCTTTGTCGTCCGCGCCGCGCGCCAGGAAGCGGCCAAAGTGGCCCAGGATACGCGCCTCAACGCCTCGACCCGCCGTCACCTGCTTTCAGAACTGGCCCTGCTCGAACAGGCCTTCCTCCCCTCCGACGATTAATCCGATTGATTTTTTTCCGAAACCTGCCAGTGTTTGCCTCGCGCAAAGTTGGCGGTGTCTGGCTTGTTTGAAAGGTTTTCCCATGCTTTTTTCGATTGGTTTACTACTGGTCATTGCTTATCTTGCTTGGCGGGTTGCCCCGCGCGAGCATGAACAGGATTCTAACGTTCATGGTGCGGGCCAGGTTGGTCTTCTGGCTGCGTTGGCGCTTTTTGGTGTGGATTACTTTACCTCCTATTACTACGCCACTGGGGAAATGATGCACGCCCTCCACCCTTATAATTTGCAAGGGTATGCCTATATTGCCGTCAGTGTGATTGCTTTTGCCAACATCGCTTTCGGAATTTTATATATGTATGCGCTGGGGATTTTCAATGAGGGCGGCGGGTCATTTACAGCAGCGATGCGCTATCTCGGCCCATCTATCAGCCTGATTGTGGCGGTTGTCTTGATTCAGGATTACGTTTTCACAATCGTGGTTTCTACCCTCTCAGGGGCCGACCAGTTGCTCTCACTGTGGAGTGCTCAATCATCGAACTGGTGGTGGAACTTTGGCATTGCTGCCGCGCTGGCAACCATGACTTGGTTCCTGACCATTCGTGGACGAGGCGAGTCGGCCCAGATAGTTTTTACAATGTTGGGGATATTCGCGCTGACCACCATTGCCATGTTTATTGGCCTAATGGTAGCCCAATCGCGTGGAGTGGCAGCTGCGCCGGAATTTGAAGAAGTACGTGATGTCTCGCTCTGGCAGGCGGCTTACCATATGTTGGTTGCCTCAATGAAGGGCCTCGTGGCGCTGACAGGGCTGGAGGCCATGTCAAATGGGATCCAGTTCGTAATTGATGAGGATGCCGGTTTTGTCAAATGGGGTAAACGTCGTTTACCAAAACTGCAAGCCTTGTGGACATTTTACAGCGGCAAATCGGGCATTGGACGTTTTGTTCAGACATCCTTTCTCTTTTACGGCGGGTTCACTTCGTTAATGTTGACCATTTTTGCCATTCACTTTAATGTTTTCGATGGCACTTATGGGAGAACCCTGGTGGGCAACCTGGCTTTTATCGGCTTTGGACAATTTCCGGGCGGCGAAATTCTGTTTTGGGCTTACCAGATTTTGGCAGTGATTCTGCTTGGGGCCGCCTCGATGACCGCTTATCAGGACTTGCAGTCAATGGCTTGGCGCAACGTGGCAATTGGCGAAATTCCTGAAGTAGTGGTGTACCGCAATCCAAAGGGGACGTTTACCCGCCCTGTGACAGCGGCTTTTATTGCTGCCATTGCCATCCAGTTTCTCCTGCAAGCCCGCACCAGCGCAGCGGTTCCGTTTTATGGAGTGGGAGTCTTCTTGCCGATTACAGCAATGGGATTGGCAATTCGTAAGCATGTATATACCCACTATGTCGGCAATAAGCGTAAATGGGGCGGCGCGGCGGCAACTTTCGTGACGGCTCTTGGAGCAACGATTTTTCTCGGCCAGATTGTCGGCAAATGGGAGGAGGGCGGTTGGGTGGTCTTAATTTCTTTGACCGCCTTAATCCTGATTGCCCACGCTATCCTCATTTCACCTGTAGGCTACCGCACGCCACAAGATATTCATCGCATCGTTCGTGAGAAGTCGCGCATCCAGGGGGCAATGGGCAACATTGCTGAGTGGCAATCGTTGCTCGTGCAAGAGTATCGTTACAGGCTGTTGGTGGGAATTTCCCGATTTGCCGAGATGTTTGGGGTGCGACGGCCAGCGCGTTTTGAGCCGCCGATTGCCGCTGGAACTTTTGAAGAAGCGTTGGATGCCGGACATCACGAGCGGCCTTCCCTGATCGAGGAATACTTGGCTGCCCAACCGAAAGATTCGCCCCGCCTGGGCGGCGCGCCGCGCGAAGCTGCGCCAACCGACGAGAACGAGTAACCCCACACAGGGGCAGCCCGCCTATGGCGCAGGGATTGGCTCGTTTGGCCGTAGTACCGGCCCAGAAGTACCCTTTCCAGCCCCTACGACGGGTCACCCCTGCCTATTCTTCCCATGGCAATTACGCCGGTATATTCCCTGCGACCCAGCGAGGTTTTCCAAGCCCTCGAAACCAGCCCGGATGGACTTTCACGGGCTGAGGCAGGTGCGCGCCTGTCGCTCTACGGGAAAAATATCCTCAGCGAACACAAACAAGACCCGCCCTGGCTCAAAATTGTTTCACACTTCTTTCACCCGCTGGCGCTTTTGCTGCTGGCGGCGGGCTTCCTGGCAGTCTTGAACGACTGGGTGCTGGCGTTGGTCATCTGGGCGCTGACCTTTTCAAATGCAGGGTTTTCATACTGGCGCGAACACCGCGCCGAACAGGCCACCGCCAAATTACAAGATGTCCTTCCCGCTTATGCCCATGTTTTGCGCGATGGGCAGGAATTGCACATCCCTGCCCGACAGGTGACGCCGGGGGATGTTTTGATTTTGGCCGAAGGCGATAATATTTCGGCAGATGCGCGTGTGACTGAAGAATACGGCCTGCGCACCAACAATGCCACGCTTACCGGCGAATCGGTCGCGGCGCGGAAAATTGCCGAGGCCTGCTATCAGCAGGGTATTAGCGAATTGGAACAGCCCAACCTGGTTTTTGCGGGTACTTCTGTTGCAGCCGGGACGGGACGGGCGGTCGTCTTTGCGACCGGCATGTTAACCCAATTTGGGCGCATCGCGCACCTGACGCAGAGCCTGCCTGAAGAACCCAGCCCTTTCCAGCGCGAGTTAAGCCGGGTGGTGCGCGTCACCACCGGCGTGGCAATTGGACTTGGGGTGTTAATCCTGGCGGTTGGCATTTTTGAGAACAGTTTAAACCTGACCCGCCAACAGTTGTGGATTTTTGCCCTGGGCGTGATTGTGGCCGCCATCCCTGAAGGGTTACCGGCTACCCTGACCCTTTCACTGGCGCGGGCTGTCCAGCGGCTGGCTGGCAAGGGGGTGCTGGTTAAAAAACTTAATACGGTCGAGACGCTCGGCAGCATTTCGGTCATCTGCACTGACAAGAGTGGCACCCTGACCCAGAACCAGATGACGGTACGCGAGGTCTGGGTTGCCCGTCAGTGTTTGCGGGTGACCGGGGTCGGCTACCAGCCTGAGGGGGAGTTCGTTCCCGCGCCCGATGGGCAGGATTGGGACGAAGACCTGACCAGCCTGCTCGAAGCGGCATCCTGCTGTAACAACGCGCGGATTAATCCACCCAACCCCGAACACCCAACCTGGACCAGCCTGGGCGACCAGACCGAGGCTGCGCTCAAAGTGGCGGCCATGAAGGCTGGCATCGAAGAGCGCCAACTGATGCTGATTTACCCGCGCGTGCATGAAATTCCGTTTGACGCGCGCCGCAAGCGCATGACCACCATCCACCGCGCCAAAACTGGCGACCTGGCTTTCACCAAGGGCGCGCCGCGCGAGGTGCTGCAGTTGTGTACCCACATCCTGATTAATCGCCAGGTGGTTGCCCTGGACGAGGGCTTGCGGCGTGAAATTATGGATGCCAATGACGCTTTTGCGCGCAAGGCCTTGCGTGTGCTGGCAGTGGCCCGGCGGATCTTGCCGCCCCGCGCGCCAGGCGGCTTTGGGGCGGAAAATGTGGAGACTGAACAGATTTTTCTGGGATTGATGGCGATGATGGACCCGCCGCGCCCCGAAGTGGAACACGCCGTGCAGGTTTGTCGCCAGGCCGGGATTCGGATTGCGATGATTACCGGCGATTATGGCCTGACGGCTGAGTCGCTGGCGCGGCGCGTGGGCATGGTCGAGAGCAAAAATCCGCGCATTTTGACCGGGGCCGAACTGGATGAAATTTCCGAGGCGGAGTTGCAGGGTATTTTGGAGAACGAAACGATTTTTGCGCGCATGGCCCCGGAACACAAACTGCGCCTGGTGGCGGCTTTCCAGGCGCGTGGCGAGGTGGTGGCGGTCACGGGTGACGGGGTTAACGATGCCCCGGCCCTGCGCAAGGCCGATGTGGGTGTGGCGATGGGGCTGGTTGGCACGGATGTCGCCAAGGAAGCCGCCGATGTCATCCTGACCGATGATAATTTTGGCGCCATTATTTCGGCCATCGAAGAAGGCCGCGCTATTTATGACAACATTCGCAAATTCATCACCTATATTTTTTCGAGTAATGTGCCCGAAGTGATGCCTTTCATTGTCTCGGCCAGCCTGCCTGGTGTGCCGCTGGCCCTGGGAGTCAAGCAAATTTTGGCGATTGACCTGGGCACTGACCTGTTCCCGGCCCTGGCGCTGGGCAGCGAAGCGCCTGAGCCGGATGTGATGACGCATCCGCCGCGCAAGCGTAACCAGCGCCTGATTGACAATAACTTGCTCTTGCGTGCCTTTGTGTGGCTGGGTATGATAGAGGCAGTCCTGTGTTTTAGTGGATTTTTCGCGGTTTATTGGCTTTCGGGGAATGCCGGGGCAATTGGTGCGCTGCCCTGGTTGGCGCGGCTGCCCATCCCGGTTTTTTTCGCTAATCCGCTCTCTTTGGCGGATGCACAAATTATGGCGGTTACAGTCTTTCACGCCGGGGTAGTCATGGCCCAGATTGGTAATGCCTTTGCCTGCCGTTCTGAAAGCAACCGCAACTCGCGCCTGGGTTGGACCAGTAATCGTTTCCTGCTTTTTGCCATCCTGCTTGAAGTGATCAGTATTTTATTGCTGGTTTATTTTCCGCCCCTGGCGGCGGCTTTTGAGCACCAGGCCATCCCGGCCAGGTTTTGGATTGGACTTTCCCTGTTCGGGCTGATTCTCTACAGCCTGGAATGGATTCGCAAACAGGCCGCGCGCTGGCGCGCCGGATGATGAAGGAGGCCTTGTATGAAAGTAATTGTGATGGGCTGCGGGCGGGTTGGCTCGCAATTGAGTAACCTGCTGGCCCAACGCGGTCATGACGTGACCGTGATTGACCACCGCGATGCAGACGCTGGCACTCGCCTGGGCCCAGATTTCAAAGGCCGTGTCTTGCATGGCCTGGGTTTCGACCGTGACGTGCTGAGCGAGGCCGGGATTGCCGGAGCAGACGCTTTCATTGCCGCCAGTTCTTCAGACAATGCCAACATTGTTGCGGCGCGAATTGCGCGCAATCTCTTCCGTGTGCCGCGTGTGGTGGCGCGCATGTACGACCCGCGTCGGGCCGAAATTTACCAGCGCCTGGGTTTGAGCACGATTTCAGGCACGCAGTTGGGCGTACGCCAGATTTACGATATGGTGACCCATACCGACCTGGATGTGCTGCAAAAGTTTGGGCGCGGCGAGGTTTCAGTGCTGGCTGTCGAGGCCGGTTTTTCGCTGGCAGGGCGCAGCCTGCGCGACCTCGGCATCGCTGGCGAGGTGGTGGTTTTCTCGGTGACACGCGACGACCATGCCTTTATTCCAACCGATGGCACGGAGTTCCGCGAGGGCGATATCCTGCACCTGGCTGTGCTGGCGACCTCGATGACCCGCCTTGAGGAATTGCTCGGCCTCGAAAGGAGGAACCAGCCATGAATGTGATTATCGTTGGCGGCGGCAATACCGGTTCTTACCTGGCCCAAATCTTGCTGGAGGGCAAACACTCGGTACGGATTATCGAATCGCGCCAGGTTTTGCTTGATAAACTTCATGCCGAACTGCCGCCTGAGGTGGTGGTGCATGGTGATGGTTCCTCACCGTCCGTGCTGGATGAGGCCGGAATCGGCCAGGCGCATGTCCTGGCAGCGGTCACCGGCGACGATGAAACCAACCTGGTCATCACCTCGCTGGCGCGATTCGAGTTCAACGTTCCGCGCACGATTGGGCGGGTCAATAACCCGAAGAATGCCTGGCTGTTCACATCTGAAATGGGTGTGGATGTGGCTCTTAACCAGGCCGACATCCTGGCGCACCTGGTGGCCGAGGAAATGTCATTGGGCGATATGATGACCCTGCTCAAATTGCGGCGCGGCGAGTTCTCGCTGATTGAAGAAAAAGTCCACCCTGATTCGATTGCAGTCAACAAATTACTCAAGGAATTGGAACTACCGAAGGAATGTACCATCACGGCCATCATCCGCAAGGATAAACTTGTCATCCCGCATGGCGATACGCGCCTTCAAGCGGCAGATGAGGTGCTGGCACTGGTGCATCATGCCTCGTTATACCAGTTTGCGGCCCTGCTGTCCGCCCAAAATCCGCTCGAGCGCGGCTAGTTTTCGGGACGTTCCTCGACCAGGATCATGACCTTATACGATTCGGCATAGTCCAGCCCGTGTTCCTTGCCGTCTTCGGCGGCCCACTCGCGGACAACCTTTTCCATCTCTTCCCATTCGCCGACCTGTGAAACGTGTTTTTTCAGGGCGGCGATTTTTTTGTCCATCGTCGCGCCGATGTCCACCCGGGTGTCCGGCTTTTCAGAGCCGTGGATATAGACGCGCCGGACGTTGTGCGGTTCATATCCGGCTTCGAGTAGGTCGGTGAAAATCAGGCGCGTCCCGGCGGAGGGGAAGGTCGCGTACAGCGCCGATTGGGCTGCGGCGCGATGGTCGGGGTGGTTGATGTAGCCGCTGCCGTAGAAAACCCCCTGCGGATCGCCGGTCACGACCACATCCGGCTTGTGCTGGCGAATCAGGCGGGCCAGTTCCTTGCGCAGCGCGAGGGTCGGCTCCAGTTCGCCGTCCGGGTAGCGCAGGAAGATGCTGGTCTGGATTCCCAGAACCTGGTTGGCAGCGGTCTGTTCCGCCTCGCGGATTTCGGCCAGTGCTGGTTTGTAAGACCCGTCTTTCTCGGGGTCGTTGCAGCCCGCGTCGCCGCTGGTGATGGTGACCGAGATGACTTCACAGCCCGCCGCCGCCCACTTGGCCAGCGTCCCGCCGACGGTGAATTCCTGGTCGTCGGGGTGGCCATGGATGGACAGGACGCGCTGGGGAATGTATTCTTGTTCTTTACCCATAAGTTCCCTTTTTGTTACATCGTCATTTTGGGCCGGTATTGCAGGGCCTCGGCCAGGTGCGGCGGCTGGATTTGGTCGCTTCCGGCTAAATCCGCAATCGTGCGCGCCAGTTTCAGGCTGCGGTGGTAGGCGCGCGCCGAAAGATTCAATTGGCTCATCGCGGCGCGGATTAAATTATCGCCGGTTTCGTCCAGTTTGCAGAACTGGCGCACCTCGGCCACGCGCATATCGGCATTACAGACAATGCCCGAGCTTCGAATATTCGATGATTCGGGTTTCGAGAATCGTTCCAACTGCCTTTGCCGGGCGGCCTGCACGCGCTGGCGGATGTCTGCGGAGGCCTCGCCCAGGCGGTCGCTGGACAATTTGGCGTAATCGACCCGCGGCACTTCGATGTGGATGTCGATACGGTCGAGCATCGGGCCTGAAATCCGTTTCTGGTACTTGGTCACAGTCGAGTGGGCGCAGGTGCAGGGCTTTTGAGCGTCGCCGTAGTAGCCGCACGGGCAGGGGTTCATCGCCGCGACCAGCTGGAAATTTGCGCTAAAAGTTAGCGAGCCTTGTGCGCGGCTGATGGTGACGACTTTGTCTTCCATCGGCTGGCGCATGACTTCGATGGCGCGGCTGCTGAACTCGGGGAATTCGTCGAGGAACAGCACGCCGCGATGGGCCAGGGAAATCTCGCCGGGGTGGGGAATGTTGCCGCCACCGACCAAACCCGCGTGGCTGATGGTGTGGTGCGGCGAGCGGAAAGGACGCTGTCGGATGAGCGGCGTGCCGGGCGGGAGCGCGTCGGCGACCGAGTAGATTTTGGTCACTTCGAGCGATTCTTCGATGGACATCTCCGGCAGGATGCCGGGCAGGGCGCGGGCTAAAAGGGTTTTGCCGGCCCCAGGTGAGCCGCTCATCAGTACGTTGTGTCCGCCAGCAGCGGCGACTTCGAGGGCGCGTTTGACGTGTTCCTGGCCTTTGACTTCGGCGAAGTCTGTCGGCAGGAAGAGCGGCGCAGGGTCTTCGGCGGAGGGTTGGTAGGGTTCGATTAAACGGCGGCCTATTAGATGGTTGTAGAGTTCCGCCAGCGTTTTGACGGGGTAAATCTCGATGCCGGGAATCAGGGCCGCTTCAGCGGCGTCGGTTTCGGGCACAAACATCCGCCCATATCCATTGGCGCGGGCGGCAGCAGCCATTGGCAAGACTCCGCGCGCGTGACGCACGACGCCGTCGAGCGAGAGTTCGCCGACCACGAGTGCGCCTTCGATGGCGGCGGCGGGCAGTGAACCGGAGAGCATGATGACTCCCAGGGCGATGGGCAGGTCGTAGGCCGGGCCTTCCTTGCGGACGGTGGCCGGGGCTAAATTGACAACGATGCGGTGGCGGGGGAAGTGCAGCCCGGCGTTTTTGACGGCCGTCTGGACGCGCTCGCGGCTTTCCTGCACGGCGGCATCCGGCAGGCCGACGATGGACATGCCGGGTTGGCCGTTGGTGTAATCGACTTCGACCTCGATGATGGTTCCATCGAGGCCGATGACGGCGCAGGAGTAAACGCGGGCAAGCATGAATGTAGTTTAGACGAGGCGGGCGATGATGTCAACTGCTTTAGTTCATGTTGAATTCTTTCATCTCAGCCAGCAGTTTGGATTCCTGGTAGCGGGTGAAGACGACACCGGCGGCGAAGCACAACAGGAATCCGACGATGCCGCTCAGGCGAACGCCGAGGTCGTTGCCAGGGTCTTTGCCGAGGGTCAGCAGGGCGGCGAAGATGAAGATGCCGAAGGTCTGGCCGAATTTTTGCATCAGGGTGCGGGCGGCGAAGTACATGCCTTCCTTGGCTTCGCCGGTTTTGAGGGCGTCATGCCCGGCAATGTCGGCCAGGATGGCATTGGGCAGTACACCCAGGAAGGCCAGCGGCACAGAGTAGAACAGAACCAGCATGTAGGCCTGCGCTTCGGCAGACAGGGGCATGTTACCGAAGAAGTAAATGCCCAGGAAGACGAAGCTCATAAACAGGAAGGAAATGACCACCAGAATCTTTTTGCCGATCTTGCGCGCCAGGATGTTGACCAACGGGTAAAAGACGAAGGAACTCAAGACCATGATTGCCAGCAATGTGCCGACCAGGGCTTCGGGCAAGCCGAGCAAGACGGTGATGTAAAAGAGCAAGCCGGTGTTGATGATGGCCAACCCCATGAAGTAGGAGAAATCGGCGATGACGTAGTAGCGGAAGTGCGGGTTGTGGAAGGTTTGTCGCAGGGCGGCCATGAAGGGAACGCTGGTCGGTTTGCTGCGGCAGTAGCGGCGCTCGTCGATGAAAAAGGTTGGGACGAGCATGAGCAGGAAGGCGACGGCTGCCAAAACGCCGATTGCGACCTGGATGGCGCTCATGCGGCTTTCCAGGCCCAGGCTGGATTGGAAGATGTCGGCCAGCAGGGGCGTTTGGGCGGCGATGATGATGCCGAGGGCGTAGGTGATGGAAATCCAGGTCGAGAGATTGAGACGCTGGGTGGAGGTATGGCCCAATTCGGGCAGCAGGGCGAAATAGGGGGTGACGTAGGCGGTCAGGAAGGTGTAGAAGAGCGCCTGCACGACCACAAGCCAGACAATGTTCCAAACACTGATTTCGCCGGAAGGCGGGACGAACATCAGGAAGCAGAAGAGCGCCGCGGGGAACGCGCCCGCCAGCATGAAGGGGATGCGCCTTCCGCGCTTGTGGGTGGAACGGTCGCTGAAGGAGGCAATCAGCGGGTCGGTGATGGCATCGACCAATCGCCCGGAGGCGGCTATCAGGGAAACCACGTTGAGAATGCCGAGGAAGACGACTTGTGTAATCAGGAAGGGAATGCCGGCATCTTCGGGTGGAATGTAGAAGTAGACCAGCATCAACCCGACGATGTTGACCAGGGTGGACCATCCCAACTGGCCGACGGCGTAAGCCATCTGGCGGCCAAAGGGGAGTTGCTCAGCAGGGGATTCGAGGGTGGATGCGGTCATGGGGGTTGCTCCTTTTTTAATTTGCGATTGTCATTTCGAGCCGCCTAGCGGCGAGAAATCTTTTATCTTTGATGAAGATTTCCCCTGGCACTGCCCGCCAGGGCAGGTGTCGGTCGCCGCAAAGCGGCTCCCTCGAAATGACAAGTATATGTTGTCATGCAAATTTTATCTCACAAACTTCTTGCCGGTTGCCAGTTCGACGCTCTTGTAGGCGCCGTCGTAGATGCCGATGCTTTTGTTTTTGACGATGTGTTCGCAGTACATGGTCAGCAGGTCGTCTTCTTCGGCCAGCAGGTCGATGGCCTGCAGGGTTTGCGGGATGGTGCGGACTTCGACGGTGCTGTCGCCGATTTCTGCGCCGCGAATGGCGCCCCACATCTCATGGCCGCCGACGCGGGCGTTGAAGATTTTTGGCACGGGATAGAAAGCCAGTTCGGATGGTTTGGTAATCATCACATCAACCACGCGCATCAGGTAGTTGGTGGCATAGACGGCGTGGAAGGTGTTATCGTGCAGGAAGACATGCAGGCCGCTGGCGGGTGCTTCGCGGATGCTGTCGGTGAAGGCTTTGGTATCTTCCCAGGTAAAGTGAGTGTTAATCATGTCTTTGTGTTGGGCCAGTTCACCTTGCAGCCATTCCCAGTTGTTTTTATGGTCGCCCAGGTTGATGAACAGGGCGATTTTTTCTTTCTGAACAAGCGGCAGGGCATGTTCGATGATGGCCTTGAACAGTTCGCGCTGCGCCCCGGCCCCGCCCATGGTAACCATGAAGCGGCGAGGTTCTTTGGATTTCATGCGTCGCAGGCGGGCGTCGCAGTCGTGTTCGATGTTTTCGACCAGTTCGTGGTCGACGTGGTGGCCGACGTAATGCAGCGCGTCGGTTGGGACGGGTTTCATCACCTTATTGGTCTCGTCGAAGCCGCGCATGGTGCGGAATCCGTAGTAACCGGAGGGCGACTGGACAGCGTGTTTGGCCCCTTCGGTCAGTTGGAAGGCCATCGGCCAGTTGTCAAACATCATATCGACGACGTTGGTCATGCCGCCAGAGACGGCGCCCATGCAGTTCCACATGTGCGAGGTCAGGGTGGGCATGTCGGGGGGAAGTGTTCCGTACAGGTTCTTGAAGAGCTCGCTCATCTTGTAATCTTTGACTTCGGTTTTTAAGAATCGCCAGGGCCAGGTTTCGATGATGTTGTTGAAGAGCCAGTTCAGGCCGGGCAGAGTAGGTTCGCCGGTGGTCAGGCTTTCCCAAACGTATTTGTCGAACCAGGGGTAACGCTGTGAGATGCGCGAGTATTTGCTGTAATTGGTGTTGCACCAGTTAATCACATCGGTGCTGATGCCGGGAATCGAGAGAAGGTCAAGCCAGTAGGGAGTGAATCCCATCGCTTTGGCCGCCGAGACACCGGCCATGGCGATGCGATAATGGCCAAATCCCATGCGGATGGTGCTAACGATGACGCCGTTCTCTTTATTGAGCGGTTCTCCGGGCTGGTCGCGGACAATTTCCTTCAATCCAAAAATCCCGCCGCCGTAGGGATGGTCTTTTACGCTCAGGTTGTAGGTTTCGTTGGGGTCATAGTTGAACTTTTTGGCGAGCATGTCCTTCCATTTGTCCGCAGCACGGGTTTGGCCGGGGGTAATGGCGTTGCCGTACACTTCGTAGCGGCCGTTCACTTTTTTCATAGATGCCTCTCTCCTTGATGAAGTAATGATTGCTCAATAAATTCAATTGTTTTTGTTGTGATTTCTTCCAACTCTATATCGAGGGTCAGGGTATGGTGAGATTTTTCCATCCAAAAATGTTTCTTGAGTTTGGATGATACGCCCTTTAAGATAACCTCCCCGGCATTAGGGGAAGTTGTCGTGTCGAAACGCCCCTGGAAGATGAGAACCGGCTGATGAATCTTCGACAATTGCGTCCTGGTGATTTTGCCAAAGGTCAATAATTCAATTGCGCCTTTGAGTGGCAAACCCGGATACCCCTGCCAGCTTTGGCTGTTGTCGAGCGAAGTTCGCGGGACCTGGTCTACAAACGGTGCGCCCAGGTAAAGTTTGGCCAGGTCAACCAGACTCATGTTGAGCGCAATGGCCGGGGCATACAGCAACAACCCGGTTAGCCCGGGGTTCTGGCCGGCCAGGTACAATGCCAACAAGCCTCCCATCGATTCCCCGCCAACAAAGACGTGTTCACAAGTATCGAACAGGTGATTCAAGTGCGTCCTGCCCGGCGCGTGCCCAATCCTGCCAGCGGGTGCGGTTCAATTCTTCGGGGCAGGTTCCGTGCCCTGGCAGCAGCGGCGCTGCTATAGTGTAACCTTTTTGATGCAGTTTCTCGGCCAGTGGACGAATCTCGGCGGTCGTGGCGGTGTACCCATGCGAAAGCAGGATGCCTGTCTGACCGGCGGGCCAGAAAAAACCATCGCCGTCCAGGTGCGGGTTGTGCAAAAGCGGATTCCCCTGTGTGCTCATCATTTACCCTTTGACGCCGCTGCTGGTGACGCTTTCCACAAAGAAGCGCTGGCCGAGGATGAAGACAATCAGTGGCGGGATGATGGCAATTGCCGCGCCCGCCAAAATCAGGTTGGGCGTGTCCGAGGCCCGTCCGCGCAGGACGTTCAGGGCCAGGGTCAGGATGTGATTATCGCTATTGCCAACGTTGATGATGACCAGCGGCCAGAGGAAGGAGTTCCAGGCGTAGAGAAACGTGAAGGTCGCCTGGGTTGCCAGGGCCGGGACGCTGGCAGGGATGAAAATCTTCGTCAGAATTTGCAGGCGCGAGGCGCCATCGAGGACGGCCGCTTCTTCGATTTCCTTCGGCACGGTGATGAAAAACTGTCGCATCAGGAAGGTTCCGTAGGCGGTGAAAATCCAGGGGATAATCAACGCGGCCAGGCGGTTGGTCCAGCCAATCAGCACCATCAACTGGTAGAGCGGCACAATCAACATCACGAACGGAATCATAATCGTGCCGAGGTAGATGACGAAGATGCTGTCGCGCCCGGGGAATTTTAGGCGCGCAAAGGCGTAGCCGCCGATGACCGAGGTTGCCAGCTGTCCGAGCACAACCAGGATGGTGACCAGCGCCGTGTTCGAAAGGGCGCGGTCAAGGCCTTGCAGTTCGACCACTGCCGAATAGTTTTCAGGGTGCCAGGTAATGTCTTCGACCGGGGTGCTCAGGCGCACGTTCTGGTAAATCTTGACCGAGGGACGCTGCGGGTCGATAAACTCGCCAACGGTGGTCTGGCTGATCAGTACCATGGGGACAACCTGCCCGTCGAGGTTGATGTCGTAGAGTTTTTCATCCTTGCCATTCACGATGACGGTTTGCTGGCTGCCCTCGCCGCCGGTTGGGCTGACATCTGCCAGCAGGCGTTCTACGGTGGCCTGCAGGTTGTCGGCCGGGGCAAATGTGCCCGTACGCAGGTTGCTCTGCGCCAGGGCAAATTCGCGCTCCTGACCGTTATGGGTGACATAGTAGAGCGGAAGGGGCCGGTCGAACCCGGCGACTTCGATGCTGGACGGGTCGCGCGGCAGCATGCGCGGCGGGTAGCGGAAGGTGTCGGCAGGGGTTTTGAACGAGGTTGTCAGCATGTACAGGAACGGGAAGAGCATGACCAGGGCAAAAAATGTCAGTGTGGCATACACCGCCAGGTTGCGAAGCAGGTTCGTGAGACGATACGATTTGAATCTCATGTTCTTATCCTTCGTAAATGCTGGATTTGCGCTGGCGCTGGAATTGCAACAGGGTCAGGCCAAAGATGACGATAAAGAGCACCCAGGCGATGGCCGAAGCGTAGCCTTGTTGGAAGTTCTGGAACCCGCTGCGGTACAGGTACAAGACCAGCGAAATGGTCGAGTTGCCGGGGCCTTCGGGCGGGTTCATCAGGATGAAAATCTGTTCAAAGACCTGCATGGCCTGGATGGTGGTTGTGGTGACCACAAAGAATGTGGTTGGGGCCAGCATTGGCAGGGTTATGTTCCAGAACTTGGCCCAGGAACCAGCACCGTCAACGGTGGCGGCTTCGTACAGTTCACCGGGAATGTTTTGCAGGCCAGCCAGGAACAGGACGGTGTTGAAGCCCATTGTCTGCCAGGCGGCCATGATGATGATGGAAAGCAGGGCTGTGTCGCTGTTCGATGTCCACTGGATTTTTGGGTCTATTAACGCCAGGCCGAATCCGGAATTTATGAATTCGATGCCAACCGTTATGAAGTAGTTGATGTAGCCAATCGTGGCGTTGTAAAGCCATTGCCAGACCAGCGAGATGCCGACGATGGCGGCAATGCTTGGCATGAAGTACACGGCGCGGAAGAATTTCATGCCGGGCAGTTTCATGTTGAGCAGGTTCGAGAGGAACAGGGCCGGGATAACGCTTAGGGGTACGGCGAACAAGGCGAAGGTGAGGGTGTTGCGCAGCGCCAGCCAGAAGAACTTGTCCTGCGCGCCGAACAAAATCCCGCCGCTGCCGATTCTCATGCGCCCAACTTCATCGTAAACGAGGATGTCGAGCACGTCACGGGCGGGTTGGGCAAAACTGCTAAGAGGCTTGATGGTAATGTTCAGGATGCGGGCATAGTTGTCGACCCCAATCCATTGTGGCGGGTTGAAGGCGTCTGAGTTGGTAAATGAAAAATAGAATGAGAGCAGGAGCGGCCCGGCAAAAAAAATCAGGAAGCCGAGCAGGTTGGGGGAGAGAAACAGCCAACCGCTAATCATTTGCTCGTCGCTGGCTTTGGCATTAAAGGCATGGGCGCTTGCTTCGCGCCACATGGCCCAGAGCGATAGGCCAAACATCGCGGCTCCGAAAACCAGTAACAGGCCGGCGGGCTGAAGCAGGCGGGCAATAAAATTGAACAGGCCGGTGAAAACATTGACTGACAGTAGGAAGGCCAGAAAGCCCAGAATAAGAACAACTTTGCCTGTGCTGCGCAGGTTTTTCTGGCGCTGCGGGTCGTTGGGGTACAGTTCGCTGGCCGCGCCAAACAGGTAGCCGACCAGGACGATTCCGAGAAAGGGAATGCCGCGCTGGAAGACTGCGCCGAGCGAGTCGATTCCAGTGAAGACTTGCCCAACCTGCAAAACGCCCACCAGGCAAAACAGCAAGCCCAGATAATCAAGGACGAGCGAAATCATGCGGCCTTTGTGGTCGCGGCGCAGCAAATAGGGCACGGAAACCAGGCTGGCCAGTGCGGCCACCCCCAACAGGGCCGAGAAGAGAATCTTGAGGGTGATGGGAAAATCTTGCGCCCACAAGATGGGAATACCGGCCAGGACAGACAGGCTAAACAAAACGCGCCAGGCTGGCATGAGTTTCAAAATAAGCGCGGTCTGTTTGATGGGGTTCTTCAAATCGGTCATCGTTTAATTTTCCAATAGGAACAGGCGCAAGGGAAAAAGTTTGGGGCAGGCAGCACTGCCTGCCCCAATGGTTCACTTTTCAGACTTAGGGTGTGAAGACTTTGTTGGCTTCTTCGCAGATGGTCGCGCCGAAATCTTCAACACTTCGGCTGCCGGTCAAGACAGCCTGGACAGCCGGGCCCATAATCTGGTCGAACTGCGGCCAAGATCCGGTCCAAAGCGGGCCTTCGGTGGCCGGGTTGTCGGCCAGACCATTCAGGAACGCCTGGTTGTTGGCGGGAGGGCTAAAGGTCAGGAAAGCGTCGAAGGCTTCCTGCCCGACACGGCTGGGGATGTTGGCGCCGAGGGCGGCGACCTTACCCTGGGTTTCAGCGGTGGTCAAAGCCTGCACCAGAGCCCAGGCCTGTTCAGGATTGGCGGTCTTGGCGTTGATGACATACGCGCCCCAGAACAGCCAGTTACCCTGGCTGCCGCTGGGTCCCTTGGGCAGTTCGACAACGTCCCATTCAAATTCAACGGTGCGGATGCCGGGAGTGGCCCAGCGGCCGTTCTGGAACATGGCAACCTTGCCCGCGCGGAAAGGCGGTTCGGAATCTTCGCCATAAGGCACGGCAACGCCGTACTCGGTGTAGAGTGAGCGCTGGAATTCAAGCCCAGCCAGTGAAGCGGCGCTGTCGAGGCCGCAAGCATTGCGATCAGCGGTGAAGAAACCGCCACCGGCGGCATTCAACCATACGCCGTAGGGTCCCCACCAGGCGTTCGCGCCGTAACCGTAGATGTCAGAACCGAGGGCTTGAGTCTTCTGGGCCACGTCGAGGAAGGCTTCCCAGTCCCACTCACCGTTGGCGGCCAGTTCGCGCGGGTCAGGTGCGCCGGCTTCGGCAATCAGGTCGAGGTTGAGGTACAGGGCAAAGGTTGAAACGTCGCGGGGCAGCCCCCAGAGGGCGCCGCTGCTCGCGCCAGACTGGCTGTTTGTGGGGTTGTAGGTCAGGTGGTACATCGGGCCGGGATAGAAGGCATCCACATCGAAGCCTTCGGTCTGGGCAGCCAGTTCAGAGATGTTGAGAATCAGGCCGCGCTCGGCGAAATCAGCAATGTCGGTGCCGGGAATCCAGAAGACGTCCGGGGCAGTGCCGGCTGCAACTTCGGTGCGCAGTTGGTCCTGGTAGTTCGAGCCTTCGGTGCCGCCCGGTTCGTAAACCAGGACCACGCCGTCCAGTTTGCCATCCAGTTCCTGGCTGATATTGTTGTAGACGTTGATTTCTTCCTGGTTGTCGGGGCGGGTGCGCCAGCGAATGGTCACATCCCCATCACTGGCAGGCGCCACAGATTCGCCTGATGTGGAGGGTTGGGCCGGGGACTCAGGCTGGGCCGGAGCCGCAGGCTGGGCCGGGGCGCAGGCGCCCAGGGCAAAGCTGGCAATTAACAGCAGACTGATAACAAGTAGAAACGACTTTCTTAACATTCTTCTTCTCCTGGTTTTATATGGATTGAATAAGATAGGACGGGCAAGCCAATTTGCTTCAGGTTGTGAGGGCAACCACCTCCTTTTTGGTGAATTGCAGCAAAAAACAGACCGAAACAGAAAAAGTTCTGTCGGTAGTTATGATGTGCTATTCATTTGAATTTAGATTTTTTTTACCGACTGGCGCATGACCAGCTCGGCCGGAAGTTTCAGTTGACATTGCTGGCCCGGCCCGCCTTCGATGGTGCGGATTAAGATGCGGGCTGCTTCCAGTCCAATACGCGGCATGTCCTGACGCATGGTGGTCAGCGGAGGGTCGTAATGTTGGGTAAGGGGCATGTCGTCGACACCAATGATGGACAATTGTCCTGGAACTGAAATACCAAGGTCTCGCGCCGCGCCCAGAACGCCCATGGCCATGCGGTCATTCTGGACGAACAGGGCGCCGGGCAGGTCATGGTTGCCAGACAATTGCATCAACGCGGCATGCCCTGAAGATGCAGACCAATCGCCCTCGATGAGCAATTCTGGCAGGAAAGGCAGGTTGTGTTCGTCAAGCGCTCTCTGGAACCCGACCATGCGGTCCATCGAGCAGTCTTCAGCCATCGGCCCGGTTACCATGCCAAGGCGGGTATGCCCACACGAAATCAGGTAACGGGTGGCTTCATAGGCCACAACTTCATCGTCCAGGCACACCGAGCAGAAGTTGTCTCCTCGCGCGCGCGCGCCGACAAAAACAACCGGGGTGTTTTTGGGGATGAGTTGATAACGCTCATCGGCGTAGGGATTCATAATCAGCAGGCCATCGACCCGGCGATGACCGATTAATTCATCAACCAGGCTTTTGAAGCTCTCGGCATCGCGCGCCGAAGAAGAGAGCAAAAAATAGCCCAGGCGGCGCGCCTCGGCTTCTGCGCCTTCGATGATGCTGGCGAAAGTGAAATCTGTCAGGTTGGGCGAAATACAGGCCAGGGTGCGGGTTTGCCCACGAGCCATCGAGCGCGCAATCGCATTCGGGCGATAATCCAGCGCCGCGATTGCCGTCTCGACCCGTTCGCGGGTTTCGGGGGTCACGTCTTCGCTGCCATTGATGACGCGCGAAACCGTCTGGTGGGATACACCGGCCTGGCGGGCGACATCTCGAATGGTTGGGTTAGGTTTGTTCATGGCAGCCTTTTGCGACATGCGCTATAATGTTACCGGTCACGTGACCGGTAACATTAGTTTACAAGATTGTCAGGTAACTTGTCAAGAGGCAAAATCACGCTTTTGGGTAACAAAATGTCGGAAATTGCTCCGCTTCGTTTCCGTGAACGATAACATAATGACGCAAAACCGATTAAAATATTTTCAGAAGGAAAATGACCATGTACGACTCCCCCCACCGCCGCTTCAACCCCCTGACCCGTGAATGGATTCTCGTCTCGCCGCATCGCGCCAAACGTCCCTGGCAAGGGCAAGTCGAAAAAACCGCCCCGCCCTATTTGCCCGAATACGACCCGACCTGCTACCTGTGCCCCGGCAACGAGCGCGCCGGTGGGGTCAGCAACCCCCAATACACGGGGACTTTCGTTTTCGACAATGATTTCGCGGCGCTCCTGCCGCACCAAGTTGAAGGTTCAACGTTTAATGTTGAAGGAAATCCCGACCTTCAACTTTCTAACATTCAACCTTCAACGCTCTTTAGAGCCGAGCCCGAATCTGGCGTTTGCAAAGTTATCTGCTTTTCGCCGCGCCACGACCTGAGCATCCCGCAGCTCTCGCTCGACGAAGCCGAGGCCGTGATCAACACCTGGAGCGATGAGACCGCCGAACTCTTTAAGCGCCCCGAGATCGCCTACGTGCAGGTTTTCGAGAACAAAGGCGCGGTCATGGGCTGCTCGAACCCGCATCCGCACAGCCAGATCTGGTCGCAATCGCAGATCCCGACCGAACCGGCCAAGGAACTCGCCAGCCAGAAAGACTACTTCGCCGCCAACGGTCGTCCGTTGCTGTTGGATTACCTCGAAGAAGAACACAAATGCAAAGAACGGATTCTCGCCAGCAACGAGCACTTCACCGCCCTGGTGCCGTTTTGGGCGGTCTGGCCCTTCGAGACTATCGTCATCGCCCATCGCGCTGCGCCCAGCCTGCCGGCCCTGAGCCAGCCCGAACGCTGCGCCCTGGCCGACATCTACCAGAAAGTTACCATTCGTTACGACAACCTGTTCGAAATCTCCTTCCCCTACTCGATGGGATTCCACCAGGCCCCCAACGATGGGCTCGAGCATCCCGAATGGGTTTTGCACGCCCATTTCTACCCGCCGCTCCTGCGCTCGGCCACTGTGCGCAAGTTCATGGTCGGTTACGAAATGCTCGGCATGCCCCAGCGCGACATCACCCCTGAAAGTGCCGCAGCGCGCCTGCGCGAACTGCCCGAAAACCACTACACAAAGAGATGACCATGCACTCCAGAGACCTCGTCACCAGCACTTTTCGCCAGCGATTTGGCAAAGACCCGGCTTTCCTGGCCCTCGCGCCGGGGCGCGTCAATATTTTGGGCGAACACGTCGATTTTAATGATGGATTTGTCCTGCCCGCAGCCATCGACCGGGCTACCTACGTTGCCTTCGCCCCGGCCACTTCGGAGCGTTCCACCCTCGTGGCTGCTGATTTTTCCGAGGAGGCTTCGTTCACGTTGCAAAGTATTGCCGCCAAAACCAACGCGGACGGTTCCCCGCTGCCCGAGTGGGCTTTGTACCCGGCTGGCGTTGCCTGGGTACTGACCGAAGCCGATTTGGCGGTTCCTGCCCTCGATGCGGTTTTTGCCTCCAACGTGCCGCAAGGCTCAGGCTTGAGTTCCTCCGCTTCGATCGAGATGGCCTTTGCGATTGCCTGGCAAACCCTGAGCGCAGTCGAAGGGGGCGGCTGGACTCTCCCGCCCATGCAGCGCGCCCTTCTCGGGCAGAAAGCCGAGAACAAATACGTCGGCGTCAACTGTGGAATCATGGACCAGTTCGCCTCGGCCTGCGGCGTGGCTGACAAGTTGCTGCTGCTCGACTGCCGCTCGCTCGAGTGGCAAACTTTACCGGTGCCGGAAGATGTCGCCATCGTGATTGCGGACACCTCCGTGCGGCGCAAATTGACCGACGGTGAATACAACAAACGCCGCCAGGCTTGCGAGGACGCCGTCAAAATCCTGTCGGCGCACCTGCCAAACGTCCGGGCGCTGAGAGATGTCAGCGTGGATGATTTCAATCGTTTCTGCGACCAGTTACCGGGTCTGGTCGAGCGCCGCGCGCGGCATGTCGTCGAGGAAATCGAGCGCTCCCGGCGCGCTATCCCGCTTCTTGAACAGGGAAAAATCCGCGAGTTCGGCCAAATCATGAACGAGTGCCACGCCAGCCTGCGCGACCTGTACGAAGTTTCCATCCCTGAGTTGAATACGATGGTCGAGATTGCCCAAACCCTGCCCGGCTGTTTTGGCGCGCGCCTGACCGGGGCCGGCTTCGGCGGCTGCACCGTCAACCTGGTCGAAAAGACCGTTGCCGAAGCCTTTGCCGCCGATCTGGCCCAACAATACGAACAAAAAACCGGCCTGAGGCCGGAGATTTATATTTGTAAGGCCTCAGACGGGGCCAGGCTTTTATAATGCGCCAACAGCCAGCGCCCAGATGAGATAAAACCCGACAAACGCCAGCAAAGCCAACATAGCGGCAATTTTTGCAAGGTTGCCGAACATTTTTACGGCTGGAGTGGGTTCTTCGGCATTTGGGAAAACTTTGTGCGCCTGGGGCAGGCTCATCAACAGTCTTTTCCACGCGGGTAGCGGCAAGCGAATAACCCAAAAGATGAGCAAGAAAGCAAACATGCCCGCAAAACCTAGCCCGGAGAATATGGCTCCCAGGAAGGTAAATGCAATCCCCAGGATAGCCTGACCAAAATCGGGTCGGGATGCGAGAACGAGCAGGGAAGCCGCCAGCACTTCCCCAAGGTAGAACATCATAAAACCGGTTGCCATGGCAGACCACCAGGTTCGAAACGCTCCCAACTGGGCCACAGCGCCGAGGGCGAAAAAGCTAATCATCAGCCCCAACGGCCACTCGAGGTCTGTAAACTGGCCGGTTGCCGCCCCGGTGAGCGCGTAACCTGCGCCCATAAGTGCGCCTGCCCAGGGGCCGCCAAAGACGGCAACCAGGGAGCAACCCAGAAAGGCAAACAGGAATGTGATGATAACGCCCAGCCCATCTGTCTGACCTAAAAAGATGAATTGCAAAAGGGCAATCAAGAGCAAACTTGCCAGCATCAAGAAAAGGCTGTTACGATTGAAATTGGTGCGAATGTCCATAAGTTATTTTCCTCCTTTGGTTGACGAATTTAATTCGCCGGACGATATATAAGTTTTACCATAGATTTTGTCTTATTCTAAAAAGGAAACAAAACGGGCTGATGAATTCGTCAGCCCGTTTTGTTTCCCCTAATCCACAATAAACAATTTCACCCCTGTGAATGTGTACGAGCGATGCGGCTCGGCTTCATCGGCCACCTGATAACTGACCCCCGGCGTGAGCACAAACTTGCGCCCATCGGCCAGTTCGGTGTGCAGTACCCCCTCCAGGCAGAGCAGGATGTGGCCCTTGGTGCACCAATGGTCGGCAATATAGCCGGGACTATATTCCACCATGCGCACTCGGATATTGTCGAATTGCTGCGTGCGCCAGGTTGCCACGCCGCTTTCGCCGCTGTGTTCGCTGGGCTCGACCTGCGCCCAATCGGTGATGCCAAAGGGAATGTTTTTCATGTCCATGTTTGTCTCCCTGAATCTAAATTCACAACCTGATTTTATCCCTGTTTGCGGTAAACTCACACCATGAAAAGCCTCTCCAAAACCCCCGTCAGCCTCGAACAGGCCCGAGCCATCGCCCAAAACCATCTCAACCAATCCCTTGCCACCTTCACCGAACTCGCCGACGGGTATTTCAACGCCGCCTATCGCCTCGACCTTGCGGATGGCGCAACCCGCGTCCTGAAAGTCGCCCCGCATGGCGAGGTGCGCGTGCTGCGCTACGAGCGCGACATCATGCAGGCCGAAGTCGGCGCGCTGCGCCTCGTCCGCAAGCAGACCGAAATGCCCGTCCCGCAGGTGTATGTCCACGACACCAGCCGCGCCATCCTGCCCGCCGACTACTTCATCATGGACTTCATCCCCGGCGTCTCGTTCTGGAACCTGCGCGCAGACCTGTCCGAGGCCGACCAGCAAGCCATCGAACGCGAATCTGGGCGAAACTTGCGCCAGATGAACCAAATTCGCGGCCAGGATTTCGGTTACTTCGCCAGCCCCGAACGTTTTTTAACCTGGCCCGAGTGCTTTGACCACATGCTCACAGGTGTTTTGCAGGATGGGCAGGATGCGGGCGTTGTCCTACCCCTGGCCTATTCCGAACTATCGGCCCTTGCGCGCTCGAAATACGATTCGCTGCGGGGCGTCACCACCCCGAGCCTGGTTCACTGGGACCTGTGGGCTGGCAACATCTTCATCGACCCCGCCACCCGGCAGATTACTGGCATCATCGACTTTGAGCGCGCCCTGTGGGGCGACCCGCTCATGGAAGTCGGATTTGGCGCCTTTGGCGATAATCCGCACTTCAGGGCTGGTTACGGCGAAGACCTGCTCGCCGCGCCGGGAGCCGCCACCCGCAAAGCGCTCTACAACACTTACCTGTACCTCATTATGGTCATAGAATGCACCTACCGCCAGTATGAAACCAACGACCAGGAAACCTGGGCGCGGGGCATGCTGGCGGCAGAATTGGAAAAACTCAGGTAAATGCTTGTCTTTGACTTATTGCCCGTCCGGCCACTGGGGGCAGGTTTGCCGGTAAGGTTCGCCGGGGAAGAATTGCTCCCACTCGGCCCTGGTCAGGTTGCGGCCCGCCTGTTCACAGGCAATCGCAATCCAGTTTTGCGGGTTCAAATCCCACAGGAAGATTTTTGAAGCGCCATCAGCAGAACTGCCACCCGAGGCCAGGATATTGCCATCCGGGCTGAATGCGACGCTATTGTTCGGCGCGCCGGAGTTGAGGGTATCCAAAGGCAGGCCGGAAGCCACGTCCCATATCACAATCGTATTGTCATGGCTGGCCGAAGCCAGGATTTTGCCGTCGAAATTAAAGGCGACGCTGGAGACCCGCTGGCTTTGTGTCCTGAGCGAAGTTCCCATTTTGCGGAACAAATCGACATCCCATAAGACGATATTGGCGTTTTCATGACCGGATGCCAGCGTTTTTCCATCGGGGCTAAAGGCCAGCGTGTTGACCAGCCGGTTATCGGTCAAGGTAGGGCCGACCTTTTGCTGGCTGGCAACATCCCAAAAAGTGATGTTGCCGCCGCGCTCAGCCAAAGCAAGCAGTTTCCCGTCCACACTAAAAACCACTGAAAATATTTTGTCGGTTTGCTGTGGCAGTTCGTTCACTTTCTCGCCTGTTTTGGCGTCCCAAAAAATAACCCTGCCGTCTGCGCCGCCCGAAACCAGGATTGCGCCATCGGGGCTGAAGGCCACGCTATACACCAGGTCCTCGTGCCCCAAGAGCGGCTTGCCAATTTGTTCGAGCGACTGTATGTTCCACAAAATCACCTGGTTGCCAAAATCGGCGGAGGCCAGGGTTCTTCCGTCGGGGCTGAAGGCTACATCATAAACACCCTTATCCCCTGTGCTTAACTGCCTGACCAGTTGGCGGGTTGTTAAGTTCCAAATGCCGATAGCACCGTTGGTATGGGCTATTGCCAGGGTCCTGCCGTTCGGGCTGAATTTAACGGCGTAAGTGCCGGTTTCTTCGGTGTAGTCCGCTGAAAGTTGGGTCGATTCGATTCCCACCAAATCCATCAGGCGACTGCGGGTCTGGAAGTTATCCAGCAGGTTGAAGGCCTCGACCGAAAGCAACAGAGCGCCGGGGAAGTCTGTACGGGTTTTTTCAATCGAAAAAGCGACCAGCGCCTGGGCGCGATAGATGACGACAGACTCAACCCGCTCGAGGGCGTTTTCGGCATTGGCCTGGGCGGTTGCCGCCAGGTTTGCATTGACAATGGCCTCAGCCTGGGCGGTGCTGGCGGCGTAGGCATTCTCAACGGCTTGCGCTTCGGCAGTGCTGGCTTTTTCCGCGTTCTGGATTGCCCTGGCCTCGGCGGTTGCCGCCCGCTCGGCGTTGAACACCGCAGTCGATTTTTGGTTCTCCGCATCCTGGGCGGCGACGATGGCGCTGTCTTGCGCCTGCAAGGCCTGTCGCGCCTGTTCGTTGGCGGAGATGAACCCCACAATGGATAGGATAAGGAAAACGAACGTGGTGACAAAACCGGCCAGCATCAACCGCCTTTGGTGTTTGTCGCGTAGTTCACGTTCGCGCAGGGTTCGGCAGGCGTCCAGGAAGTCCTGCTCGTCGTGGGGCAGCGACAGGTCGCCGGCTTCCATTTCCGCTTCTTCCAGGGCTTCGCCGCGCAGCAGCAAACCTTCATTGCGCCCCTGTTGATTCCACAAGACGGCCTGGCGTTGGAGCAGGCTCAGGTTTTTTTCGAACCAGGCCTGGTTGTCCTGGCGGATTGGGGCTACCAGCCTGTCGTGCGAAAGTTCGTACCAGGTCTTGCCTGCGCGGGTTTCGCCGCGAATCAGGTGGGTGTTTTCCAACAGGCGCAGGATGTTGTTTGCCAATCCCTCGGTAACCCGCGAGCCTTTCAGCACCTGGGTGCGGATGCCCTCCGCGGTAATCAGGTTGCGGTCGAACCACTGGCGTAAAACGCGCTCGTCCAATTGCCTGAGTTCGGCGACGTTTTTGATGGCATTGGCATAATAGTTTGCCAGGGCCTGGTCGACGCTGCCCACCCGTTGCAAATCGTCTTCGTCGATGACCCTGTCGTCGGCGGCATGGGATTGCCACAGGTTGTAACAAACCACTTGCAACTGAACCGGCTCGACATGCGGACCTGCCTCAGTCTTGAATGAACCGTCCGGTTGCTGCACCTGGATGCGGCGCAGGTCGTCGACCAGTTTCTCGGCAGCGCTGTCAAGAAAGTCGATGTTTTTATCCCGCGAAGGCTGCTGGATGGCAACTTTGGAGGCATCCGGGCCGAGCAGCCCCAATCGAAAAGGGACGCCCAACCGGTTGGGGATGGCGCGCACATAGGGGGCCAGCCCGCCCATGTAATCCTCTCGGACGGAAAACAGCGCCCAGCGCCGCCGGTTTTGCAGGGCAGCGCCCACCTGCTCGAAAAACGCCTGCTTGACTGCGGCATCTGTCGAGGAAAGAGTCAGGATTTCTTCAAACTGGTCAAAAATCAGCAGGCTGTTCTCTGGTGCGCCTTCCGGCGCAACCATTTTTTCAAGGTATTCGTCCAGGGTCAGGGCGGCCAGTTCGGTGAAAGGCAGGCGTTCCTTGCGCGGCAAGCGCTCCTCCAGCGAGAGCAGGGTGCTGAGCACATAGCGGTTCAGCCCTTCCACGTTCTCGACTTCGTCGGGCGGCTCAAGGTTGACTCGCACCACCGGCAGAATGCTGAAGCGTTCGCTCATCGTGGGGATTAAGCCCGCCTGGATGAGCGAAGACTTTCCCGCCCCCGAGGGAGAATGTAGCAAAACGATTCGCTCAGCTACCAGAAGCGCCGAAAGCGAACGGATTTCGCGGTCGCGCCCAAAAAAGGCCTCGCCGGTTCGAATCGAACGCGGCCCAACGTATGGATTATCAGGAAGCAGCGTATCCGACATATCAGCCTTCACTCCATTTCTGCATCAGTCCGGTCAGATAATCTTCAGCGCGGCCCCAGAACAGGTTGATGTTTGCGCCCTTGATGAAATATTTTTCAAGGTAGCGGCGCGCTCGCAATGGTTCGAGCGTTCGCTCGTCCTGGGGTTCAATCTGTACCGCAATGTGGGCATACTGGCCAAGCAACTCACTGCCCGCCTGCGCCAGGATGCTGTGGAAAATCACCCGGAAGGCCCATTCGTCGGTCTGGAAGCCCAGGAAAAGCAGAAGGGTATCGCTCAGGGCCAGCCGAACCTGTTCCGGCACAAAGGCTTTGTTGCTGGTGAAGCCAATCAGGTATTTGATGTATTCGTCCTCGGTCAAGACCAGCGAGCCGCGGTCGTTCCAGCGCCCAAACAGGTAAAAAACCAGCGGGCGCTCGGCGCTTGGTTCGTAATCAGGCTCCAGGTCAAAGATTGTTTTTCGGCTGGCCAGGGTCGCGTTCCACGGGCTGACCATGACTTCAGGCTTGCGACCCGCCTCCTCGAGGGCGTCTTCCAGAAGCCGGTCGGGATTGGCGGTAATGTAAATCGGAAACGGGAGGCCCGCCAGGATGCGGTAGGCGTCCATCGGGTTGGATTCGCGCCGCTTTTTGCCGATTGCCCCCATCAGCGTATCCGCTTCCACCCATTTCCTGTTCGCCATTTCAACGGGCAGTTCCACCTGGAAGTTTTTGCGCAGGATTCGCTGGACGATTTCTTCATACTCGTCGAAGGGCACGGCCTCGCCCTTGTCGGTCGAGAGATATTGGGCCACCTTGGGCAGGGCGTCGCGGTCGAAGGGCGCCATCGGGTAGCGGAATGCGTCAGCCCAGGCGCGGGCGATGTCGGCGTTGGGGCCGAGCAGGCCTTCGAGCAGCCCCGGCCCGATGATGGGCGTACAGCGCGCGCGGTTGATGTAACGAACTTCGGTCTGGTAGTCGCTGCCGCCATCCTGGTTGCTGAAGCCGGGGGTGTACCAGAGACGCCCACTCTTCAGGCGCATGAACAGAACCGGCGCCCAGAAATCGGGTTGTTTGCGCACCGCGCCGCGCGCCACAGCCAGGGCGCGGTCGATTTGCCCGTCTTTTTGCAGTTCACGGAAGAAGACCGGCAGGAGTTTCGCGGCGGTATCCATGCGCAAATTGGCCTGCATGGCAATCACCGCCGGGATGCCTGCCTCGACCAGTTGCGGGCCGAGGGCGGCCAGGGCTTCGCCGGTTCCATTCCCGGCGCTCTGGCAGGAAACCAGCATTGCCAGGCGCGGCGGGTTTTGCAGTTCTTTAATGCGCAGCGCGAAATCATCACCGCTGACGACTTCGCGCTTTCCGTCTGGACCTTCAAGGTAGAGCAGCGCTCTGCCATTGGCCATGACACCGTGGCAAACCAGGTAAAGAATGTCACTGGCCTCGGCGCGCAGGGTTTCGATAATCCGGTCTACAGAAGCAGGTTTACCGTTTGACGGCAATTCTGCCAGGCGGATGTCGGCCAGGCCGCTTCGGGCGCGTTCCAGTTCTCCGGCAACATCCACCGGGGCCAGTTTGTAGTTTGCCAGGTCTGCCGGGTTGGCAACCGCCACCAGCGCGCGCAGGCTGCCCTTCTGGCGCAAATGCACCGGGCGCCAGTCGAGGCTGGAAAAATAGCGCGAAAAATAAATGTTTTCATTGGTCGCAAGCGGCGAGTTGTCCTGCGGGTCGCGCAACAATTCCCAGCGCAGTTTGTGAAGTTCGGGAGCGCTGGCGCTAATCCACAACCTCAGCCGCAGCGGCAGGTTCTGGCTCTGGGCGCTGGCCCGTGCCTGTAAAAAGGCGGTTCGCAGGGCCGGGTCTCCAAAGAGGGCCTCGCTCAGGGCCTTGCCGTAGGCATCCGGCTCTGGCACAGCCGCGTCGAAGGCGTCTGATTCCGGATTCAATTCGACCCAGGCGGGTTTGTCCTGCCCGAGGCCGATGTCGGCTTCGTTTTTTGGCTGGCTAAAGCGAAACTGGACGGAATACCTTCCCGCGTCAAATTTGTGCAGGCTTAATTCAATATCGGCATATTGCTGCATATCACCTCTTGTCAGACGACCCTGGTTTCAGGTAAACAGTTGCCCGGAAGGCTGTACCATTATACGAATTCATTCTACCAAATACCGAACCCAAAACATACCACCCTGGCAAGCAACGGCAAAACCTATGGCCTGGCTGGCCGCATGCTGTCTGGCACTTCGCGGTAGACATCGTCGTAAGGTTCGTAGCCGGTTCTGACCACCAGGTCGAAAAGATTTTCCTGGGTGAGTGTATTCACAGGAAGTAAAACGCAAAAAATTGTGCCCGAAAGGGTCTCGTCGCCGGTCAGGTTGGCCATCTCGCAGCGTTGCAGTTCAATCAGGGGTCTTTCTTTTATAAGCCGGTCAAGGATGCTGACAGCCAGGTGCGGCAGGTCGCGCGTATCGCGATAAATCGAAAGAAGCAATTCACCTTTGGCAATGGCGTTGGTGGAGAACTGGCCAGTTTCCTGCCCGGCTAGCGGGATGACATTCTCCAGTTCGGCGGCCCGCAGGGCATCCAGTACGCCCAGGGCAAGTATTTCGTTCGAGACCAGCACCGCGTCGATGTCGTTTTCCTGTTTAGCCAGGGCTGATTCGACAGCCCGTTGGGCGCTGATTTGTTCACGGGTAGTGATGGCTTCATCGGCGATCAGGCGCACTTTGCGGACAGCGAGATAGGGCTGCAAAACGTCGTCCTGTCCCATCTGGTAGAGGACATTGTTGTGGTCGGTGGGCGCGCCACTCACCCTGACAATGTTCAGCGAGTCGATGCGATTGTCAGCGTCGAGTGCGTCGAGCAGGCTGCGCGCTTGCAGCCTGCCCGCCTCGCGGTTGTCGAAAGAGACATAAGCGCTGATTTTGGGGCTTTTAATTAAACGGTCATAGGCCAGGATTTTGACATCCGCCGCGATGGCGGTATCAACGGCCGGGACGATTGCGCTCCCGTCGACAGCGACAATGATGAGGGCTTTTACCCCTTCCCTGACGAGGTTATCCACCTGGTCGGCTTGCAGGCGGCTATCCTGGTTGGCTGCCAGGCTGGTTACTTCGTAACCTTTTTCGGTCAGCAGCCGGGTCAGCATGGCTTCTTCTTTCCGCCAGCGTTCATTTTCGAGGTCGGGAAACAGCAGGCCGACCTTGGTTTGTCCGTTGCCATTGGCGCAGGCTGCCAGGCTGACAGTCAATATCATCAAAAAAATCAGTTTATAGTATTGAAGTGGTTTGGGCATTCGGGTTTCCTGGTCTGGATTGGTCAAAAAAGGTTGGAGAAAAAGTGGCACTTGGGAGTAAAATATATTTGTCCATACACGGTCGTAATTATACCCATACCAGGTAGGGAGACGAACCTGAACATAAAACCTGCCCCTGAGCTTCCCTGGCAAAATATCCGGGACGAAATTGGCCCGGATATCCTTTTATTTCGCGTTTATTACAAATGGATGCGCAACCCGCGCAATGCCGTTACCCTAAAGACCCTGGTGCTTGAGGGCAATGATTGGGTGAATATTGCTGCCATTACCCCGGCGGGTAAACTCATTGTTGTGCGCCAGTTCAGGTTCGGGGTTGGGAAAACCACCTGCGAGTTTCCGGCTGGACTGGTTGAAAATGGCGAATCTCCGCTGGCTGCCGCCCAGCGCGAATTGCGCGAAGAAACGGGGTATGCCTCCGGCGAGTGGGTTTCGCTAGGTAGTGTAGATGCCAACTCTGCTTTCCTTAACAATCAGTGCCACTTGTGGCTGGCAAAAAATGCGCTCAAGACTCATGAGACGTCGCTGGATAGCAGCGAGGACATTCTGGTTGAAGAACTCGATATCGATGAACTCAAGAACGAAATGGCAGCTGGACGGTTTAGCAATGCCTTGTCGATGCTGACAGCCTGTAAAATAGCGCATATATCCCAATGAATAATGGAAATTGGCCTAAAACAGTCCTGTTTACACGACCCTTTTTGACTATAATAGACGACTAATACTATGAACCGTCCAGACCTAAATCCAGGCGACCTTACCGATGAAGAACTGGTGCATTTTGCCAAAATGGGAAAACAAGATGCTTTTGCTACTATCTATGAGCGTTTCTTGCCTGCGGTCTATGCCCGCGTGCGCTTTAAGGTCCCGGAGACTGATGTTGAGGATGTAACCCAGGAAGTGTTTATTGCCATTTTGAAGTCGCTGCACGGTTTTCGTGGGCAATCAAAATTTAGCACCTGGATACGCACCATTACCAACCGAAAAATTGTTGATTACCACAGGGCCAGGGTTGTTGCCGCAACCGACTCGAATGATTACGACCACACGGAATTCGGCGAACAACCTGACCGTGATGAATTCTTGGAGCGTCAAGACGACCTTTCGATTATCCAATCCGCATTGTCGGAATTGCCGCAAAATTACCAGGATATTCTCCTGATGCGTTTCGTGGATGAGATGCCCTTCAATGAAATTGCGCGACAAAACGGGCAGTCCATCGATGCCACCAAATCCCTGTTTCGGCGTTCGATTGCTGCTTTATCGGAAAAGATGCAGGAGGAGAATGAATAAGCGCGGACTTTCAGATGCACAAAAGTTGGACGAGCAACTTGCGGCATTCACCGACCAGGTCTTGTCAGAGGATGAAGTTGTTGAAATGATGGAAGATGTCACGCAACAAGATGAATTCATCAAACTGCAAAAGGCTGTTTTGCGGATGAAAGCTGCCACGCGGCAGGCTTATCCAGATGTGGAAGTCCGCAAACGTATTCGCAATCATTTGCTGGCTGAATGGGAAGCGGGTAATAAGTTGAAAGTTTCAGCTTTTAAAGACCGGTTTGGTTTGCAGAAATTTCCGGCAATCACCTTGGCAGGCGGTTTTGCGTTCGTAGTCCTGCTCGGGTTTTTGTTGATTTTTTGGCCTTTGCCTGAAGATATGCCGTTGGGAGCGACGGCGGGCGATGGCCCTGTAAGTTTGATACCCTTTTTTGTTTTTATGGGGGTTGCTGCCGTTGCTATCATCTTGTGGTTTCGTCACAAGCGCTGAAAATGCCCGAGGAGAGAAGTATGAAAACACAAAGAAAATCACCTGTTAGTAAATTATTCGACATTCTTTCATTGCTGGTTATTTTATCTATGCTGCTTGCAGCCTGTGCCCCCGGCGATTCGCTGGCAGGCTCTGCGGGCGTAGATGAAGAGCCAACGGAAGAACCCGCCCCGCCAACGGAAGAGCCGACCGAAGAACCTGCTCCGCCGCCGGAAGAACCAACGGAAGAACCCGCCCCTCCGACTGAAGAGCCGACTGAAGAACCAACCGCAGAGATTGCGGCCCTGGTGGAAGAGGCGACCAGCACCCCTGAGCCGACCAACACACCCACCAATACGCCGCCTGCCGCGCCCACGGTGTACACTGGCTTGGGTGGCAATTATCCCGGTGCCGACGACAAGCTGGATTTCGGGGCTGAATCTTACAATTATACGGCCCCCAATGGTCGTATTATTCTTGCGGTAATCATTAAGTCTGGCACTCGCCACTTTTATTATGACCGCAATGGGAATGATGGCTGCTATTCTGTCGATGGCATTGGCTCCAACAAGGCTGGCGTCAGCCGGGTTGGCAGCGGCCGGGATTGCCAGGCGATTTCCCATGTCGAATTTATTCTTGGCGACCCGCCCACGAATACCCCACTTCCGACATTCACGTTTACCCCAACCATTACCCGCACCCCGACGGTGACCAACACACCGACGAATACGCCGACCGCTACGCAGACGCCGACCAACACGCCGACCGCTACGCAGACGCCGACCAACACGCCAACCGTGACCCCGACCCCGACG